>Ga0081455_10001182_pt1 | contig 32680 bp, 29 predicted proteins | sample TabmetS3T2R1_FD_70207 | JGI IMG/M metagenome (GOLD analysis project Ga0081455, IMG submission 70207) | Tabebuia heterophylla rhizosphere microbial communities from the University of Puerto Rico - S3T2R1 | ecosystem: Host-associated > Plants > Roots > Rhizosphere ...
CAGAGCGCGCGCACCTCATCGACAGTATAAACCGTCCCCAGCTCGGTCGCCTCCGTCAGGGAGAGGACGCGAGGCTTGACGTGATGCACGCCGCGGCCCTGCTTGGCGGCGGCGCCGACGGCGTCGGGCGTCAGTTTGGCCAGCGGCGAGTCGAGGGCCACGATCTTGGCGCCTCCGCTGAGATAGCCCGGGGCGCCCGCCTCATCTTCCTCGATGTGGCTCAGCCTGTGCGCGAGGATGGCGCAATAGGGTTTGCAGAGCTGCGCCAGGACCAGCGCGTTGGCCGCGGTGCCGTTGAAGACGAAGAAGACCTCGCAATCCGTCTCGAACAGTTCACGCAGGCGATCGCACGCCTTGGCGGTCCAGGCGTCCTCGCCATAGCCGGGCGCGTGCCCCTCCGCGTTGGCCTCGATGAGCGCCTCGAGCGCCTCCGGGCAGATGCCAGCATTGTTGTCCGAGGCGAATTGTTGCGGCATCGATGGGCCTCCAGCTCCGCGCGGGCCAAGCATAGTGGGACTAGCAGCCGGGGTCACGCGAGCCTGCCGCCCGCGCCCCGCCTCAGGCGGCCGGCGCTGCGCCGCGCGCGCGCCAGACCTTGCGCACCAGCATGATCAGTCCGGGCAGGAACACGAGATCGGCAATGAGCGAAGCCATTAACGTGGTGGCGCACACGAACCCGAAGGTGCGCAGGCTTGGCAAGTCGGAAAACACCGTGACGCCGAGCCCGAAGGCCAGGACGAGCGTGGTCAGAATGATGGCGGGGCCGACCAACACGCGGGCATTGCGGATGGCGACTGCCGCCCGCGGCTCGACGCGCTCCTCCAAACTCAGGCGGTTGAAAAAGTGGATCAGCGCGTCGATGGCAAGCCCAAACACCACCAGAAGCGCCACAACCGAGGCAAACTCGAGACCGCCACCGGTCCATTGAATGATGGCGCCCGAGGCCACCACGGGATAGAGGCCGGGTAACAGGCTAATCAGCCCCACGAAAACCGAGCGGAAAGCGAGCGCCAACAGCACGGCTGCGAAGGCAACGCAGATGGGCAGGCTTTCATTGAGCTGGGAGATCATGCGCGCGCTGTTGCGGGCTGCGATCGCGGGGAGACCCGTGACGGAGAGACGAAACTCGGGGTATTGGGCGCGCACGCGATCGAGCGCGCGATCGATCTTTTCCACCACCGGCAGAATGCGGCTGGAGTCCACGTCTGGCAGACGCCCTGTCACCAGCACGGCATTGCCTTCTTTGGCAATGAAGCGCCGCACCAGGTGCTCCGGCAGATAGCCAACGTACTTTTTGATGGTCTCGGGACTGTCGTCGCCGGCATCCTTGAGCCAGCGCCGCAAGCTCTCGAGCGACCAGACGTTGCCGAGCCCAGCCTCCTTCTCGAGCACTTCATGCGCGGCCGCGATCACCCGCAGCGGACCCGGCGCATAGATCGACGCCCCGGTTTGCCACTCGATCATGATGTGGACGGGGTTGGCGCCGGTCAGCTTTTGGTCGATGCGTTCGGTCGCGCCGAGGGCCTGCTCCCGATCGGGTACCTGGTCGGCCAGCCGGTAGCGCGGCTCAAGTTGCAGGTAGGCATGGCCCAGGAACAGAAATGAGCCGAGCGCGACCAGCGTTGTGGTGAAAGGCCAGCGCACGACGCGGTCGACGATCCAGCCCACCAGGCCACCGAGGCCGTCCATCAGCCGGTCCGCCGGCGATCTGTCACGCGCTAGTGAAGCCTCGTTGCGAATGAGAATGAGGCCCAGGAGCGGTAGCACCAACAGCACGGCAATAAAGGAAATGCACACCGCCAGCGCACCGGCAAGCCCAAAGGTGCGGATTAGGCCCGATGGCGAGAACAACAGGGCGATAAAGGAAAGGAGTGCGGTGCCGTGGGCCAGCACGCAGGCCGGGCCGACGATGCGCACGGCGAAGCGTACCGCATCGGATTTGCTGTCGCCCTCGCGCAGGCGGATGCGGATCGCCGAGACCATCTGCATGCTGTCGGCAAACCCCATCACCATGACGAGCGGCGTCATCACATTGAGGAACAAGTTGAGCTTGAAGCCAATCCAGCCGAGCAGGCCGAGCGACCAAAGCACGGCCAACACCGGCGGCAAGGCGGCCAACAACATGAGCGACACACGTTTGAAGAAGACGGCGGCAATCGTGGCCCCGAACAGCAGGCCCAGCCCGTTGTAGACGATTTGATCGCGCTCGACCGCGTTGCGGATCTCCAGCTGCATCACGGGCGCGCCGGTTAGGTGCGACTTGAGGCCGACCGGGGCCAGCTCTTTCCTCAGCTGCTCGTCAATGCCCCCGATGATCGCCTTGGCGCCCTGCTCCTGTACCGCCTTGCGATCGAGCGCGATCACCGCCAGCGCCAGCTCCCCATCCGGGGAAAGGAACTTGCCGGCAACGATGTCGTTGCTTTGCAAGGCGCTGATGATGGCAGCATAGGCTTGCGGGTCGTCCGGCAGCTCGTCGGGCGCGATCGGCGCGGCATAACCGCTCGCATCCGGTTTGCCGCGCGCGGAGAGCATGGAGACGAGGCCATCGACCCCGTCGGCCAGCTGCAGATCGATGATGGCGCGGCGAAAGGCCTCCAGTTGCGGCTTCTTGAGGAGGTCCTTGCCCTCCACGACCACGAGCACGTCATATTCGCTGGAAGGAAAGCGCCGGTCGATCTCCTCGTAGCGCCGAAATTCCTCGGTGTCGGTGCGAAAGAGTTCCGACAGCGAGTCGTCGACCCTGAGCCGCATCAAGCCCATGCCGCCGAGCACGGAGAAGAGGACAATGAGAAGGAAGGTCAGGTAGGGCGCGTTGATGCCAAAGAAGCCGACGCGCTCGAGCCCGAACGCGAAGGAGCGTCGCGGTTGATCGGCCCTGGCGTCCATTCTCCCGTCCCTAGCGACAAGGCACCCGTTGACGTGCGCCTTCTGCCCCTAAACCCCGGCGCCGGGACAGAGAATCTCGTGTTTCAGAACATCGTGGCGTGGCCGCGGCTAACGCGCAAGCCGGGGCCGTGACATTTGCCTGTCATTGTTGCCAGGAGCCGCTGTTGCTTGATATCTGAGGGCGCCAGACGCGTTGCAACGCCCCATTTGGGAGCCCTCTATGGCCGACAAAACGTTGGATTTGAAGGGCCTTGCCTGCCCCTTGCCGATCCTCAAGACCAGAAAAGTCCTGTCCGGCCTACCGAAGGGCGCCAGCCTGGAAATCTTTGCCACCGATCCAGGCTCGGTCCCGGATTTCAGCGCTTTCTGCGAAACGACGGGCAATCGCATGCTCGAGCAGGACGAGGCAAACGGCGTCTACCGGTTCGTGATCGAGCACCGGGGCTGAGCGCCGCCGCGGCGTGCTTGGCGCTGGATCAAGGAGAGTGCTTAGCCATGGCCAAAATGCGCTACCGCCCGTTGGGCTCAAGCGGTCTTAAAGTATCGGAGATCTCGCTGGGCAGCATGATGTTCGGTGGTCCAACCAGCGAGGGAGAGGCGCGGCGCATGCTCGACTTTGGGCTCGAGCACGGCGTCAACTTCCTCGACACGGCCAACGTCTATAGCGAGACGCGTTCCGAGAGCGTGATCGGGGAAGCCATCAAAGCCAAACGCAACGCCTGGATCCTCGCCACCAAAGTTGGCAATAAGCTGGGATCGGGACCCAACGACAGCGGGCTCTCCCGGCGCCACGTGATGGAGGCTGTCGAGGCCAGCCTGGGGCGGCTCAAGACCGACTGCATCGACCTTTACTATATCCACCGGGTCGACGCGGAGACGGCCTGGGAGAACGTCGTTCAAACTTTTGCGGATCTGATCCGCAGCGGCAAGATCCGCCACTGGGGCCTGTCCAACGTGCAGGCCTGGCAAATCGCCCACGTGCACCACCTCTGCCGACAAATGGGTGCCCCACCCCCAAGCGCCTTGCAGCCCTATTACAATTTGATGAACCGCCAGCCCGAGGTGGAACTGCTCCCCGCCGCGCGTGCCTTCGGGCTCGGGGTCGTGCCCTATAGTCCGATCGCGCGCGGTATGCTCTCCGGCAAGTATAGGGTCAATGAGGCCGCCGACCCGACGAGCCGCGGGGGGCGCAAGGACCGGCGCATGATGGAGACCGAGTGGCGCCCCGAGAGCATGCTGATCGCCGAAAAGCTCAAAAGGCACGCCGAAGGGCGGGGCGTCAGCCTCGTTGCGTGGGCCGTGGCCTGGGTGCTCAACAACAAAGCAGTGAGCTCCATCATCGCGGGACCGCGCACGTTCGAGCAGTGGACCAGCTATTTTGCCGCCCTCGACTTTGCCTGGACGAGCGAGGACGAGACCTTGGCCAATCGTCTCGTCGTCACCGGGCACGCCTCCTCGCCCGGTTACAACGACCCGCAATACCCAATACAGGGTCGGTTTGCCGCGGTCAGCTAGCCCGGCGCGGGTCGGCGCGATATGCGAAATTGTGTGCCTTGGCGGTGGTTCATTGGCTGCCGCGAGCGTGCGGAGGGGTGGTATTTGAGGTCTGGCCGGCCCCGCTTGACAGGAGCGGCGGCGGCCTCGCATAAGTCCGCCCAAGGGCGCGTGGCACAGCGGTAGCGCACTCCCTTCACACGGGAGGGGTCACAGGTTCGATCCCTGTCGCGCCCACCACCTTTACCAGGCAAATCGCTACAGCCCCTCGAACACTTGTTCCCAGCGATCGACGCGAGGACGCACTCGGGACGATGGTTCCCGATCATTAATCCTGCGTGCTTTCCGCTCCCCTGATCACTGAGCAAGCGATAGCACGGGGCGCGAAGCCGACCGGGCAAATGTACTCCGTCAAGCGCGCGATGTGGGTCGCTCCCTTCTCCTTGAGCTTTCGCTCATTGCGTTGGTCATGGCCGCAATGCACCGCGATCGATGAAAGACTGGCGCCCCAAAATCTCCCACGCGCCAGATACCTTCCACCCCGCTGTGCTCCAGTCTGGCCTCCGGTGGCGTACTTTCGTTCCGTCCAGTTTGCGGAGGTCGATTTTCTTTTCCTACTCCGTTTTGCGCGAAACCGCTGGTCCAAGGGGGCACCCCTATGAAGTCGGCGCACACAAATTATGAGTGCGTCTACTCATCCCTTGGGCGCCCCGCACTTCCTCCGAACAGGGACTATCGATTGCAAATGCGACGCCCGCACTCAGGCCTTTTTAACGACACCCGTGCGCTAGAGCGGCTTGTCGCAAGCCGCCCAGCGGCTTAGGCTGGCGGGTGCAAAACTTCAAACCGCGATTGCGTGGGGAGCGGACGGGGTGGCAGACTGGCAACTGTGGCTGCCGCCGGCGCTGAGCAAGCCCCGCTTCCGGTTGTATGTCGCCGGCCACTCCATTTCCGTGATCGGTGGCTGGATCCAGCAGGTCGCCATCGCCTGGCTGGTGTTCCGGCTGACCAATTCGGCCTTGCTGCTTGGGCTGGCCGGTTTTCTGCTCAATATCTTTTATTTGCTGTTGGGTCCCCTGGCCGGGCTCGCCGCCGATCGCTTGCCACGGCTGAAAAGCCTCATCGCCATCGATATCCTTTTGGCCGGCCTTTCCGTGCTGCTGATGGGATTGGCCGCCGCGGGCGTGGAAAACGTGGCAGCCTATCTGGTGATCGCGGCTCTGATCGGGGCGGCCAACGCCTTCGAAATGCCCGTGCGCCAGACCCTGATCCGCATCATCGTCGAGGACCGGGCCCTGGTGACGAGCGCGCTCGGTATGAGCGCTATGGTGTTCAACGTGGGACGCATGGTGGGGCCCGCGATTGCCGGCATCGTGCTGGCCTACCTCTCCGAAGCCTGGTGTTTTGCGCTCAATGCCCTGAGCTATGCGGCCATCATCGCCGCGCTCTTGGCCATGCACCTGCCGCCCGAGCCAGCCCGCCCCGCGGCGTCGGCCGGCTCCCGGCAGAGCTTCGGCGAAAGTCTGCAGGTCTTGTTCGCCTTTCCCGCCGTGCGTTACTTCCTGCCGGTGTGCGTGGCGCTCGGGCTGCTAGCGACACCCTACGTTCCGCTGATGCCGTCCATTGTCAGCCACTTTTTCGACGGCCAATCCTCTACCCTCGGCCTGCTCATGAGCTCGGCGGGGATCGGCGCCCTGGTCTCTGCGACCTACCTGTCCTTGCAGCCGGGTTACGGCCGGCAGATCCGGCTCATGACGTTGGCTCCCCTAGCGGTCGGAGCGGCATTGGCGCTCTTCGCCTGGTCGCGCACGCTGCCCCTCTCCCTTCTGCTGCTGGCCATTCTCGGGGGCGCAGCCCTTCTGGGGGTCAACGCCACCAATGCCATGCTGCAACAGTCGGTGCCGGACGCCTGGCGCGGACGCGTGATCGGCCTCTACAGCATGTCGTTTGCCGGGACCGCCCCTATCGGCGGCCTCATCGCCGGCTACGGCGCCGAGCGCATCGGCCTCACTAGCACGTTGACGATCAACGGCATCCTCATTATCGCGGCGGGTTTTGCCTCGCGCTGGCGGCTGCACAATCACCCGGAGGCGCTGCGCGGGCTCATGCGCAGCCTGACGCGATAGGTGGGGACGGCCGAACTAGCGCGCCGAAAGTGCATAGTTCAGGAGCTTGTAGGCGAGCGCGGCGGCCGTGTAGTCGAAGGCGTGTAGCCCCGCAATCGGCGCAAACTCCACGAGATCGGCGCCGACGACGCGGCCCGCCGCACAGGCGCGCCGCAGCAGGCCCAACGCCTGCCAGTAGCCAAGGCCGCCCGGAGTGGGGGTCCCGGTGGCCGGCATGACAGCGGCATCGAGCACGTCGATATCGAAGCTGATGTAGAGCGGCCGGCCGGCGAGCCGCCGCAGCAAGCCTTCCGTGTCCCACGCCCCTTGATCCTTAGCCCAATAGACGCCGATCCGGTCCCGGTGGTGCTCCATATAGGCCACCTCGGCTGCCGAGACGGAGCGCAGACCGACCTGGACCAGCGACACGCCCGCATGGTCCAAAACCCGGCGCATGGCGGCCGCGTGCGAATAGCGCTCGCCAAGGTAACCGTCACGCAAGTCCGCATGTGCGTCAAATTGCAGGACCACCAGGTCCTGATGGCGGGCTAGCAGCGGACGGATGGCGCCCGCCGTGAGCGAATGCTCACCGCCGAGCACGAAAGGGAATTTGCCTTGCCGCAGCACGGCTTCGACCAGGCACGCGAGCTGGTCGAGCGCGGCCTCCAGCGGCTGGGCGATCGTCGGCTCGCGCAGCGCGGCCACGCCATAGTCGAGGTAGGCCTCCCGGCCCAGCTCCTCATCGTAGAGCTCGAGCTGTTGGCTGGCCTTCAGGATGGCGGCGGGTCCCGCGGCCGTCCCCGATCCATAGCTGACCGAGGCCTCAAGGCCAAACGGCACGATGACGGCGCGGGCCGACGCTGGCTCCTCTGCATCGGCCCGTACGGGATCGAGAAAGCTTTCCTTGCCAGGCAGATAGTCGAGCGTTGCGCTCACGCCTGAACCTGCTGCGCCGCACTCTCTATCGTGCGCTCGCCGTACATGCTGAGGATCGGCTCATCGAGCAGGATGGCCTCATCGTAGGCCCCGTAGCCGTTGAAGCGCCCGCCCAGCGCACGGCCGTAGGCTCCCGTGTTGCCGATCTCGATGTAGTCGCCTTCCTTGATCCTGGACGGCAACAGGAAGGGGCCCGGCATGAAGTCGATGGTGTCGCAGGTTGGTCCCCAAAAGGCAAAGGGTGCCAGGGTCTCACCCGCCTCCAAGCCGCGTCCCACCAGGCGCACGGGAAAGGCAAAGCCCATATGCGCGGCATCGAACAGCGTGCCGTAGCTGCCGTCGTTGATGAAGAGCTCGTTGCCGCGCCGGGCGTCGACGCGCACGATCAGCGACTCGGCCTCAGCCACCAGGGCGCGGCCCGGCTCGCACATCAGCCGGCAATGTTCGCCCACGGGCATCCGCTCAACACCATCGACAATGGCGCGCACGAAGGCCGAGAGGGGTGCGGGTGCATCATCCGAGTAGATGGACGGAAAGCCGCCACCCACATCGAGCCGATCCAACACCACGCCCGCCTTCACGATCAGCTTGCCAACCTCGCTGAGCGCCGTGACGAACGCGTCCGGCGTCGCCGTCTGGGAGCCCACGTGAAAGGTGACGCCCAAGGTCTTGGCCGCCTGCCGCGCCTTGCCGAGCAGGCGCGCGGCCTTGGCCCCGGCAACGCCATACTTGCGTTCGAGCGGAATCTTGCTGTTTTTGGCCGAAACGGCGATGCGAACCCACAAGGTGAGGTCGCGGCAGCCGCCGGTTTCCTCGGCGATTTTTTTCAGCTCTTCCTCGCTGTCGAGCGCAAAGCTGCGCACCCCGAACTCGGCAAAGGCGCGCCTGATCGCCGTGCGCGACTTGACCGGATGCATGAAGTGCAGCTGGGCCTCGGGGATGGTTTGGGCATCCTCGATTTCGGTCAACGAGGCGACGTCAAAATGGCGCACGCCCGCACCGTAAAGCGCGCCCAGCAGGAATACCGAGCTGTTCGCCTTGTAGGCGTAGGCAACATCACCAGGGAAGTTCTGCAAAAACCAGCGTGCCGCGCGTCCCGCCGCATGGGGACGAAGGCCGATCACCGGACGATCCGGCTTATGTGCGCCAATCAGGGCAGCAGCAGAAGCGTATCTTTCCATCTCATGGGACCCCCACCAGTCAGTTGGACCAGGCGCTGCTCGAACCAGCAGAAGCCGCCGCGAAACTTGCGTGAAACGGGGACATAGGGTCTGCCGGGGGGTGTGTAAAGGTTTTTTTGGGTCGCAGAAGGCAAAAAACTCTGGCGCGGTTAGCGCCGCATTGCCGCACGGTCTGCCCTCGTCGGCCTCGCCTGTGGGTCCGGTGCGGCTGCCCCGAGGGCCACTAGCCCGGGACGCTCGCCGGAATGACCTCCTGCAGCCGGCCGCCGTCGAGCACCAGCACACGGTGCATGCGTTTGGCCAGCGCCAGGTTGTGCGTGGCGATCAAGGCCGCCACCCCGCTGTGCCGGATCAATTCCAGTAGCTCGTGAAAGACGTGAGCGGAGGTATGTGGATCGAGATTTCCGGTTGGCTCGTCGGCCAGCAAGAGCTTGGGCGCATTGGCGAGCGCGCGCGCGATGGCCGCGCGCTGCTGCTCGCCGCCGGAGAGTTGGGCCGGACGATGCTCGAGGCGATGGCCGAGCCCCAGCATCACCAGCAGTTCTTTGGCACGCGCCTCGCCGCGTCGGCGTGCCGTGCCAGCGATGAGCTGGGGCATCAGCACGTTCTCGAGCGCGGTAAACTCCGGCAGCAGCTGGTGGAATTGGTAGACGAAGCCCATTTCCCGCCGCCGCACGCGGGTGCGCTCGCCATCGCTGAGCCCGGCGCAGTCCACCCCGTTGACCAGGACGCGGCCGGCATCGGGTGTCTCCAACAGGCCGGCAATGTGCAGGAGCGTGGACTTGCCGGCCCCGGATGGGCCGACCAGGGCGATCGCCTGCCCCGGGTAAAGTTCGGCCTCGGCGCCGGTCAGGACGGGAATCTCCCGGTCCCCCTGCTTGAAGGTGCGCTTAACCTCGCGGAGTTCGAGGACCGGGCGGGAGCTTGCGTCTTGCACCGGCTTCACTCGTAGCGGAGCGCTTCAACCGGATCGAGGCGCGAGGCGCGCCAGGACGGATAGAGCGTGGCCAGCACCGAAAGGATGAGGGCCATGCCGACGATCACGGCCGTGGTCTGAGGGTTGATATCGGCTGGCAACCGCGTCAGATAGTAGATCTCGGGGTCGAACAGGCGCGTGTTGGTCAGCCACGCGACGAACTGGCGTATCTCGTCGATCTTCCAGCAAAAGACGATGCCGAGGACCGCGCCGGCCAGGGTGCCGACGACGCCGATGCTGGCGCCGGTGATCAGGAACACCCGCATGATAGCGCCCTTGGTTGCACCCATGGTGCGAAGGATGCCGATATCGCGTCCCTTGTCCTTCACCAGCATGATCAAGCCGGAGATAATATTGAAGGCGGCCACCACGACGATCAATGACAAGATAATGAACATCATGTTGCGCTCGACCTCGAGCACCGTGAAAAAGCTCTCATTGCGCTGCCGCCAGTCGGACAGGCTGAGATTCTGGATGCCAGTGTGCTTCATATCGGCGAGCACGGGGGCCAGGTGCTCGGGGTCCTCGACGATCACCTCCAAGACGTCGACGGTGTCGCCCCGATTGAAATAGCGCTGCGCCTCGGCCAAGGGCATGAACACCATGGTGCGGTCGTACTCGGACATTCCCATCTCGAAGACCGCCGCCACGCGATAGGGCTTGATGCGCGGCGCCGTGCCGAACGGCGTCGTGGCCCCGCGCGGCGACACTAACGTGACCGTGTCGCCGGCCATAACGCGCAGCGCATTGGCGAGCCGGGAGCCGATGGCGATCCCTTCCTGACCATCAAAGCCGTCGAGCGTGCCCGACCGCACGTTGCCGGCAATCAGGGGCAGGGCCTTGATGCCTTCCTCCGTGACCCCGCGCACGACACCCGCCAACGCCTGCGCCGGCGTCGACACCATGGCCTGGCCCTCGATCAACGGCAGAGCGTGCTTGACCCCGGCAATGGCCGCGATCTTCTGCGCGGCCTCGGCATAGTCGTCGAACCCCACCCCGATTTTGCCGACGATCACATGACCATTGAGGCCCAAGATCTTGTTGAACAGTTCCTTACGGAAGCCGTTCATCACCGACATGACGATGATCAGCGTTGCCACCCCGAGCAGGATGCCCAGGAAGGAAAAGCCGGCGATGACGGAGATGAAGCCCTCTTTGCGCCGCGCGCGCAGATAGCGCAGCGCCAGCAGCCATTCGAAGGGCGCAAACGGTCTGGTATCGGCCACCGACCCCATCTCGATTAAGCCCCCTCGCTGTTGTTGCCCCCAGTCGTTGCTCTAGACCAGCACGCGGCGCGCGCTGACGAGTTCGACCAGGCGCTTGACGGACGCGTCGGGGGCCAAGTTGATGCGCTCGCCCGACCGGCGCTCCTTCACCTCGACCTCGCCGCCCTTGACGCCCTTCGGGCCGACGATCAGCTGAAACGGAAGCCCGATGAGATCCATGCTTGCGAACTTCGCCCCCGCCCGCTCCTCGGTGTCCTCATAGAGCACGGAGATGCCGGCGCGCACGAGCTTGGCATAGAGGTCCTCGCAGGCCATGTCCGTGTCCTTGTCGCCGACCTTGAGATTGATCAAGCCAACCTCGAAGGGGGCCACCGGTACTGGCCAGACGATGCCGGCCGCGTCGTGACTGGCTTCGATAATGGCGCCGACCAGGCGCGAGACGCCGATGCCATAGGAGCCCATCTGCACCGCAATCATGCTGCCATCCGGTCCCTGCACACGGCATCCCATCGGCTCGGAATACTTGGTGCCGAAGAAGAAAATGTGGCCGACCTCGATGCCGCGCGCGGAGACGCGCTTGGGGAGCGGGACCTCCGCGGCGAAGCGGGCCTCCTCATGCTTCTCGTCGGTGGCGGCGTAGCGTTGGGTCCACTGATCGATCAAAGGCGCGAGGTCACCGGTAAAATCGACGTCGGCGGGCGGCACGCGCAGGTCCAAAAGGTCGGCGTGGCAATAGACGCGGCTCTCCCCCGTCTCGGCCAGGATGATAAATTCATGACTGAGATCGCCGCCGATGGGGCCCGTGTCGGCGGCCATGGGAATCGATTTCAGGCCCATGCGCGCAAACGTGCGCAGATAGGCCACGAACATGCGGTGGTAGGCCTGGCGGGCCGCCGCCGCGCTGATGTCGAACGAATAGGCGTCCTTCATGAGGAACTCGCGCCCGCGCATGACGCCGAACCGTGGCCGCACCTCGTCGCGGAACTTCCATTGGATATGGTAAAGGTTGCGAGGCAGGTCGCGGTAGGAGCGCACCGCATCACGGAAGATCTGCGTGACCAGCTCCTCGTTGGTTGGACCGTATAGCATCTCGCGCTCGTGCCGGTCGCGAAAGCGCAACATCTCCGGTCCGTAGGCATCATATCGCCCGCTCTCGCGCCACAGGTCGGCCTGCTGCAGGGTGGGCATCAGCATTTCGATCGCCCCGGAACGGTCCTGCTCTTCGCGCACAATCGTCCCGATGCGCTGCAGCACCTTTAATCCGAGCGGCAGCCAGGAATAAATGCCGGCACTCGCCTGCCGCACCATGCCGGCCCGCAGCATCAGCTGATGCGAAATGATCTCCGCTTCTTTTGGCGTCTCGCGCAGGACCGGCAAAAAAAAGCGTGAAAGGCGCATGGCGTTTCGATTGGTCGCTTTCTAGGCAATGACCGACGTTGCTCTAGAACTATGCAGGAACGAGGGCAGGAGCGGCAGCGCAGGCACAAACGGATTGCAGGGCCTCATATCTTGTTCTGCACGGGGGTGCAACTTGGAGCCCGACCGCAGGCCGGGCAGCCACCTTCGGCCAAGCTCTGGGCTCGTGCGCGGCCTGAGCCGGCGGGCGCTCAATCCTTTACCAGCAGGAAAAATTCATTGCCGCGGTGCGCTCGAGGGGTGACACAAGGCCGCGCCTTGACTACTGTGTGCGCAATCAAGACGGGCGCAAGCCCGCTTGCTGTGCAAAAAGGGGCGTTTAGCCCAAGTCTCGGGAAGGACGTGTCGGGGTGTCGGCTGAACCGACGCCAAGGACATGAAGAGTTGGCAATGCTTGAGCAAGGCGCGCTGCCTTGCTCTTTTCATTTCTATCTCACGGCGGCGTGCCGCCTCCCAGCCAATAGCCGTAGTTGATCACGTCGAACTTGATCGTGGCCCAGAAGGCGCCGAACAAGAGCGACGTCAGCACCGTCGTCAGCACCAGGATGCGCAGAAAACGCGGGGCTGTCGGCGCACTTTCTGGCGTACCTGGAACGACAACCCCGTCCTCGCCTTGCGTGCGCACGCCGAGGGGAAGCACGGCGAACAGCACGACCCACCACAGCAGCACGTAGATGGCGATGGCGAGCGTCGGGGTCATGGGGCGTTAGGCTTGCTCGATCTCGATCAGCGTGCCGTTGAAATCCTTGGGGTGCAGGAACAGCACGGGTTTGCCATGCGCGCCGATCTTGGGTTCACCGTCGCCAAGCACGCGCGCGCCCGAGGCCTTGAGCTTGGCGCTGGCGGCCCGGATATCCTCGACCTCATAGCAGATGTGATGGATCCCGCCACTGGGGTTGCGTTCCAGAAAGGCCTCAATTGGCGAGCGCTCGCCCAGGGGCTCCAGCAGCTCGACCTTGGTGTTGGGCAGTGTCACGAACACCACGCTGACGCCGTGCTCGGGGTGAGGCACCGGTTGGGATACGTCGGCGCCGAGCGCCGTGGCGTAAAGCGCCGCCGCCTCGGCCAAGTTGGGGACAGCGATGGCGACGTGGTTGAGACGTCCGATCATGTTCTCCTCCGCCGTTGAGCCCTGCGGTTAGGTTCGCACGCCGAGCTGCGTCAAAAGCACCTTGGTTATGGGACGCTTGCCCCATAGGTCCTCTACGCGCGCACGAACCGCCCGCCGCACGGCCTCACGCACGGTCTCGCCATCCCTGCGCCTTGACGGAGGAATGCTTTTCAGCGTGCCGTCGACGACGTCGAGCAAATGCTCGAGCACGCTTTCACCGCCAGCATCAAAGGCCGGCACGCCGTCAAGGGTGATGAAGGGCTCGGCCAACAGCTCCCCGCGCCCGGACAGCGTGATGGAGACGATGACGATGCCCGCAAACGCGAGGGCCCGGCGTTGCCGCACGGGGCCTGCTTCGGCGGCAACGAGCAGTCGCCCATCGCGAAACAGGCGACCGATCGGCGCCTCATCGATGATGGCGGCGGCACCCGGCGCCAGCCGAACGATGTCACCGTTGCGCACATCCACCACCTCGTTGACCCCCGCCGCGCGCGCCAGTTTGGCGTGCTCGGCAAGATGGCGCGCCTCGCCGTGCATGGGGATCGCCACGCGCGGCCTGACCCAAGCATACATCTCTTTGAGTTCCTCGCGGCGCGGATGCCCGGTGACGTGCACCAGCGCATCGGCATCGGTCACGAGCTCACAGCCGAGATCGATCAGCTGGTTGTGGATGCGCCCAACCGCGCGCTCGTTGCCTGGAATGGTGCGCGAGGAAAAGATCACCAGGTCCCCTTTACCCAGACTGATGTGGGGATGCTGGCCCTCGGCAATACGGGCCATGGCCGCGCGCGGCTCGCCCTGGCTGCCCGTGCACAGCACGACCGTCTCGCCGCGCTCCAGATACTGATAGTGCTCCTGGTCGTAGTACTTGAAATCGCCGGGTAGGTAACCCGTCTCCAAGGCGGCGTCGATGATGCGATGCATGGCCCTGCCCGCCACGACAAGCTGGCGCCCGGCGCTTCTGGCCGCGTCGGCGACGGCGCGGATGCGCGCCACGTTTGAGGCAAAGATCGTGACGGCAACCCGCCCCTTGGCGGCGCGAATGAGCCCCGCCAAGCTGCGCGCGACGTCGCGTTCGGAGGGTGAACGGCCCTCGCGCAAGGCGTTGGTGGAATCGCAGACGATGGCGGTGATGCCGTCGTTGCCGAGGCGTGCCAGGCGTCCCACCTCGGCAGGGCGCCCAATCAGTGGCGTGGGATCGAGCTTCCAATCGCCCGTGTGCAACACGGCACCGAGCGGTGTGCGAATGACGAGCGCGTTGGACTCGGGGATTGAGTGCGCAAGCGAGAGAAGCTCGATATCAAAGCGGCCGACCTGGAAACGGCTGTCGAGGGCCTGGACGCGCAGGTCGGGCCGCTCCCGGCCGCCGAACTCGGCGAGCTTTGCGGTCAGCAACGCGGCGGCGAACGGTGTGGCGTAGATCGGCACCCTGAGCCGCGACCACAGCTCCGCCACGGCGCCGAAGTGATCCTCGTGCGCGTGCGTCAGCACGATGCCGGCGAGCGCGGCGCGGTCCTCCTCGATGAAGCGCAAATCGGGGAGGATGACGTCGATGCCGGGGTCGTTCTCGCCCTCGGGAAAGGTGATGCCAAGGTCAACCATCAGCCACTGGCGCGCGTCGGCCGGGCCTAAGCCGTAGAGATAGCAGTTCATGCCGATCTCGCCGATGCCGCCCAGCGCTAGGAACACGAGCTCATGGCCTGGCGGGGGGCTAGGCGCTGTCGGCGATTGCTCGGTCACACTATCCTCATGTCCCAGGCCGGCGGATCGTGACCTCCCCGTAGGTCAACCTGCGTTCCCTGCCGCTGCTATCCAACATGATGAGCGCGCCGTCCTCGGCAAGATCGAGGAATTGGCCGCTGATTTTTTCCCGTCCGGTATCGACGCTAAGCGTTTCCCCGGTTGGACCGCCGCGCGCGCGCCAAGCCTCGCGTATGGCGGCAAAACCGATACTCCAATCCCAGATGCCAAGCCAGCGTTGCATGGCGCTGGCCAAATGGGCCAGCATCGCTTCCGGGCCGACCACCACGCCGTGCGCGGCAAGATGCGTGGCCGCGCGCCCCAGGTCCTCGGGATGCCAGGCCAAATTGATGCCAACGCCAATCACCGCCAAGGCGTTGGCCATGGAGGCACCCGCGTGACTTTCGGGCAGTATGCCGGCGCACTTGGCCTCCCCGATCAAGACGTCGTTCGGCCACTTCAAGCGCAGCGTGCCGATGGGCTCGCTGGCCGCCGCGCCGATGGCATCGACCACGGCGACGCCGGCCAAGAGCGAGAGCTGGTGCACGGCGGCGGGCGGACAGGCTAGGCTCAAAAGCAGGCTGGCGTGCAGGTTGCCGGGTTCGGAGGCCCACCGGCGCCCCGATCGGCCCCGCCCCTGCGTTTGCCGATGCGCCATGATCCAAAGCGGTCCCGCTTCACCGGCCCTGGCCAGCGCGAACGCCTCCGCATTGGTCGAGCCGACCTGATCGAGGACGATGCTGCGGAATGGGTGCGGCACGGGACCTAGTGGGCTTGCGGCGCCGCTCCCTAAAACAGGCTCTTGGCTGCGGCATCCGCCGAGCCGACCAGCGGCGCTGGCCAAACCACATAGAGCAGCACGAATAGGCCCGTCAGCGCCATGACAAGACCGGCCTTGGCGGGAACCGCCAAGAATCTTTCCTTCGGCGCATCGAAGAACATGACCTTGACGATGCGGACGTAGTAGTAGGCGCCGACGACGCTGGCAAGAACGCCGAAGATGGCAAGCGGCCAGAGCCCCTCCTTCACGGCCGCAACGAACACGTAGAACTTGGCAAAGAAGCCTGCGAGCGGCGGCACTCCCGCCAAGGAAAACATGAGGAGCGCCAACACCGTCGCCATGCCCAGATTGCTCTGGGCGAGCCCGGCCAGCTCGTCGATATCCTCCACCATCCCCTCGGCGCGTCGCATCGACAAGACGCAGGCAAAGGCCCCGAGCGTCATGGCCACATAGACCACTAGGTAAATGATGACCCCGCGCGCCCCCTCGGGGGAGGCGGCCGCAAGCCCGATCAGCATGTAACCGATGTTGCCGATTGCCGAATAGGCGAGCAGCCGCTTGATATTGGTCTGACCGATGGCAGCAAACGCCGCAAGGCCCATGGAGGCGATGGCGAGCGCGCTCACCACCTGCTGCCACTGCGGGGCGACGCCGCCGAACGCGCTCAAGGTGACGCGCATGGTGAGTGCGACCGCCGCCACTTTTGGGGCCGCGGCAAAGAAGGTCGTGACCGGGGTCGGCGCCCCCTCGTAGACGTCCGGTGTCCACATGTGGAAGGGAACCGCAGAAATCTTGAAGGCGAGGCCCACGAGGAGAAACACCAGGCCGATGATCAGCCCAATGTTTTGCCCGGCGCCGGCGACCTTGCTCGCGGCGGCGATGGCGGCAAAGCTGGTCGAACCCGTGAAGCCATAGATCAGCGAGGCGCCGTAGAGCAGCATGCCGGAAGACAGGGCGCCGAGCACAAAATACTTGAGCCCCGCCTCGCTCGAGCGCACGTCGTCGCGCCGGATGGCGGCAACCACATAGAGGGCGAGCGACTGCAGCTCGAGCCCGAGATAGAGGGCAATGAGGTCGTTGGCCGAAATCATCATCAGCATGCCGGCGCTCGCCAGCAGCACCAGCACAGGATATTCGAAGGTCAGCGAGCGGGTCTCGCGCATGTAATCGAACGACAAAAACAGCGCGCCCGCCGAGCCGATCAAGGTCAGGATCTTCATAAAGCGCGCAAAATCATCGATCACGAAGCCGCCCTCGAACAGAAGTTCGGTCCCCGGCAGCGGTGCCAACAGGCGCCAGAGCGCCACGCCGACGACGCCGAGCGCCAGCCAGCAAATGCGCTCCGCCTCGCGCTCGGTCTCCGGCCGCACCACGCCCAGCATCAAAAGCGCCATGGCCCCGACCACGAGCACGATCTCGGGCATCAGCGGTTGCAGGATGAGGGTGAGCTCGCTCATGATCTAGCCTCAGGCCAAGGATCCTTGCGGCCGCCCCGGGCTGCCGCAGCAAAGGCCTGGCAGCTCGGATGTGCTATGGCTCAGCTTCGCCGCACCGGCCTGAGCCGGGTCGGCTCGGCGCCGCCGGCGCAGCGCCTGTGCCAGCTTCTCGTTAGCGCACATTGGCGGCCTCTTGAGCCTTCAGCGCCGCCTCGTAATTGGAGACGAGCTTCTTGACCGACACCGCCGTGACGTCGAGCAGGGGCGCCGGATAGAAACCGAACAGGACAACCAACAGCACCAAGGGGGCGAACACGACGATTTCGCGGGTATTCATGTCGGTGATCGCCCGGAGGCTGCGCTTTTCCAAGGGTCCAAACAGCATGCGCCGATAAAGATAGAGCGCATAGGCCGCGGAAAGGATGACCCCCGTGGTTGCCAGGAAGGCCACCCAGGTGTTGGCCTTGAAGGCCCCGACCAGCGTCAAGAACTCGCCAATAAAGCCTGACGTCCCGGGCAGACCGACGTTGGCCAACGTGAACAGCATAAAGACGAAGGCGTAGATCGGCATGCGATTGACGAGGCCACCGTAGGCATCGATGTCGCGCGTGTGCATGCGGTCATAGACCACGCCCACGCACAGGAACAGGGCGGCCGACACGAGCCCGTGCGACAGCATCTGGAAGATGGCGCCGTCGACGCCCTGCACGCTGAAGGAAAACACGCCCATGGTCACGAAGCCCATGTGCGCCACCGACGAATAGGCAATCAGCTTTTTGACGTCCTCTTGCGCCAGCGCGACGAGGGAGGTGTAGATGATCGCCACCACCGACAGCGTGAACACCAGGGGTGCAAAGTCCTGGCTCGCCAGTGGAAACATCGGCAGCGAAAACCGCAGGAAGCCGTAGCCCCCCATTTTCAGGAGAATGCCGGCCAGAATCACGGAGCCCGCCGTCGGTGCTTCCACATGCGCGTCGGGCAGCCAGGTGTGCACGGGCCACATTGGCAACTTGACGGCGAAGGAGGCAAAGAAGGCCAGCCACAGCCAGGTCTGCATGTCGCGGGGGAACTTGTGGCTGAGGAGCACGACAATATCGGTGGTGCCGGCCTGCCAGTACATCGCCATCATGGCGAGCAGCATCAGGAGCGAGCCCAGCAGCGTATAGAGAAAGAACTTGAAACTGGCATAGACGCGCCGTTTGCCGCCCCACACACCGATGATCAGAAACATCGGGATCAGGCCGCCCTCGAAGAACAGATAGAAGAGAATGAGATCGAGGGCGCAGAAGACGCCGAGCATCAGCGTCTCCAGCACCAGGAAGGCGATCATGTACTCCTTGACGCGGTCCTCGATGGCTTCCCAGCTGGCCAAGATGCACAAGGGCATGAGCAGGGCGGTCAGCACCACGAATAAGACGGAAATGCCGTCGACGCCCATCTTGTAGCGAATGGACCCGCCGAGCCAGTCCATCTCCTCGACGAACTGGAAGCCCGAGTTCTGATAGTCGAAGTTCGCCCACAGGTAGAGGGAGGCACCGAGCGTGAAGAGCGTGGTGTAGAGCGCGATCCAGCGGGCATTGCTTTTGGCCACCGAGTTCTGCGCGGCGATCAAGAGCGCCCCCGCCAGGGGGAAGAACGTGATCAAGGAGAGGATGTTGAACCCGGTCGCGTTCATCGCGCCACCCCGCCGTAGAACATGAACCAGGTGACCAGCAGGGCCACCCCGATCAACATGGCAAAGGCGTAGTGGTAGACGTAGCCCGTTTGCAGCCGCACCACGCGGCCCGTCGTCCAAAGTACGCGCTGGGCGACCCCATCCGGCCCCAGTCCATCGATGATGGCCCCATCGCCCTGTTTCCAAAGAAGGCGGCCGAGCCGCATGGCCGGCCGCACCAGCAGCCAGTCGTAGAGTTCATCGAAGTACCACTTGTTGAGCAGGAACAGGTAGAGGGGATAAAAGGCGCGTGCCGTGAGGGCGGGAAGGGAGGGAACCGCCACGTAATAGAGATAGGCAAGCCCGACGCCCGCCAGCATGGCCAGCGTTGGTGCCCAGGTGACCCACCCCGGCACCTCGTGCATGGCGTGCAAGATGTGGTTGTCCTTGGCAGTGAACAGCGCGTTGCGCCAGAACGCTTGATAGTCGTGGCCAATGAACAGCGCCTGGAAGGCAAAGCCGGTCACGATGGCGCCCAGCGCCAGCAGCAAAAGCGGCACCAGCATCACCCATGGACTCTCATGGGCGCCTTCAAAGGTCTCCCGATCGGCGCGCGTTTGCCCATGGAAGGTCAAGAACATCAGGCGCCAGGAATAGAAGGCGGTCATGAAGGCGGCCACCACCAACAGCCAAAACGCGTAATTTCCGGCGGTATGGCCGGCGTAGGAGGCCTCGATGATGGCGTCCTTGGAGTGGAAGCCAGCAAAACCCACGAAGTGGGGAATGCCGGCGCCGGTGAGCGACAGCGTGCCGATCAGCATCACCAGCCAGGTCAACCGCAGCTTCGGGGCAAGGCCGCCCATCTTGCGCATGTCCTGCTCGTGGTGCATGGCGTGGATCACGGAGCCGGCCCCCAAAAACAGCAGGGCCTTGAAGGAGGCATGCGTGAAGAGGTGGAAAATGCCGGCCGCATAGGCGCCAACGCCGCAGGCGACGAACATGTAGCCGAGCTGGGAACAGGTGGAATAGGCCACCACGCGCTTGATGTCGTTCTGCACCAGGCCGACGCTGGCGGCGAAGAAGGCCGTGATGGCGCCCACCAACGTCACCACCATGAGGGCGTCCGGCGCCAGGTCGAACATGGGCGAGAGGCGCGCCACCATGAACACGCCGGCCGTCACCATGGTGGCGGCATGGATCAACGCCGAGACCGGGGTTGGGCCCTCCATGGCGTCGGGCAGCCAGGTGTGCAGCAAAAACTGCGCCGACTTGCCCATCGCTCCCATGAACAGGAGCAGGCACAGCACGGTGAGCGTGTCCCACTGCTGCCCGAGGAATTGCATGGGTTTGCCGGCCATGGCCGGCGCGGCACGGAACACGGCGTCGAAGCCAATCGTGCCGAACACGGCAAAGGTGCCGAAAATGCCGAGCGCAAAGCCGAAATCGCCGACGCGGTTGACGATGAAGGCTTTGATGGCGGCGGCGTTTGCCTCGGGTTTTAGGTACCAGAAGCCGATCAGCAGATAGGAGGCCAGCCCGACGCCTTCCCAGCCGAAGAATAGCTGCAGGAAGTTATCGCTCGTCACCAACGCCAGCATGGCGAAGGTGAACATCGACAGGTACGCGAAAAAGCGGGGTCGGCTGGGGTCCTCGTGCATGTAGCCGATGGAATAAACGTGCACGAGGAACGAGACGCTGTTGACCACCACCAGCATGACGGCGGTCAGGGTGTCGATGCGCAGGGCCCAGGCCACCTCGAGCTCGCCGGAGGTGACCCAGCGCAGGACCGGTACGCGCATGACCTGCGCCTCGATGCCCACCTGCCAGAAGGCAACCCAAGACAGCGCCGCCGCTACCCCCAACAGCGAGGTGGTGATGAGCTCCGAGGGGCGCGCGCCGAGCGCGCGCCCGAAGAAGCCCGCGATCAGCGCGCCAATGGCGGGCAGGAAGACGATGGCCTGATACATCATCGTTGCCAGCCCATTTTGCCGGAGCACCGCAGCGCAAGGCCGGCGCGGCCCGCCGCAGCCGCCGGTTGCGCCCAACCGGACCCGGCCGCCGAGCCCGATCCTCGACCGGTCAACGCCTCAATCTTGCGCATCTCAGCCCTTCATCATGTTGATGTCTTCCACCGCGATCGAGCCGCGGTTGCGGAAGTAGACGACGACGATGGCAAGGCCAATGGCCGCCTCCCCCGCCGCCACGGTCAAGACGAACAGGGCAAACACTTGCCCGACCAGGTCGCCCATGAAGGCAGAAAAGGCGACCAAGTTGATATTGACGGCGAGCAGCATCAGCTCAATCGACATGAGAATCACAATGACGTTCTTGCGATTGAGAAAGATGCCGAAGATCCCGAGCGTGAACAGGATCGCTGCAACCGTGAGGTAATGCCCAAGCCCGATGGTCATCGCGCTCCCCCCTCAGCCGCGCTCATCGACAACGGCGGTGCTGGGAACGATGGCCTCCCCGGGCTTGACCTTGACGACGTCCATTGCAGTTGCCTTTCGGCGCGCAACTTGTTGGGCGATCGACTGGCGTTTCACGCCTTGCTTGTGGCGCAGGGTCAGCACGATCGCCCCAATCATGGCGACCAGCAGGATCAGGCCCGCCCCCTGAAAGAAGTAGACATAGCGCGTGTAGAGAACGCGCCCGATCGCCTCGGTGTTGGTGATGCCGGAGCCCGCCGTCGGCAGCGGCGCGGCTGGCGCAGCGAGCGCGCCCGGCTCGATGATGTGGACGCCCAGCACCAAGATCAGCTCGGCCAACAGGATGAGGCCGATCATGGCGCCGAGCGGCGCGTTCTTGATGAAGCCGGCCCGCAACTCGGCGAAGTCCACGTCGAGCATCATCACCACGAACAGGAACAGGACCGCTACCGCGCCGACGTAGACGACCACCAGGATCATCGCCAGGAACTCGGCACCGAGCAGCACGAATAGCCCTGCCGCATTGAAAAAGGCCAGGATCAGGAACAGCACGGCGTGCACTGGATTGCGTGCCACGATCACCATGGCGCCGGCGGCCACGGTCATGCCCGCAAACAGATAGAAGAACACGGCCGGTAGCATTGACCTCACCTATAGGGTGCGTCGAGTTCGATGGCTTTGGCGATCTCGCGCTCCCAGCGGTCGCCGTTGGCGAGCAGACGCTCCTTGTCGTAGTAGAGCTCCTCGCGCGTCTCGGTGGCGAACTCGAAGTTGGGTCCTTCCACAATGGCATCGACCGGGCAGGCCTCCTGGCACAGGCCGCAGTAGATGCATTTGACCATGTCGATGTCGTAGCGCGTCGTGCGGCGGGTGCCGTCGTTGCGGCGCGGCCCTGCCTCGATGGTGATCGCCTGCGCTGGACAGATGGCCTCGCACAGCTTGCAGGCAATGCAGCGCTCCTCGCCGTTGGGATAGCGGCGCAGCACGTGTTCACCCCGGAAGCGCGGGGACAGCGGACCTTTCTCGAAGGGGTAATTGAGGGTGGCCTTAGGCTTGAAGAAGTAGCGCAACGACAGCCATAGGGCGGCGGCGAACTCCTTCAAGAACAACGAGCTGACGGCTTGTCCAACACCTGCCATGTGGTTTTCTCTCACGGCGCGAGTTCGAAGTACTGGAGCACGGCGGCTACCGCAACCACCATGAACAGCGACAGCGGCAGAAATACCTTCCAGCCCAGGCGCATGAGCTGGTCGTAGCGGTAGCGCGGCACAAACGCCTTCACCATGGCAAACATGAAGAAGACGAACACGACCTTGCATAGGAACCAAAGGAGTCCCGGCACCCAATTGAGCGGGGCAACGTCAAGCGGCGGCAGCCAGCCCCCGAGAAACATGATGGTGATCAGCGCGCACATGGTGACGATGGCGACGTACTCGCCAAGCATGAATAACAGATAGGGAGTGGACGAATACTCAACCGCGAAACCGGCCACCAACTCCGATTCGGCCTCGGGCAAATCAAAGGGCGGCCGGTTGGTTTCCGCCAGCGCCGAGATGAAGAAGACGATGAACATCGGGAACAGCGCCAACCAGTTCCAGTCGAGCAGCGAGTTCACCAGCCCCAGCCGGGTGCCGATGCCGACCTTCTGCGCATTGACAATTTCGGTGAGGTTGAGCGAGCCCACCACCAACAGCACGGTAATGATGACGAAGCCGATTGAGACCTCGTAGGACACCATTTGCGCGGCCGACCTCAGCGCGCCGAGGAAGGGATATTTCGAGTTGGACGCCCAGCCGCCCATGATGATGCCGTAGACGCCGAGCGAGGAGATGGCGAACAGGTAGAGGACCCCGACATTGATGTCGGAAATGACCCAGCGGCCCCAGCTGTTTTCGTTGAACGGTATCACCGCCCAGGCCGCCAGCGCCAGCACGGAGGCCACCAGCGGCGCCAACAAGAACACGGCCTTGTCCGCCCCAGCCGGAATCAACGGCTCTTTGAGCACGAATTTCAACAGGTCGGCAAAGGACTGCAGCAGACCGAATGGCCCCACCACGTTCGGCCCGCGGCGCAGTTGCACGGCCGCCCAGACCTTGCGGTCCAGCAACAGCAGAAAGGCGATGGTGACGAGCAAGAGCACGAGCAGCACCACGCTTTCCAGCACCATGCGCAAGAGCGGCCACAAATAGGCCTGCCAGATGTCGGACCAGAGCCAGCCGCTAGCCATGCGTCCCCGTTGTGTCTTTGTCCCAGTTCTTCTTCAAGGCGCTGAGCTCGGCCATGATGCTTGAAGCGCGTGCGATGGGGTTCGTGAGGTAGAAGTCGCCAACGGCGCTGACGAAGGGATCGGGGCCGATTGGCCCCCGCCGCGCCGCCAAGGCGGCGACGCCGGCGCTGTCGGCGGGTCTCAGCGCATCCAAACGCATGAGTTGGGGTGCCGTCTTGAACATGGCCGCGCGCAGGGCTTGCGGCTGATCGTAGCCAAGCGTGTGCCCGAGGTGCGCCGACAAGGCGCGAATGATCGCCCAATCCTCCTTGGCGTCCCCCGGCGCGAAGGCGGCGCGATTGGTCATTTGGGCGCGGCCCTCGAGATTGACGTAGGTCGCAGCCTTCTCCGTGTAGGCGGCGCCGGGCAACACCACGTCGGCCCGGTGCGCGCCGGCATCGCCGTGGCTGCCCTGGTAGATGACGAAGGTTTTATCGCCGATGGCCGTCATATCGATTTCATCGGCGCCCAACAGATAGAGCACCTCAAGCGCACCCCGCGAGGCGGCCAATAGCATGCCGCCAACGTCGAGGCCGCCGTCGCCGGGCACGACGCCAAGATCGAGACCCGCCACCCGCGAGGCGGCGGCATTGAGGACATTGAAGGCGTTCCAGGCGGCCTCCTTGCCCTCGCTCGCGCGCGCGGCGATGGCAGCGGCCGTCGCCAGCACGCCGAGCCCATCGGGGCGGGCCGCGGCGGCCGCGCCGACGATGATCATTGGTCGCTTGGCCTCGGCCAAGACCCCGGCAAAGCTATGCCTGCCGTCGGCGAGGTCCTTTAGCGTCTGCGGCCCGGCGCCGAGATACTCGTAAGGGTAGGTCAGGTCGGCCGCCGCACCGATCACGGCGACGGCCAGATTGCCCTGCCGCCAGCGCTTGCGGATGCGCGCGTTGAGCACGGCGGCCTCGTAGCGCGGGTTGGTGCCGACCATTAAGATGGCATCGGCCCGCTCAATGCCTTCGATGCTCGAGTTGAAGAGATAGCTGGCGCGACCGAGCCCGGGATCGAGCTTGGCCCCGTCCTGCCGGCAATCGAGGTTGGGGCAGTTGAGGCGACCGAGCAGGTCTTTCAGGGCGAACATCTCCTCGGCACCGGCCAGATCGCCAGCGATGGCGCCGATACGTTCGGGCGCCGCGCCCTTGAGTTTGCGGGCGACCAGGGCCAAGGCCTCATCCCAGCCGGCCGGCGCAAGGCTGCCATTGTGGCGCAGATAGGGGCGGTCCAGCCGCTGGATGCGCAGGCCGTCGGCCACGTGCCGGGTTTTGTCCGAGATCCATTCTTCGTTCACCGCATCGTTGTTGCGCGGCAGAATGCGCACCACCTCGCGACCGCGGCAATCGACCCGGATGGCCGACCCCACGGCGTCCATGACGTCGATGCTCTCGGTCTTGCGCAGCTCCCATGGCCGGGCCACGAATGCCCAGGGACGGTGCGTCAGCGCGCCAACGGGACACAGGTCCACCACATTGGCTGAGAGCTCCGACATCATGCCGCGCTCGAGGTACGTGGTGATCTCCATATCCTCACCGCGCCCGATGGCCCCCAACTCCTCGACGCCAGCGACTTCGGTCATGTAGCGCACACAGCGCGTGCACTGGATGCAGCGCGTCATGAAGGTCTTGATGAGGGGCCCTAAGTATTTCTCATCGACGGCGCGCTTGTTTTCGACGTAGCGCGAGCCGCCCATGCCGTAGGCCATGGCCTGGTCCTGCAGGTCGCATTCACCGCCCTGGTCACAGATCGGACAGTCCAAGGGATGGTTAATGAGCAGAAACTCCATCACCCCTTCGCGCGCCTTTTTCACCATCGGCGACGTGGTGTTGATGATCTTTGGGCTGCCGTCCTTGTTGGGTGGCAGATCATTGACGCCCATGGCGCAGGAGGCGGCCGGTTTCGGCATGCCCTGCACCTCGACCAGGCACATGCGGCAATTGCCGGCGATCGACAAACGCTCGTGGTAGCAAAAGCGTGGGATCTCAACGCCGGCCTGCTCACAGGCCTGGATCAACGTGATGCCGTCCTCGACCTCGATCGGCCTGCCGTCGATGATGAGTTGCTTCGGCATCCTTTACTCCGCTGCCTGCTGCAGGGCGGCCTGGTGCCGGTCGATGCGCTCTTCGATCACGCCGCGGAAATGGCGCAAGAGCCCCTGCACCGGCCATGCCGCGCCGTCGCCCAGAGCGCAGATCGTGTGGCCCTCGATCTTGGTGGTCATGTCCTGCAAGAGATCGATTTCGCTCTTGTGGGCCTCGCCGACTTCCATGCGGCGCAGCACGCGCCACATCCAGCCGCAGCCCTCGCGGCAGGGCGTGCACTGGCCGCAGCTCTCGTGCTTGTAGAAATAGGCAATGCGGCGGATGGCGGCGATGATGTCGGTGGACTTGTCCATCACGATCACGGCCGCCGTGCCCATGCCCGACTTGAGCTTGGAGAGCGTATCGAAATCGAGCGTGAGGTCCTGGCAGAGGTTCGCGGGCAGGCATGGCATCGATGACCCGCCAGGGATCACCGCCAATAAGTTATCCCAGCCGCCGCGCACCCCGCCGGCATGGCGCTCGAGCAGGTCGCGTAGCCCAATCCCCATCTCCTCTTCGACCACGCACGGCTGCTCGACGTGACCGGAAATCTGAAACAGCTTGGTGCCCGTGTTGTTGGGCCTGCCGAAGCCCGCAAACCACGTCGCCCCGCGACGCAAGATGTCGGGCACCACGGCGATCGATTCCACATTGTTGACGGTGGTGGGGGCGCCGTAGAGGCCGGTGTTAGCCGGAAATGGTGGCTTCAGCCGGGGTAGGCCCTTCTTGCCCTCGAGACTTTCCAACAGCGCGGTTTCCTCGCCACAGATGTAGGCTCCCGCGCCGTGATGCACGATGAAATCAAAGTCCCAACCGTGCACGTTGTTTTTGCCGATCAGCTTGGCAGCATAGGCCTCGGCGACGGCCGCCTCTAGGCGCTCGCGTTCGCGCACGAACTCGCCGCGCACGTAGGTGTAACAGGTATGCGCCCGCATGGCGAAGGACGCCAACAAGGCGCCTTCGATCAAAAGATGCGGATCGTGCCGCATGATCTCGCGGTCCTTGCAGGAGCCCGGCTCCGACTCATCGGCGTTGATCACGAGATAGCTGGGCCGCGGATCATTCTTGGGCATGAAGGACCACTTGAGACCGGTCGGAAAGCCCGCCCCGCCGCGGCCGCGCAAACCCGAATTCCTGATCTCGCCGATGAGGGCGTCGTGGTCTTTTTCGATCAGCGCCTTGGTGCCGTCCCAGGCGCCGCGCGCCTTGGCCCCGGCCAGCTTCCAGTCCTGAAAGCCGTAGAGGTTGCGGAAAATGCGGTCCTTGTCCTGTAATGCCACGACGGGGGGTCCCCTACTTTGCGGCCTTGGCGAAGTCTTTCAGGGTCGTTGGCCCCCCTGCCGGGCACGAGGCCTGACGGCCGATCTGCGAGCCGGCCGGCAATGGTGTGCCGCTGGCGAACCCGTCCAACACCTTTTCAAAGGATTGGGGCGTCAGGTCCTCATAGGTATCCTTCCCGATCTGCACCATGGGCGCATTGGCACAGGCGCCCAGGCACTCCACTTCCTCCCAGGAGAAATCGCCGTCCGCGGAAAGGTGGTGCGCATCGGCATGGATGCGCCGCTTGCAGACCTCGACGAGCGCTTCGGCGCCCCGCAGCATGCAAGGCGTCGTGCCGCACACCTGCACATGCGCCTTCCTGCCCACCGGGGAGAGCTGGAACATGGTGTAGAAGGTCGCCACTTCCAGAACGCGGATGTAGGCCATGCCCAGCATATCGGCGACCACGCGCATGGCGGGTTCCGGGAGCCAGCCGGCATGCTGCTCCTGCGCCCGCCACAGGAGGGGGATGACGGCCGAGGCCTGCTTGCCCGGCGGGTAGTTGGCGATCGTCGCCTTGGCCCACGCCTCATTTTGCGGGGTGAAGGCGAAGCTGGCGGGCTGATTGGGGTCAAGTCTGCGGACAGACATCGGAGCTCAGCGGGCTGCGAACGGGCGGCGGCGGAATTGTGGCGGCCCCCTTATAAGGGCTGAATTGGCCCTTGTCGCCCGTCTTTAGAACGATGCCAAGGGGATCGAGCGCGGCAAAGTCGCGCCCGGCTCAGCGCCCCTTCACCCCCCGTCGCCAGCACAGCGCGGCCAGCAGGGCGTAGAGGAAGCCGCACAGGACGTGAAAGGCGACCTGCGGCGGCTTGCCGGTGGCCTTGGCCGCGATCAGGGCGTCGGCGAAGCACACAGCCGTGCCGGTCACAAACCACAGCGCCAAGCCATGCCACTGGCGCAGCGCTGCCAGACCGATTGCGAGCACGCCCAGCCATAGGTTGCGCAGGCCGATGATGTAGTGGAGCTCGTGCCCGGCGGGACGGCCGGGTACGCCGAAGGTGCGCGCCGCCGATTCGGGTACGAGCAAATAGCGCAGCCCTATGACGCCGAGCAGGACACCGCCGAGCCCGGCCACGATGAGCAGGACGGTTGCCCTCTTTGACTTTCCCCCTTGCATGCCTGAAACCCGTCTGGGTGAGCCTGCCACGCGGTCCCGGTTAGCGGTCGATCTCGCCAAAAACGATATCGAGCGAGCCGAGGATGGCCGATACATCGGCCAGCATGTGCCCGCGGTTCATAAAGTCCATGGCCTGCAGGTGGGGAAAGCCCGGCGCGCGGATCTTGCAGCGGTAGGGGCGGTTGCTGCCGTCCGATACCAGATAAACCCCGAACTCGCCCTTGGGCGCCTCGACGGCGGCATAGACCTCACCGGCGGGAACGTGGAAGCCCTCGGTGTAAAGCTTGAAGTGATGGATCAGTGCTTCCATGGAGCGCTTCATCTCGCCCCGCTTGGGCGGGATCACCTTCTTGTCGTCGCTGACGTGCGGACCGGCGCCCTCGGCCGACATTAACTTCTCGCAGCATTGGCGCATGATGCGCACGGCTTGGCGCATCTCCTCCACACGGAGGCAATAACGATCGTAGTTGTCGCCGTTCTTGCCGATGGGGATGTCGAAATCGAGCTCGGAATAACATTCATAGGGCTGGGCTTTGCGCAGGTCCCAGGCGGCGCCGGAGCCGCGCAGCATCACGCCGGAGAAGCCCCAGCGCATGCAATCTTCCAGTTTGACGACGCCGATATCAACGTTGCGCTGCTTGAAAATACGGTTGTCGGTGAGCAGGTCCTCGATGTCGTCGAGCACCTTGGGGTGGGTTTCGCAGAACTTGGCGATATCTTCGATCAGACGCGGCGGCAGGTCCTGATGCACGCCGCCGAAACGGAAGTATTTGGCGTGCATGCGGCTGCCCGAGGCGCGCTCATAGAAGACCATCAGCTTCTCGCGCTCCTCGAAGCCCCACAAGGGCGGGGTCAAGGCGCCGACGTCCATGGCCTGCGTCGTGACGTTGAGAAGGTGGGAGAGCAGTCGCCCAATTTCGCAATAAAGCACGCGGATCAGCTGTGCCCGCTTCGGCACGGCGATCTCGAGCAGCTTTTCGCCGGCCAGGCAAAAGGCGTGCTCCTGGTTCATCGGCGCTACGTAGTCGAGGCGATCAAAATAGCCGATCGCCTGTAGGTAGGTCTTATGTTCGATCAGCTTTTCGGTGCCGCGGTGCAAGAGGCCGATGTGGGGGTCGACGCGGGTGACGACCTCACCATCGAGTTCGAGCACGAGGCGCAGCACGCCGTGCGCGGCCGGATGTTGTGGACCGAAATTGATGTTGAATTGACGGATATCGGTCTCTGGCATTGCTACGGCTTTGCCTTTTCATCGCCGGGAAGCACGTACTCGGCCCCCTCCCAGGGGCTCATGAAGTCGAAGGAGCGAAACTCCTGCGGCAGTCGGACGGGCTCGTAGACCACGCGCTTTTGCGCATCGTCGTAGCGCACCTCGACGTAACCCGTAAGCGGGAAATCCTTGCGCAGCGGGAAACCCTGGAAACCATAGTCGGTGAGGATGCGGCGCAGGTCCGGATGCCCGGAAAACAGGATGCCATACATGTCGTAGGCTTCCCGCTCGTACCAATTGGCCGAGGCGAACAGCTCAACCACGCTGGGCACCGGCGTCCTGTCGTCGACTTCGCATTTGATGCGCAGGCGCTGGTTCTTACGCAACGACAGCAAATGGTAGACGACGTCAAAGCGCTTCTCCCGCTCGGGGTAGTCCACGCCGCAGATGTCGATGAGCTGGTCGAATTGACACTGCGCGTCGTCCCGCAAGGTGCGCAGGACCGAGACCACCACCTCAGCCGGCACGATCACGCTCAGCTCGCCGAACGCTTGGGTCTGCCTGAGGCAGTTGGCACCCAGGAGAGCCGCAATGTGGTGGCGTAGTTGGTCGAGCATCGTGGGGTGCTCAATTTGAGGTTCGGCCGGGGCGGCTAGCGTTCGATCGTTCCAGTCCGCCGGATCTTGCGTTGTAATAGCAGCACGCCGTAGACCAACGCCTCCGCCGTCGGCGGACAGCCCGGCACATAGACATCTACGGGTACAATGCGGTCACAGCCGCGGACGACCGAATAGGAGTAGTGGTAGTAGCCCCCGCCGTTGGCGCAGCTCCCCATGGAAATGACGTAGCGTGGCTCGGGCATCTGGTCATAGACCTTGCGCAGCGCGGGAGCCATTTTGTTGCAGAGCGTGCCCGCCACGATCATGACGTCGGACTGGCGCGGCGAGGCACGGGGTGCAAAGCCGAAGCGCTCGAGGTCCCAGCGCGGCATCGACGCCTGCATCATTTCGACGGCGCAGCAGGCAAGCCCGAACGTCATCCACATGAGCGAGCCCGTGCGCGCCCAGTTGATGAGGTCGTCGGTCGTCGTGACGATAAAGCCCTTATCGGCGAGCTGAGCGGTAACGTCGCTGAACGAGCCAGCCACGGGGGTGACGAGCCCGGTGGGTCGCTGTTCGAGCGTGCTTCGAGCTTGGCTCGCCATCAATCCCACTCCAGCGCGCCCTTGCGCCACTCGTAGATGAAGCCGACGGTCAACACGGCCAAAAACACCATCATCGACCAGAACCCGAAAACCCCAACCTCCTTGAAGGCGACCGCCCAAGGAAAGAGAAACGCGACTTCCAAGTCGAAAATAATGAACAGGATTGAGACCAGATAGAAACGCACGTCGAATTTCATGCGCGCGTCATCAAAAGCATTAAAGCCGCACTCGTAGGCAGAGACCTTCTCGGGATCGGGGTTGCGGACGGCCACCAAAAACGGCGCGAGCATCAGCGCCACCCCAATCAGGAGGGCCACGCCGATGAAGACGGCGAGCGGCAGGTAGTCGATGAGGAGTTGGTTCATTCGCCGCCTGGCTCCGCTTGCGGCTACCGTGGGATCGAAGCGAAGTAACGCTCCAGGCCCGGGTGTTACCGCAGTGCAACCGGAGACGCAACCGGCGCCTTCGTCGCAACAGGGGGGCTGCGCGCCGCTCACTGGCGGGTCGCCGCGAGGCTCAGTCGCCAACTACCGGCGCAGCTTGTCGTCGATGCTTTCGAGCAGATTGCGGCTCTTGCTGCGTTTCAGGCGATCCTCGTCGGCGGGGGCGATCGGCACCCCGCGAGCCCGTTGCCAGGCCCCGGGTCGTGGGTCCCTGCGCCGGGGGCACAGGGTGAGCTTGAGCGTCTGGGTATCCTGTTGGAGCCGGTCAGTTTGACCCCACCCCCAATCGTTCGGTCGTGGCCGATCGGCACGACGAGGAAGCGGGGCTCCGGTCCGGCGTTGCTCTTAATGATGAAATCGAGGTTGTAGTCGAGCTGCGTGAGACCGGTCAGGTTGGCGACCTTGCGGGTTCTCCCCGCCCGTTCGAAGAGGTCGGCGATGCCGAGCCGGCCATAGCGTTCGGTGTCCCGCTCCGCGCAACGCAAAGTCGGATCGCGGCGGAGCGCGGACAGACTTTCATTAAAACTGATCCGCTCGGTGCGGGTTGCCTGCCTAGTGATCCCGCCGGTTGGGTTCGGACAGAACGATTTGCCGTGCCCAGGGGCAAGACGACCGCGGTGTCGCCACCGACCTCGCCATTGTGGATCACCTCGAGGCTGAAAACGAGGGCCGCATGCCACGTGTGCAGCCATTCATGACCAGGCTTTGACCAGACGGCCTCGCTGAGCTCGCACTTGATGTGGCGCGCAATCTCGGCGGTGCTGACGGCGTTCGTCACGGTAAGGGGGAAGCGTGGCGCAGCCGGCGCGCACCAGACAACGCTACGCACCCCGCTCGCGCGCCAAAGCTAAGCAAACTGCCCCCAACGCAGCACCAAAGGGAGGACCGTGCCGGGTGGGTGGGGGCCTCACAAGCCGATGCTCCGCCGTGTGGGGGAGCCCCTAGCTGTGCTTTTTGCACCACTCAAAGGCGTGGGCGCGGCAACGCGCCACGCCGCCTCGGACCGGAGAGATCGGGTTCAACGCCAATGAGTTATAGCGTTGCCGGCGCAGGCGATCATTGATGCTCTCCAGGACCTTCGGGTTCATGGCGCTCAACAGGTTCTCGCGATCGGCGCGCGACAGCGTCGCGCAGCTCAGTAAGATCGTGCGTGCGCGTCCCGCGCTCCCCTCGCAACCATTTGGGCGACTTCAGGGTTTAGGGTTGAGAAAGGTCATCCAAGGAGCCCATCCCATGCGTCGGCTAGCTCTGATTGCGGTTCCCTTTTTTGCGCTAACGGCCCCCCTCGCGCCCTCGCTTGCGGCCGATCTCGATGGACCGGTCTATCGCCAACGCGACGTTGTGATTGAACGCCCGGCGGCGCCCGTGGTGCGCGAGCGCATTATTGAGCGCAACTACTATTACGAGGCGGAGCCCGCTCCACCCGTGCAGGCTTATGCGCCGACCTATTATTCGTATCCCCCTGCGTACGCCTACGCGCCGGCCTATTACGGCTATGCGCCAAGGGTCTATCCGGGCTACGCCTACGACGACGGCTACCGCTGGCATCGGCGACGCGCCTTTATTGTGGATCGGCCCTACCGTGGGCACCACCATCCCTACTGGCGCTATTGAGCACCCCCGCGAGCCGGCCAGCGCAACTTAGCGATCCCATAACTTTCAGCGCGGCGG
>Ga0081455_10001183_pt1 | contig 32679 bp, 29 predicted proteins | sample TabmetS3T2R1_FD_70207 | JGI IMG/M metagenome (GOLD analysis project Ga0081455, IMG submission 70207) | Tabebuia heterophylla rhizosphere microbial communities from the University of Puerto Rico - S3T2R1 | ecosystem: Host-associated > Plants > Roots > Rhizosphere ...
TTCGAGTACGGCTTCAACGTATTCGCGCAAATCGTCGCCGCCATTGCCGCGGGATGCGGCTCGACCGGCTGGGTCTACGCGCTCCTCGCCTCGCACCAGTGGCTCATCGCCTGCTTCTCCAAAGCGGCGCAGGACGAGGTCTGGCAGGATCGCAGCGCGGTCGCCGCCGGCACCTATGCGCCGGTTGCCCGCGCCGTCGCCGTGGACGGCGGCTACCGGTTATCCGGCGTGGGAAGTTTTTGCAGCGGCTGCGACAACGCGCAGTGGCAGCTTCTCGGCGGCATGATCCCGCAACCGGACGGAGCCGCAAAGCCGGGATTTTTTCTACTGCGCACCGGCGAATGCAGCATCGACGACAATTGGCACACCATGGGTCTAGCCGGCACCGGCAGCAAGAACATCGTCGCGCGCGACGCGTTCGTTCCCGCCCATCGCGCGCTCGCCTTCACCGAGCTCGCCGATGCCACCGCTCCCGGCATGCGCGCCAGCGCCAATCCGCTTTATCGGCAGTCGTTCCTCGCCGTGCTGCCGATCGCGATCGTGTCGCCGGTGCTCGGCATGGCGGAAGGCGCGCTCGCCGATTTCCTCGCCATGGCGAGCGCGCGCACCACCCGCGGCGCGGTGGCCGGCGGCAACCGCCGCATGGCCGAGCTCACCACCGTGCAACTGCGCGTGGCCGAGGCGAGCGCGTGCATCGATGCGGCGCGGCTTCTGATGTTCCGCGATCTCGCCGAGGCGTTCGCGACCGCCGCGCGCCGCGAGCCCATCAGCATGGACGTGCGGCTGCGCAACCGTCGCGACCAGGCGTTTTGCGTGCGGCTCTTGATCCAGGCCATCGATGCGTTGTTCCTCGCGGCCGGCGGGCAGGGCTTGTTCCTCGATCAACCGCTGCAGCGCGCCTGGCGCGACGCGCACGGTGCCGCCTCCCACATCAGCCTGAATTGGGATTCGACCGGAAGCATGTATGGCCAATACATGCTGGGGCTCGAGCCCAAGGGACAGTATTGATGCTCACGGGCTCTTGGCACCGCCGCCTCCGCCGTCATTGCCGAGCTCGACCCGGCAATCCATCCCCTTGAATGAATCGCTGCTTTTCGATGGATGCCCGACAGAACTCGGGCTTGCCCGAGTTCTGCGTATAAAGCGCCGCAAGTCGGGTAAACCCGACTTGCGGTGTCAAGCCCGGGCATGACGAGTCGAGGACGACCGCTGCTGCGGTCGCGTGCCTCAGGCTCGCTTCGTCTCAAACCGCTCGAGCGCCCGTTCCACCGCCTCGTCGGAGATGCGCGTGCGCGGCCAGCGGTAGAGCCAGCCGTGTACGACCCAGATCACCAGAAAGCTGAACACGCCGGCGAACACCCAATCGGTGAAGAAATGCGCGCCGGCCGCCATGCGCAGAACGCCGACGGCGGCGCCGAAGGCGAGCGCCGCACTGTAGGCGAGCGCGCGCCAGTGCGGCGGCACCACGGCGGCGCCCGCCAATGTCCAGAACGCGCCCGACGGCTCCCCTGCGACGAACGAGCAATTCTTCGGACAATCGCCGCGCGGGTCCCACCACGGGCGGAAATGCTCGTCGCCGCCGAACTCGGTCACGTCGATCGGCCGCGGACGGCCCCAGTGCTCCTTGAACACGAGATTGGCGACGACGCCGGGCGCGAGCGCGAGCGTAAGCAGCATGAGCACGACCGCCCGGCCGGGAATGATGAGCGGCCGCCGCGGCCAGATGAACTTGAGCGCGAGCGCGATCCACGCCGGCGCCGACACCAGCGTGACCAGCCCCACGGCGACGTCGCGTGCGCGCAGGCAGGTCGGATCAAAGGCGCGCCAGAATCCTCCGCGCTCCCGGTCGAAGAACAGCGCAGCAAGCGTGAGATCAAGGTCGGGGCGGATCGCGAAGAGAAGGCCAACCGCGGCGGCGACGGCAAGCGCGATGACGAGGCCGGTTCGGTTCATGCGGCTGATCCCCACGCGTGTCTAGCCGAGACCTCGCGCGAGTTCAAACGCACGGTTGTCGCGCAGCAAACTCCGAGAATGCTTCACGTTATTTCGGCTGCGGCGGCTGCTCGCGGCAGACCTCGATCTCGGCTTGGCTTCCCAGCGGAGAGAAATTGCCGCATTTGTCGCACGCGGCGAGCATGGCGCCGAGCGCGATCAGCAAGGCGATGCGGCCGATGTCCCTGCGCGTCGTAGGCGTAGCGGCTTTCCCGATTGCTTCCATGATCCCCCGCAAATTGGCGCGCCATAGTGGTCGTGCGCGCCACATCCTAAGGCGGATTTCCTAACGGATTTCCGGCGGATGTGAGGCCGCCGGCAGCGCCGCGCCGGCGGGGCGGCGAAATACCGGTTTCCAAAAGCCGGCGCTGAAGCCCGCGATCGCCCAATAGGTCAGCCCGCCGGCAAGGCCGGCGGCGATCACCGGGAGCGGGTCGTTGAGCGCAACGCGCGTGTCATCGACGTAACCGAACAGGTTCCAGCCGATCCAAGCCGAAACCGCGCCGTTTGCGGCATGAAACAGGAAGGAGCGAATGGCGAAGGTCTCGGAAATGAGGATCCCGATGGCGGCGGGAAGCCACATCAGCGAGAGCAGCATTACCAGCAGCACCGGCGCCGCGAACACGAAGCCGAACATCGCAAAGACCTGCGTGTCCGGATGGGCCGCCGCTTCACCGAGCTTCCAGGAGCCGAATACGATGACCAGCGTCGCCACCACGACCGCCACGAGATAACCGAGCGGCACCAGGACGAAGCGCAACAGCAGCCGGCCGAGGCTGTCCATTTCAATCGGTCATCGCCATGGCGCGCAACGCCAGGCGCTCGCGCGCGGAGAGCTTTTCGCTTGCGCTCTTGAGCTGACCGCAGGCGGCGAGAATATCGCGTCCGCGCGGCGTGCGCACCGGCGAGGCATAGCCGGCGTTGAAAATGATCTCGGAGAATTTCTCGATCCGCTCCCAATCCGAGCATTCGTACCTCGTGCCTGGCCACGGATTGAACGGAATGAGGTTGATCTTCGCCGGTATCCCCGCGAGCAGCTTGATCAGCGCCTTGGCGTCGGCGAGCGAGTCGTTGACGTCCTTGAGCATGACGTATTCGAACGTGATCCGGCGCGCATTGGAAAGACCGGGATAATTGCGGCAGGCGTCGAGCAGCTGCTCGATCGGGTATTTGCGGTTGAGCGGAACGAGCTCGTTGCGCAGCTCGTCGCGCACCGCATGCAACGACACCGCAAGCATGCAGCCGATCTCGGCGCCCGCACGCGCGATGTTCGGCACGACGCCCGAGGTCGAGAGCGTGATGCGGCGTTTCGAGATGGCGATACCCTCGCCGTCCGCCGCGATCAACAGCGCGTCGCGCACCGCCTCGAAATTGTAGAGCGGCTCGCCCATGCCCATCATCACGATATTGGAGACAAGGCGCTGGCCAACCTTGCCTTCGCCGTCGGCGGAATTGCCGCTTGCGCGCGCCGCCCCCAGCCAATCACCGAGCCGATCCCGCGCGACCATGATCTGGCCGACGATCTCGCCGGCGGTGAGATTGCGCACCAGCCGCTGCGTGCCGGTGTGGCAGAACGAGCAAGTAAGCGTGCAGCCGACCTGGCTCGAGAGGCAAAGCGTCCCGCGGTCGGTCTCCGGGATATAGACGCATTCGATCTCGTGCGGCCGCTCGCCTGCATGCTCGCCGGGCAACCGCAGAAGCCACTTGCGCGTGCCGTCGCTCGAGATCTGCTCGGCCACGACCTCGGGACGTTCGAGCGTGAAATGCGCCGCAAGCGCCGCGCGCAGCTCCTTCGACACGCTGGTCATCGCATCGAAGTCGCGCGCGCCGCGCACATAGAGCCAGTGCCAGATCTGCTGCACGCGCATCTTGCGCTGCGCCGTCGGCACGCCGACGGTTGCAAGCGCCTCCGCCAACTGCGCGCGCGAGAGCCCCACCAGCGACGATTTCGCCGGCGGCAGATAGCGCTCGAGCGGCGTCTTTTCGACAAAAGGCGCCGGCCCCGCGGCGAGCATCGTCGCGGAATCGGACGTGGTTTGCAGCGGTTCGGTCATCGTGGCGAAACGTGTTGCGGCCTTTTAGCACAGATGGGGTGCCGCAGCCGACAGCGATAGGTTGCGCTCGGCTAAAGCAGGCGCGGTCATTTTCCCTTCAACCGCTCGATCAGCGCCATGGCCGCGGCCGGCGCGCGAACTTTGGCGCCCGAGATCATGTAGATGAAAACATCGCGCTCGGCTTGCGCGCCCGCTGGCGCTGCGATGGTGGCAAGATCTTCGGGCACGCTGCCTGTGGCCCAATTGCCCGCACGTTCGGCCCAGAGATCGAGTGCGCGTCGCGCATAGCCGGTTTTCTCCTTCGCCGAGGTGCGCTGCAAACGGGCATAGACGAAATCGCCGGTCACGTCGGCGATCAGCGGATGCTTGTCAGATTCGACGACGACGACCGCCACCGAGAACTTGCGCAGCAACTCGATAAAGGCAGGCACGAGGAAACTCTCGTGCCGCACCTCCACTGCGTGGCGGAGCGGCTGGCCATCGAGACTTGTGGGCAACAGCGCGAGAAAGGCGGCGAAATCTGCTGGATCGAACTTCTTGGTCGGGGCCATCTGCCAGAGCACCGGGCCGAGCTTCGATTTCAATTCGAGCACGCCGCTTGCGAAGAAGCGCTCGATCGAGGGACCCGCCTCAGCCAGCACGCGGCGGTTGGTCGCGAATTGCGGACCCTTGACCGAGAACACGAAATCATCCGGCGTCTCGGCCGCCCATTTGCGAAAACTATCCGGCTTCTGCGTGCGGTAAAACGTGCTGTTGATCTCGATACTGGTAAGTTGGCGGCTCGCGTAGTCGAGTTCGCGCGCCTGCGGGAGTCCCTTGGGGTAGAACTCGCCGCGCCAAGGCTCGAACACCCAGCCGCCGATGCCGACCCGGATCATGCACCCACCTCGCCAGCGTCATTCCGACACGGATGACAAGGCGGTGCAACCCGCAGCCCCGCAGGGCTATCGACTGTCGATATTCGACACCAAAGTTCTCAGTGTGGCCCTGGGTCCCAGCGCTTGGGCATGCCGTCGCAAGCCGTGGCGGGCATTGGGGAGGCGACGAGCTTCGTTGAGAGGGGATGGGCGAATGCTCAGTCCATCGGACTGGCCTACGGGGCAGCGCCTACATGCGAGCCGACGGCTTCAAGCCTCCCGCCCCGGCCACGCTGAAGTTAACCTCGTCGTCCAGCTCCGCCGCCTTGGCCTGAAGCTCCGCCGCCATCCGCCGCAATCGGCCGGCGATCGTGAGATCGAACGTAGCGCGCGACATCGCAATCAGAATTTCAGCCTGCCGCCGCAGGTATGCACCGCTGACCATTGACGCCAACCCCTCAACGAGGGTTTTGCCTCAATAACCCAGCCGGAGCGTCGTCGGTTCCGAATTTTCTCGATCTTGGCGAAGGTTCCCGCCCGCGCCGCTACTTGCACTCCTGCTCGATTTTATCGAGCGCCTGCGCGAGGCCCTTGAGCGCATACTGGTCGGTGGATTGGGTTCCCCGGCCCGAAGTTCCCTTCACCGTCAAGTCGGCGCCTTTGCGCATGGCATCGACCATGCGCGCCTCCTCGGCCACGTTCTTGATCCAGGCGCCGTCGTTTTGGGTGTACATCGCGAACTTCGCGGTGCCGATCTCGGCGGTGGCGTCGGAGCTGGACTTGAAGGGGTAGCCGATGATCACCGACACCTCGTTTTTCACCTTCTCGGCGGGACGGTTGGAGACGAACAGGTAGGACTGATCGCGCTTACCGCCGGCGGGTTCCAGTTTCGTGGTCTTGGGCTTGCCGAGCGCAAAGCAGACCTTGTTGCCGCCGGGCGAAGCGGTATACGCGCCCCAGTCGCCGTATTGTCCGAGCAACGTGGGCTGGGCATCGCCGCCACGGGGCGCCGGCGCCGGGGCGGGTTTCGCCTGCGTGGCCGCGGGCTTCGACGGAGCCGGCGCGGCGGGTCTGGCCGGCTGCGGCGCGGCGGCCGGCTTGGGCGGCTGCGGCGCCGGGTTCGATTGCTGCGCAAAGGCAGGCGAGGCCAAGGAGGCGGCAAGCACGAATGCGCTCGTGGCAGATCTGATCCCGGTCATCGGCCCACCTCCCGTAACGGCACGCCTAAGTAGGAATTTCGGAGTAGCACGAACTGCTTGGCGAATTCGGCAATGTGAAGGCGGATCGGTTATTGTGGGCCAGTCGCCGGCCAAATCAGCGACGCGACGCATCTATTTCTCGTTCCTTGTCCTTTAACGGACGCGCCCCGTACTATGGACCCTGCCGCTACGATTTCGATTGGGGCCGCGTCGAATGAAAGCCGTTCTGTGCCAGCGCTTCGGCACTCCCGATGACCTCGTGCTCGCGGACATCTCCGACCCCGCTCCGGGACCGGGCGAGGTCATGGCCAAAGTGGCGGCGGTCGGCTTGAACTTCTTCGACACGCTGATCATTGCCGGCAAATACCAGACCAAACCGCCGTTTCCGTTCTCGCCGGGCGGCGAGTTCGCGGGCGTGGTCGAAAGCGTCGGCGCCGGTGTCACCGCGTTCAAGCCCGGCGACCGCGTCATGGGCTACACCAATTTCAATGCCGCGCGCGAACGCACCACGGTGGCCGCCGACAATATCGTCAAGCTCCCTGCCGATCTCGACTTCGATCGCGCCGCGGCGCTGACCATCACCTACGGCACCGCCTATCACGCGCTCAAATACCGCGCCCTGATGCAGCCGCGGGAGACATTGGCCGTGCTCGGCGCCTCGGGTGGGGTCGGGCTCGCGGTCGTCGAGGTCGGCAACCGCATGGGCGCACGCGTGATCGCCTGTGCCTCGACCGACGACAAGCTCGCGTTTGCCCGCGAGCATGGCGCGCACGAGGTGGTGAACTACGAACGGGAGGATTTGCGCGCCGCGCTCAAGCGCCTCGGCGGCGAGCACGGCATCGACGTCGTGTTCGATCCTGTTGGCGGACGCTACAGCGAGCCGGCGCTGCGCTCGCTCGCCTGGGAGGGCCGCCACCTCGTCGTCGGTTTTGCCGCCGGTGAGATTCCGAAACTGCCGCTAAATCTGGTGCTGCTCAAAGGCTGCGCCGTGCTCGGCGTGTTCTGGGGAGCGTGGGTTCGCCAGGAGAAGGAAGAGTATAAAGCCGCCATCGAAACGCTTGCCCGCTGGTGCGCCGAAGGCAAGCTGTCGTGCCACGTCCAGAAAGTCTACCCGCTGGCCGAGACGCCGGCGGCGCTCAAGGCGCTCGCGAACCGCGAGGTGATGGGCAAGCTGGTAGTGCGGGTGTGACCGATACCGATCCAGTTATTGTCGTCCCCGCGAAAGCGGGGACCCATGACCACCGGCCGCTGGAATATGGGTCCCCGCTTTCGCGGGGACGACGACTGTGAAGCCGAGCCAATCTACCCATTGCATATCTTAAGACTGCTACGCGGATGGCCTACCTCACCGCACGCGCTCCGCCTCGCCTGCGCCGCGCGCGTCGAATCCGCCTTGCCCCCACCATGCGACCTGTCCGAACCGTATTACGCGATCACCTTGGCCAGGCGATCCATGGCCTGGGCGAGCTTGATGTCGCGCTCGGTCACGCCGCCGGCATCGTGCGTTGCGAGCGTCACCTCGACTTTGTTGTAGACGTTGAACCATTCCGGATGGTGATCGAGCTTCTCCGCGATCAGCGCGGCACGCGCCATGAAGCCGAACGCCTCATTGAAGTCGCTGAACTCGAATTGTCTGGTGATGGCGTCGCGACCTTTCACCTCGCTCCAGCCGGAAAGCTTGGCGAGCGCGGCCGTGCGCGCACTGCCGGTCAATTTCTCTACCATGGGCGGCACCTCACGATTGCTTCGATTGTGCCACGAATAGGACCTCGCGAGCCACTCGCAAAGGCGGCGCGAACGCCTACCTATCACCGCGAGGCCGGCTGGTTGCATTCCTTATCGCCAGCCGGATCCCGCCTGGAGGCCCCGATGTCCTGGTCGCTCAATATCGGCACGATCGCCGGCACGGCGGTGCGCGTTCACGTCACTTTCCTGTTGTTTCTGGGCTGGATTTTCGCTGCGAGCTGGGTCGCGGGCGGACAGGCGGCGGCCTGGCAAGGACTTGCTTTCCTGGTGCTCTTGTTCGTCTGCGTAGTGGCGCACGAATTCGGTCACATCTTCACGGCGCGCGCGTTCGGCGTGTCGACGCCCGACGTGACCTTGTTGCCGATCGGCGGCGTAGCGCGCCTCGAGCGCATTCCGGAAGAGCCCTACGAGGAGTTCCTCGTCGCCATCGCCGGCCCGCTGGTGAACGTGGCAATCGCGATCGCCTTGATCATGCTCGCCGGCGCGCGCGTGAACACGGGCGATCTCTACGCGGTCGAAAGTCCCCACACGTCCATGATCGATCGGCTCGCCGCCGTGAACTTGTTCCTCGCCATCTTCAACATGATCCCGGCCTTTCCCATGGACGGCGGGCGCGTCTTGCGCGCGATCCTGGCGTCGCGCATGGGCTATGTGCGCGCCACGGAGATCGCCGCGTTCATCGGCCAAGGCGTCGCCTTTGCGCTCGGCTTCATCGGGCTGTTCTCCAACCCGATGCTGATTTTCATTGCGATCTTCGTTTATCTCGCGGCCTCTTCGGAGGCCCACCTCGTCGCCATTCGGGCGATGTCACGCGGCGTGCCCACGAGCGCGGCGATGATGACGCAATTCGCCACCCTCGCGCCCGAGGCGCACGTGGAAGACGCGGTGCAGACGCTGCTGCGCACGAGCCAGAGCGAGTTCCCGGTCGTTGACGCAGCCGGCAAGCCGGTCGGATTGCTCGGCCGCAGCGACCTCATTCGCGCGCTCAAGCAGCTTGGGCCCGACGCCCGCGTCGCTGCTGCGATGACGACCACGGTACCCACCATCGGTCACCGCCAGTGCCTGGAAGATGCGTTCCGCATGTTGCAGGAAAAATCGGCGCCGGCCGTCGCCGTGGTCGATGCCGGTGGCCGCCTGGTCGGTCTCGTCACCTCGGAGACGGTCGGCGAGATGCTGATGCTGCACGAAGCCTTGCCGGCGGGCGCGCGGCTGGGGCCGTGGACGCGCCCAACCGGGGCTTGAGCCGCCATTCGGCGCCTCGAGCAGTATGGGGGACGCCTAACCCGTTACCATTTGGCTTGCGTGCCCTTGGCGGCGGCGGGTACCTTCCATCCATGAACGGCCTTGCCTCGAGCCGGCCATTGAGCCGCGCCTAGCCGGCTGTCCCCCGAGGTTGGAAACCGGCCATGCCGCGACATATCCGGCGCACTGCGAAGCTTCGGCGCCGCCTCTATGAAATCCTCGAGCACGGCACCATCGCAGACCGAACAGGTCTCCTGGTCGGCCGGCTCATCGTAGTGCTGATCGTCGTCAACCTGGTCGCGATGACGCTCGATTCGGTGCCTGCTCTGCAGACACAATATGGCCCGTTATTCACCGCGATCGAACTCATATCACTGGTCGTTTTCACGATCGAATATGCATTGCGAGTCTGGGTGGCGGCCGAACACGCGCCGCAGCGGCACGCAACCGAGCGTAAGGCCCGGTGGAAGTTTGTTTCGAGCCCGCTCGGTCTGATCGACCTCCTGGCGGTTCTGCCTTTCTGGCTCGCGTTTTTATTGCCGTTCGACCTTCGCGTGCTGCTCGTGTTTCGGATGGGCCGCTTTCTCAAGTTGGCGCGCTATTCGCCCGCAATGCGCTCGCTGCTGGACGCTCTCTATAATGAGCGCCGCGCCTTATTCGGCTGTTTCGTGATTTTGATTGGGGCGACATTGCTCGCCGCAAGCATCATGCATGTCATCGAGCGTCACGCGCAGCCCGACAAATTCGGCACCATTCCCGACGCGATGTGGTGGGCGATCGTCACCCTGGGCACGATCGGCTATGGCGACGTGGTTCCGGTGACCGCGCTGGGCCGCGTCGTTGCCGCTATTACGATTTTCGTCGGGTTGATCATGGTGGCGCTGCCGATCGGTATCGTCGCCACGGCATTCGCCGATGAAATCCACCGTCGCGATTTCGTCGTCACCTGGGGAATGGTGGCGCGCGTGCCGTTATTCGCCGAACTGGAGGCAACCGATATCGCCGACATCATGCGGCTGCTGCACGCGCAGCAAGTCGAGGCCGGCGATGTTATCGCCAGGCGCGGCGAGGCCGCGCATTCCATGTATTTCATCGCAGCCGGAGAGGTGGAAATCGAGCTCAAGAACGAGCGCGTTCGGCTCGGTGCCGGTCATTTCTTCGGCGAAGTCGCAGCACTGCGCCGCACCCGCCGATCCGCGACCGTGACCGCGGTCACCCGAACGAGCCTGCTCATGCTCGATGCCCACGATCTGCACGTCCTCATGGATCGCGAACCGCGCATCGCCGAGCGCATTTGCGAAGTGGCTCGCAGCCGATTGGGCGGCGATATCACTCCGAAAGGCGACATTGTCGCCGAAGAACTCGAGGAAGCGGGCACCGTCGAGCAATCGGGAGCGCGCCGCGGCAGTGCATGATGCAACGTCGTCGTGTCACATAACCGTCCGCGTTCTGTGATAGTTGGCGGCCATCCCTCGCCTTCTTCTTGCAACCGGAGAATTTCCCATGACGGGCCGCATTCCCGTATCACGGCGGCGGTTTCTGGCCACGGCTGCCGCCTCGACCGCCGCCTCCGCGATCGGCGGCATCAGCAAGCCTTATCTGAGCCGCGCCGCCGATCGCCCGCTGATTACCCATGGCATCCAGTCCGGTGACGTCTCGACCGATTCCGCAGTGATCTGGGCGCGCGCCGATCGTCCCGCGCGCATGCTGGCCGAGGTCGCGACGTCGGACAGTTTCAAGACCATCGAGCGCGCGGTCTTCGTTGACACGCTGGCCGCATCCGATTTCACGGCCAAGGTGCTGATCGACGGCCTGCCCGCGGGGCAGGACATCTTCTACCGCATCAGCTTCCAGGATCTTGCCTTCCCGACCATCGTCGGCGAACCGATGACCGGCCGTTTTCGCACCGCGCCGCGCGACCGGCGCTCGATCTCGTTCGTGTGGTCGGGCGACACCGCGGGCCAGGGCTGGGGCATCGACGAGTCGCGCGGCGGCATGCGCACCTATGCGACCATGCTGCGCAACCGCCCCGATTTTTTCATCCACAACGGCGATACCGTTTATGCCGACGGCCCGATCTCGCCCGAGCAGAAAATGCCGAACGGGGAGATCTGGAAAAACCTGGTGACCGAGGAAAAGGCGAAGGTGGCGGAGACGCTTGCCGAGTTTCGCGGCAACTACAAGTACAACCTGCTCGACAGGAACGTGCTCGCCTTCAATGCCGAGGTGCCGATCTTCGCGCAGTGGGACGACCACGAGGTGAGTAACAACTGGTGGCCGGGAGAGCCGCTCACCCGCGCCGAGCACCAGCGCAAGAAATATGTCGAGCAGAGCGCCTTGCTGCTGGCGGCGCGCGCTAGCCGCGCGTTCCATGAATACATGCCTCTGCGCTTCACGCCGGTGGAGCCGGGCCGCGTGTATCGCAAGATTTCCTACGGGCCGCTGCTCGACGTATTCATGCTCGACATGCGCAGCTACCGCGGGCCCAACGGCGAGGGGCTGGAGGAGAACTATGGGCCGGCAGCCTACTTCCTCGGCCCGACGCAAGTCGCCTGGCTCAAGCGCGAGCTGTTGAACTCGCAAGCGACCTGGAAGGTCATCGCCGCCGATATGCCGATTGGCCTCGTCGTCGTCTACGACACCGATCGCAGATGGGGCGTCGAGGCGATCGCCCAGGGCGACGGACCGGCGCTCGGCCGCGAGCTCGAGATCGCCGACATCCTCTCCTTCATCGCGCATGCTCCCGTGCGCAACACGTTATGGCTCACCGCCGACGTGCACTACACCGCCGCGCATTACTACGATCCCAACAAGGCGGTGTTCCAGGATTTCGAGCCATTCTGGGAATTTGTGTCCGGGCCGATCCACGCCGGAAGCTTCCCGCAAAATCGGCTCGACAACACGTTCGGACCGCAGGCCGTCTACGTGAATGCGCCGAGCACGCCGAACCAGCCGCCGAGCGAGGGCCTGCAATTTTTTGGTCACGTCGCCATTGACGGCGCGACGCAAGTCATGACCGTGACGCTCAAGGATTGGAACGACCGCCCGTTGTGGTCGACCACCCTCGAGCCGAAGTTGGGGTGAAATGCCAACGCGTGCGTCACCCCCGGGCTTGACCCGGGGGTCCATCTTTTTCGTAAAAGATGATGGATTGCCGGGTTAAACCCGGCAATGACGAAAAGCGGTATTCGATCGCTAAGCCGACTCGCGCAGCGGCGCCAGCTCGGGCGCGGGCGCGGCCGTGCGCAGCTTGGTCGAGTAGTACGACGCGTTCTGCTCACCGCGCAGCGCCTCGCGCGTGAACTGAATGAGATGGTGCGCGATGAATCCCATGCCCAGCACGGCATCGATCTGGCCGCGGCGTAACGCGTGACGCACGGTCCGCCAGAACGGTCTGCGATAGTCCGACAGAATGCCGATGTGCAGCACGACGCGGAACGCGAGCACCAATCCGCTCGACAGATTGGCCCAGTTGAGCTTCCCGCGCGCGGGCGTGACAATACGATTGACGTAGGTCGCATCCACTTGGTGATGGAACCGCGCGAACAGCCGCTCCGGATCGTTGGCGTAGGTGATGCACCGACGCCACATCGACACCACCTCGTCATACGGCCGCAGGAAACGCACGTTGCTTTCGAGGCCCGGATCGTCCTCGAGCCGTCCGGCCGCCTTGAGGCGATCCCACAGCGGCGTCTTCGGCAGCGCCTGCAGCAGATTGATGGTCAGCATCGGGATCTGTGAGATGTCGATGAAGTCCTTCAGCCGCACCTCGGTATCGTCGGAATCGGTATCGAGGCCCAGGATGATGCCGGAGGTGACCTCCAAGCCGTAATCATTGAGGGTCTTGATCGACTCCATCATCGGCACGGCAACGTTCTGACTTTTGCGCATCGCCTTGAGCGCATCGGCTTCCGGCGTCTCGATGCCGACGAATATCCCGAGGAAAGCGCATTCCCGCATCAGCCTGAGGATTTCCGGCTGCTTGGCGATGTTGAGTGTTGCCTCGCAGGCGAAGTTCAGGGGAAAGCCGTGCTGCTGTTGCCAGGCGAGAAGGTGCGGCAGCATGTCTTTGGCGGCTTTGCGGTTGCCGATGAAGTTGTCGTCGACGAAATAGACGACCGGCGGATGCCCTTTCTGCTTGCGCATGGCATCGAGCTCGGCGGTGATCTGGGCCGGCGTTTTGAGCCGCGGCTGCCGGCCGTAGAGATTGGGAATGTCGCAGAACTCGCAGAGATAGGGACAGCCGCTCGAGAACTGCAAGGTCAGCATCAGGTAATTCTTCAGCGGAATGAGGTCGTAGGCCGGGATCGGAAAATCGTGCAGGGGAAGCCGATCCTTGGTTTCCAAGCGCAGCTGCGCGGCCGGACGCGCGACGCTCGCATCGAGGCGGGCGATGAGCTGATCGGTCGCGTCACCCATCTCCCCGATGTGGAGGTAGTCGATGTCGGGATACATTTCGGGCGACGCCGATACCGACGGCCCGCCTAGCATCACCGCCTTGCCGGCCGCATGGGCGCGGGCGGCGATGTCATGGATCTGCGCCGCCTGGACGTGCATCCCGCTCACCAGCACCGCGTCCGCCCAGGCGAAGTCAGCGTCGCTCGCTTTGCGGATGTTCTCGTCGATGAATCGGACCGGCCACTCCTGCGGCATGTAGGCCGCAATCAGCAGCAGACCCTGCGGCGGCATGAATGCGCGCACCCCCTTCATCAGCCGATAAGCGTGATTGAAGGTACCGAAGGCGGGGGTGTAGTGCGGAAAAACGCACAGGATCCGGCGCCGGTTCGTGACTTGGACCGATGAGCGCACGTGGGTTCCGCCTCTGTTGGCTCCATCGTCGCCTTCCCCGGATCGGGACGCAAGGGGTCAGGCGGCAACGCCTGGCATTCTCGCCACCGATCGCGCATTGCGCCGTCCGGCGCGCTGACTATATTTCCGCCAACAGCGGGCCCTTCGAGGCCCGCGCTCGGTTTTTGATATAGCTCCATGAATCTGCGCAACGTGGCGATCATCGCCCATGTCGACCATGGCAAGACGACCTTGGTCGATCGGCTGCTGCAGCAGTCGGGCGCGGTGCGCGACAACCAGCGCATCGTGGAGCGCGCGCTCGACTCCAACGACCTCGAGCGCGAGCGCGGCATCACCATTCTCGCCAAAGTGACCTCGATTCTTTGGCAGGGCACGCGGATCAACATCGTCGATACGCCGGGTCACGCCGATTTCGGCGGCGAGGTCGAGCGCATTCTCAACATGGTGGACGGGGCGCTGGTGTTGGTGGACGCCGCCGAAGGCCCGCTGCCACAAACCAAGTTCGTGGTCTCGAAGGCGCTCAAGGTCGGCCTCAAGCCGATCGTCGTGATCAACAAGGTCGATCGGTCGGATGCGCGGCCTTTGGCGGTGGTGAACGAGGTCTTCGACCTGTTCGCCGCGCTCGACGCGAGCGAGCACCAGCTCGACTTTCCGATTCTCTACGGCTCGTCGAGAGAAGGGTGGATGGCCGCCTCACCCCACGGGCCGAAGGATCAGGGCATGCGGCCGCTGTTTGATCTCGTGATTCGGCACGTCGCCGAACCCATGATCGAGGACGGACCATTCCGCATGCTCGGCACCATTCTCGAGGCCAATCCCTATCTCGGCCGCGTCGTAACCGGCCGGATCACATCGGGCGCGGTCAGGCCCAACCAAAGCGTCAAGGTGCTCGATCGCAACGGCACGGTGATCGAGCATGGCCGGGTCACGAAGGTGCTGGCCTTCCGCGGCCTCGAGCGAACCGGGGTGGACGAAGGGACGGCAGGCGACATCGTTGCGATCGCGGGGCTACCGGAGGCCACCGTATCGCACACGATCTGTGCACCGAATGTCACCGCCCCGCTTCCCGCGCAGCCGATCGATCCGCCGACCCTGGCGATGACCTTCCGTATCAACGATTCCCCACTCGCCGGTACCGAGGGCGACAAGGTGCAGAGCCGGGTCATCCGCGAGCGGCTGCTGCGCGAAGGCGAAGGAAACGTGGCGCTCCGGGTCAGCGAATCGAGCGAGAAGGATGCCATGGAGGTGGCCGGCCGCGGCGAATTGCAACTCGGCATTCTGATCGAGACCATGCGGCGCGAAGGCTTTGAGCTATCGGTCTCGCGGCCGCAAGTGCTGCTCGAGCGCGGTCTCGGCGGCGAGCTGCGCGAGCCGATCGAGGAGGTCGTCATCGACGTCGACGAGGCGCATTCCGGAATCGTCGTGCAGAAGCTCTCCGAGCGCAAAGCCGAGATGATCGAGATGCGCCCATCGGGCGGCGGCCGCGTGCGCCTGATCTTCCACGCCCCGACCCGCGGACTTATCGGCTACCACGGCGAGCTTCTGGCCGACACCCGCGGCACCGCCGTCATGAATCGGCTGTTCCACGGCTATGGCAGCTATCGCGGCGAGATCGCCGGCCGCCGCAACGGCGTGCTGATCTCCAACGATCAGGGCGAATCGGTCGCCTACGCGCTGTGGAATCTGGAGGACCGCGGACCGATGCTGATCGAGCCCGGATGCAAGGTTTATCGCGGCATGATCGTCGGCGAGCATACGCGGGGCAACGACCTCGAGGTCAACGTGCTCAAGGGCAAGAAGCTCACCAATATCCGCACCCATGCCAAGGACGAGGCGGTGCGGCTGATCCCGCCGATCCAGATGACGCTGGAGAAGGCGCTCGCCTATATCGCCGAGGACGAACTGGTCGAAGTGACCCCGAAAGCGATCCGGCTGCGCAAGAAGCTGCTCGATCCCAACGAGCGCAAGAAGGAGGAGCGGCGCAAGGAGGCGGAGCGAGTTTAGTTGGTTAGATTGCTATTCCGATGACTCGTTGCAAGGAACGCGATGCGATGCCGCCTGCCTGCGTGCCTTTCCAAGGCGGCTGGTTTCCATGCAAACGGCCCAACAGTTCGCTTCTCACGGTTCAAGTTGGATGGGAGGCCTGCCATGCAGGAAGCCCCCGAACAAATGCATGAACGTCTCTTGGAAGTCATTGCGAAATCGCGTTTCGAGGTTCTCCCGCAGCCGTACGCATGGCAGAGTATTGCGAGTTCCTCACGGATTCCAGACGGCGCTTTAGCCGCCGTCCGGGATGGCGACGCGTGGTACGCGCTGATGCCAGCTGCAGAAGGCGCCAATGGGACCTACCGCATTTTGTCGTTTCACTTCGCCGAAGGCACGAATGCATCCGGTTTTGTCGCTTGGCTTGCCGGGCTGATGAAACAGGACGCGGGAACCGGGGCAATGGTGGTGTGTGGTTTTGATGCCCGGAACAAGCCCGCGATATGGCAAACCTCGCTCGGGCTTTTTGATTATTGGGGATGCCCATGGATCAAGGGCGAGCCAGTCATCGCTCTTGTCGAGCGCCTGCGCCGCGCTGGATCGAGCCGCAGATAAATGCCGAAGCCTTGGCTAGTTAAAGGCCAGCTGAGCAGTGTCACATTGCCCACCGTCGTCCCCGCGCGGGCGCCTGGGCGCTCAGGTATCCCACGTGTCCCGGATGCGGTGCAGCGCGAGCGGTAGCGAAGCGGTGCACCGCTGATTCGGGACCGCCACGGACCATAAGGGTCCCGGATCTGCAGCGCACCGTCACGCTTCGCTTCACGCTGCGTTGCGCCCGGGACACGCCGGTGATTCGGTGGGACGAAAAACACTCCCGCCATAGCCGCCATTCCAGCCGTCTTGGACGGCAGGTAAGCGCATTTCTTCGCCCTTGCGTGTCGCCGCCGCAACATTCCGTCAGCTGGCCAACATGGCTCGATTTTTCGCGGCGTTTGCGGATGCTCGGCGGTGCCGCAGTGTGGCAAATCCACATCAATCGCCGACGTTGTTGGTGCAGCGTTAAAGATAACTCTTGAAGCGCGGCGGAGTGCTTGCTTCAATCACCGCATGAGCACGACCCTGATCGAAGTCCGCCGCGCCAAGCCGTCCGATGCACGGGCGATTGCGGCGACGCACGACGACGCTTGGCGGTGCGCCTATCAGGGGATCATTCCCGGACCCGAGCTCGACAAGCTCATCAACCGGCGCGGTCCGGTGTGGTGGGACGCGGCGGTGCGCAAGGGCAGCCGGATCACGGTGCTCGCTTTCGGTGAATGCGTGGCCGGCTACGCCAACTACGGCCGCAACCGCGCGCGCAGCCTCTATTATGACGGCGAGATCTACGAGCTCTATCTGCGGCCGGAATTCCAGGGGCTCGGCTTCGGCCGCAAGCTCTTTTCCGCGGCGCGGCGCGACCTGGTCCAGAGCGGGCTCAGCAGCTTGGTGGTGTGGGCGCTCTCGGACAACGAGCAGGCGGTCGGCTTCTACCGGGCTCTCGGCGGCAAGGCCGTGGCGCGCTCCTCCGAACGGTTCGGCGGGCGCACCCTCGACAAAGTCGCCTTCGCCTGGACCAAATAGGTCGGCGCGCGCGCTTATTCACCGTCGTCCCCGCGAAAGCGGGGACCCATATTCCAGAGTCGGCGGTTATGGGTCCCGCTTGCGCCGGGATCACAGCCATTAGCAAGGCCTGCGTTTACTCCCGATCATCCGCTGGACGCTGTCCGAACGCCGGTTCCCGCAGGCCGGCGATGGCGCAGGCCGCGCGCACGGTGTTGGCGAGCAGGCAGGCGATGGTCATCGGCCCGACGCCCCCCGGGACTGGCGTGATGGCGCCGGCGACCTCGCTGACTTCGGCAAAGGCCACATCGCCGACGATGCGCGATCCCCCATCCGCTGCTGTCGTGCGGTTGATGCCCACGTCGATGACGGTGGCGCCGGGCTTGATCCAATCGCGTCGCACCAATTCCGGCCGGCCTACCGCCGCAAACAGAACGTCGGCGCGACGGCACACGGCGGCAAGCTCGCGCGTCTTCGAATGCGCGAGCGTCACGGTCGCATCTTCCGCGAGCAGAAGTTGCGCCAACGGCTTGCCGACGATGTTGGAGCGGCCGATCACCACCGTCTCGAGCCCCATGAGCGAGGGCTGCACCGTCTTGGCAAGCAGAATGCAGCCAACCGGCGTGCAGGGCGCCAGCGCCGACAAACCGGCGGACAGCCGGCCGGCGTTGACGGGGTTAAATCCGTCCACGTCCTTTGCCGGATCGACTGCGGCAATGACCTTGTGCGGATCGATCTGCGCCGGCAGCGGAAGCTGCACCAGGATGCCGTGCACATTGGCATCGGTGTTGAGCCGCGCGACGAGCGCCAAAAGCTCGGCTTCGCTCGTCTCCTTCGGCAGCCGGTGGTCGAACGATCGCATGCCGCTGCCGGCCGTCATCTTGATCTTGCTTGCGACGTAGCTCTCGCTCGCCTGATTATTGCCGACGAGCACGACGGCGAGCCCCGGGGTGATGCCGCGGTCGCGCGTGAGCCGATGGACGGCATCCCCGACCTTGCCGCGCAACTCCGCTGCGATCGCCTTCCCGTCGATGATCTTTGCGGTCATGGGACGCCGTAAAATCGGATCGGCCCCATCTTAGACGATGTCGGGTTCATATCGAACCGCACGCTATCGTCATGGCCGGGCTTGGCCCGGCCATCCACGTCTTGACTTGAGGCCGCAGAACGACAGACGTGGATGCCCGCGACAAGCGCGGGCATGACGAGGCATTACCCCATCGCGCAGATTTTCTCCAGCGCAGCGGCGAGCAGCGCGCCTGCGCCGTTGATCTTGACCCGTTTGAGCCGCGTGTTCGCGCCCGCGACCAGGCTCACGTCACGGACCCCGACACTGAGGATCCCGGCGATGAGCTTGACGAGCGCCGCGTTGGCCTCGCCTTCGCTTGCCGGCGCGCGCACGCGCACCTTGAGCACGCTGCGCCCGTCGGCCAATTGGGCGACACCGTCGATGGCATCGCGACCGCCCCGGGGCGTGAGCCGGACGAGGATGACGACACCGTCCGCCGCCGCCGTCCAAGGCGGAGCAATCATCTTGTTCAGAACACGTAGGGCAGGATGTACAGCGCGATGCAGTAGCGAATGAAAATGATGATGAGGATGAGAATCACCGGCGAAATATCAATGCCACCGAGATTAGGCATGAAATTACGGATCGGCCGCAGCGCCGGTTCGGTTATGCGATAGAGGAAATCGCCGATCGAGCTGACGATCGAGTTGCGGACATTGACCACGTTGAAAGCAATCAGCCAGGAGAAAACCGCCGCCGCAATCAAGATCCAGATATAGATTTCAAGGGCGAGATCGATGACGAGGAAGAGGGCGCGCATGGATTGGGATTCGCTTCTGAGAATCGTGGACAAGATGTAGCGGGGCGAGGCGACCTAAACAAGCAGCCGATGATTGGCCTGATCGTCGCATTCCTTGCCGATCCTTGACTCCTTCGATACCGCGCCCTAAATGGCCCGCACTCGCAGCGATCAGCCGCGCGCGGCTGCATCTGGCGGGGCCGTAGCTCAGTTGGGAGAGCGCCTCGTTCGCAATGAGGAGGTCAGGGGTTCGACCCCCCTCGGCTCCACCATTCGCCGGCCCAGTGGATCACCCGGTCGACGCCTGCTCCGCCGATATTTCTGTCGTGCCCAACCAATGGTTCAGGAACGCGGCGAGCCAGGCGCGTCCGGCGGGGTCGTAAACCGCGCGATCGGCGAAATGCGCGCCTCGCGGCTTGGCGTTCGGCAATAGCATGCGCTCATGGCCGCGCGTGGTCCACCGGCACATCATGGCGTGGGTCACGTCGGGATGAAACTGAAACGCAAAGGCGGCGCCGCCGTAACGAAACGCCTGCACCGGGAAGGAGTCGCCCTCCGCCAGCAAGTCGGCACCGAGCGGCAGGTCGAACCCCTCACGATGCCACTGATAGACCTGCTCCGGCCAGGGATCGCACACCATGCGTCCGATATCCGTTGGCCGGATCGGATAGTAGCCGACCTCGGCGTGGCCGTCGGGATGCCGGTAGACGCGGCTACCGAGATGGTGGGCGAGCATCTGCGCGCCGAGACAGATGCCAAGGAACGGCTTGTTCTCCTTGAGCGGCACGCGCAGCCAATCGATCTCGCGACGGATGAAATCGGTCGTATCGTTCGCGCTCATGGGGCCGCCGAAGATGATCGCTCCGGCGTGGCCGGCCATCGTCTCAGGCAACGGATCGCCGAAGCGGGGGCGGCGCACGTCGAGTGCATAGCCGCGCTGGCGCAAGGAATAACCGATACGGCCAGGGCTCGACGTTTCCTGGTGCAGCACGATCAGAATCGGCGGGAGCATGGCACCGATTTCAATACCCGCTCGAGTCGGTTTTTCAAGGTGTAACGGGCGCAGCCGCTATGCAGCCGTGCATCGCTTAGGATCCGAAATCGAAACCCTTCTCCTGCTCATTCACGGGCAAGTTCGTAGCCCGGATTGAGCGCAGCGAAATCCGGGCTACTTGATTTCGGTGAAATCTAAGGCCGGCCGCGCTGCTGGCGAGCGATGAGCTCGAGTAGAAGGCTGTGCGGCGCAAAGGGGATCATGGTCGCCACCACGCGATTCGCAGAGCCCGGAACGACCACGCGGCGGCCTTGCATGAGGCCGCGGTAACCGTCCCTTGCCACCCGCTCGGCGGAGCGCGTGAGCAGCCGCGGAAAGGCGTCCACGCTCATGCCCGCGCGCGCCTGAAACTCGGTCGGCACCGGGCCCGGACAAAGCACGGTCACCCGCACGCCCTTGGGCTTGAGCTCGCGATGCAGTGCCTCGCTGAACGAGAGCACATAGGCTTTGCTTGCGTGATAGACCGCCATGCCGGGGCCGGGCGTTAACGCGGCAATCGACGCCACGTTGAGAATGCCGCCGCGGCGGCGCTTGAGACTATCGATGAAGGCGAGCGAGAGGTCGGTGAGTGCGCGCACATCGACGTCGATCATCGCGAGCTGTTCGGCCCGGTCGAGCTCGTCCGCAGCGCCGAGCAGGCCGAAGCCCGCGTTGTTGACGACTACATCCGGCTCGAGCCTCCGCTCCTCGAGCGCCTCGGCAATCCCCTGCACGGCATCGGCGCGCGCGAGGTCGGCGCGCAGAACTGTCGGCCGGTTCGCGCCTTTCGCTGCGATTGCATCTGCCAGCGCGCCGAGCGTCCGCTCGCGTCTTGCCACCAGAACGAGTTCGTGGCCGTGGGCGGCAAATTCGTGCGCCAGCGCCGCGCCGATGCCGGCCGATGCGCCGGTAATCAACGTGACGGGGTACTTCTCCTGGGTCACGGCCTGCGCCGGTGGCTGGCCACGCGTTGCCCAAGCTCGATGCGTTCCCGGGACGAGACACCGAGCAGATCGGCGGCGCGCCAGATCAGGTTTCTCTCGAATTCGTCGACGTCGCCGTCGGCGTAGGCGATCTCCCACATCATTTCGACCACGCGCCGGCGCCCTTCCTCGTCGAGCGAGCGATTGACCAAGCTGGTGAAGTGATAGAGATCGATCGACTCATTTTCTGCCTCGGTCGCCTCGGCGACCAATTCGTCGATCGTGGCCTCGTCGAGCTTGAACTGCTGCCTGATCACCGCGTGCAGCTCCTCGCGCTCGGCATCCGTGACATCGCCGTCGATGGCGGCGGCATGGACGAGCAGCGCCGCCGCCGCGAGGCGATAGTCGTCATGCGCGAAGTGAGCTGGATGCTTGTCGCCTTCCGACACCTCGGACAGAAACCTGCGAAAGCTATCGAACATGCCGCCGTGACCCGCTGTAGCGCGCCACGTTGCATGTTGTCTGCACCAAGTCTAGGGGGCGGCACGCGCCCGGGACACGCTCGGCTACTGGGTGGCCTTGCCCTTGCGCAGGTTCGCCTCGAGCAGCTCGAGGTTGTTCTTGACGTAGGCATTGTCGGGGTCGCGCGCCTGCGCCTCCAGCAACGTCTCGCGGGCGCGGCGCTGATCGCCGCGCAGCATATAGGAGTAGCCGCGATTGTTGAGGATTTCCGCTGTGGGTCCCGCAATCTTCGTCGCCTGGTCGTAGGCTCGGTCGGCGAGGTCGAAGCGGCGCTGGCGGTCGTAGCAGGCCGCTAGGCCGATCCAGGATTCGAGATCGCGCGGATGAAGCTCGACGGCGCGGCGGAAGTGGCGCTCGGCCAGGCTGACATTGCCGTCGCGGAAGTGCTTCTTGCCGAGGCTGACGTCGTCATTCTTGTCGAGCGACGCCTTGGCCGCGGCGGTTGACGGCTTGGGCGAGGCTGGCGGCAAGCTCCCGGTCGTGACCGGATCGTCTTGCGACGCGTTCTGACTGGCTTCGGTCTTGGATTGAAAGAGATCGCCGAGCCTGGTCGAAGTCTCGCAGCCGTTGAGCCACAACAGGCACGCGACGGTGGCGACGAGGACTCGCGCAGCTCTCGCTCTCATTGTCGTGTTCCCCCGGCGGCCTGCAATCGCGCCCCCAGGCGAAACCACGCGACGGCCGCCACACCATCCCGCATCCCAAGCTATAGGGCGATGGTTAAGAATCCCTCGCCGCCAGCGCGCGACCCGCTGTCGCGAAGCGTCCCGCCCGCCTTTCCGAGCAAGCGAAACCTGTTAGTCTTGACCGCTGGAGCGTTAGTTGCGAGTACCGAGCGCGCTCGGATCATCGCACTGTGACCATGCGGCACCATCCGAAGCACCTTCCGGAACATGGTGAATAAAGAGTATGCGTCCTATATGAGACCGCAGGAGAAGCGGAGAACACATGATGTCGAAGCCATGGATTAGTTACGTCGATCCCGCCACCGTCACGGACGCGGCCATGCTGACCGAGTTCGACCGTTGCGCCCGCGAAGGCACGCCGCGGCCGGAAAGCCAGGCGATCCGCGCCCATGTGCCGGCCGTGTTCTGGTCCTTCGCCAATTCCTGGCGCGACGTGTTCAAGAACGGGGTTGCCGATCACGGCATCAAGGAACTCTGCCGCATCTATGTGTCGCGTTCGGTCTTGTGCGAGTTCTGCGGCAATCAGCGCTCGATGAAAGCGGCGAAGCAGGGCATCGTCGAGGACGACTACCGCGATCTCATCAATTTCGAGAGCTCGAGCCGGTACGACGAGCGGCAGAAAGCGGCCCTCGCCTATGCCGAAGCGATCACCTGGGATTTGCCGGTCGACGACAAATTCTGGGCGCGACTACACAAGCATTTCAGCGAGCCGGAGCTCGTCGAGATCGGCTATTTCGTCGCGCTGACCATGGGCCAGCAGCGCTGGTTGCGCACGCTCGGCATCGAGCACCACCAGATTCTCGCCGGAACCGATGCGTCGATGGCGCCAGGCTTCGAAACCACCGACGCGCTCGCTCGCTCAAAACAGGCACCGGACTACTGGGCGAAGAAAACCGTGAAGTCCCAGGCGGCGGAGTGAGAACGAATCTGAGGGTCGTCCTCGCGAAAGCGGGGACCCATGATCACCGTCTCTGGAATATGGGTCCCCGCTTTCGCGGGGACGACGGGCAGACAGACGCGAACCTCACACCTGCGCAAATCCGCGCGGGAATGAATGCAGTCGCTCGACGCCGGTATCGGTGATTAACAATAGCTCGCCGGTCTGCACCCCCGCCTTGCCGTCGCGCGTGACCACGTTGGGCTGCACCACCACTGTCATGCCGGCCTCGAACGGCTCCGCCGGAATTGGCCCGGCGGGGCGACTCCTGCTGCCGAGGATCGGCGGGAAATAGCCGCCGCCATACCCGTGCAGGAGATCGTCGATGATGGTGAAGCCCGCATCTTCGATGACGCCTGCGGCCTCGATCACTTGCGCCGGCGTCGCGCCCGCTTTGAGCACCGTGGCGACCGCGTTGAAGGCTGCATCGGCAGCAGCGTGCAGCTCCCGATAGAGCGGCGGCGGCTCCTCTCCGACTGCGAAGCTGCGCAGCACCTGGCCGGAATGATCCCAGAATGCCGCGCTGATCTCGGCGAACACGATATCGCCTTTCGCTACCCGCCGCGTCGAGGGAAACTGCGCCGGCGCGCCGAGCTGCGGATCGTGCATGGAGGTCGTGCCGATGAAGTGGATGACGTTGGTACCACCTTCGCGCGTATAGGCGCGCTCGATCAGGTCGCCGAGCGCGCGCTCGGTCAGCCCCACCGCGAGACCGTCGCGCAGCCCCGCCATGCCGCGATCGCTCAGCCAGGCGCCGATGCGCAGCCAGTCGATCTCCTCCGGCGACTTCACCCGCCGCAGCCGCACATAGGCGCGGTTGAGGTCGGCAACCTTGCCGAAACGCGCGGCGAGCGCCGCGTGCTGGGCGAAACCCATCGGCCCGATGACGGCGACACGATTTTCACGCGCACCGCACTTTTCGAGTACGGCGATGGCGGCGACGATGGACGATTCGCCGCCCCAGGCGACGTCGGCGTCCGTGGCCAGCCGCTTCGCCAGCGGTGCGTGGTTGATCCATTGCACGAACAGCGCGTCGCGCTCGCCCGGCGTGAGCACGCCGATCGCCTCGACCGTCACCGGCCATTGCGTGAGCCACTGCACCACAGAGCCGGCGCGGTTCGCTCCGTAGAACACGAGATGATCGCACTGCGCTTCGGCGAGCGCCGCCTCAACCGCGGCGCGGCGACGCGACATCTCGGCGGCGCTGAAGCGCGGATATTCGGCCTCGAGTATCGGCTTGAGCCGCGGCGGCAGCAGATCGCTTCCGGTCATGCGCTTGCGCGCGCCATGGTGTCCGGCTTCGCAGCAAGCCGCTCCTCGACGAGCTTACCCACCGCCATCATGTCGACCTTGCCGGTGCCGAGCACGGGAAGCTTATCGAGCACCCAAACCTCGGCGGGGATCATCAAATCCGAGGCATGCTTTGCCCTGGCGAAGCTCTGAAAATCGGATCGTGTTGCGCCCTTCTGCTGGGTCAGCAGAATAAGCCGCTCGCCCTTGCGCGGATCGGGCACGGCGACGACCGCGGAGAGCGCATTCGGCCACAGGTCCGACGCCAGCGCCTCGACTGCGGCAAGCGAAATCATCTCGCCACCGACCTTGGCGAAACGCCGGGCGCGGCCTTTGATGGTAACGAAGCCCCGCTCGTCGATGGTTACGATATCGCCGGTGTCGTGCCAGCCTTCGGGCGGCCGCTCGAGCACGCCGGGATTGTCGACCTTGAGATAGCCGAGCATCACGTTCGGTCCGCGCACGTAAAGCCGACCGCCTTCCTCCACGCCTTCGACCTTCTCCAGGCGCGCCTCCATGCCGGGCAGGATACGCCCGACAGTGCCGAACTTGTTGAACATCGGCGTGTTCAAAGCGAGCGCCGGCGCGGTCTCGGTGACACCGTAGCCCTCGAGAATGCGCAGGCCGAACTTCTCCATATACGTGCGCCGCGTGGTCTCCTTGACCGGCTCGGCGCCCGCCAGGATGTAGCGCAGCGAACGGAAATCATAAGGGTGCGCCACCCGCGCATAGCCGGCCAAGAACGTGTCGGTGCCGAACATGATGGTGGCGTTCACCCCGTAGATCAGCTCCGCCACGGTGCGGTAGTGCAGCGGGGAAGGATAGAGATAGACGCGCACGCCGAACACCAGCGGCAGCATCACCCCGACGGTGAGCCCGAACGAATGGAACACCGGCAGCACGTTGAAAACCTTGTCCTCGCGGCTGAAATCGATGCGGGCTGCGGCCTGCGCCGCGTTCGCTAGCATGTTGCGGTGGGAGAGGACGACGCCTTTGGGCACGCCCTCCGAGCCTGAGGTGAATAAGATCGCGGCCCAGTCGTCGGGCTTGCGCTCGACCAGCGGCTTGTTGGCGTGGATGAGACCGCGGATTTTGTCCGCGAGCGTGATGCCGGCGCGAATGTCCTCAAGATAGACGATCTTGACCGCCTTTTCGATCGCAGCGACCAGGTTGCCCAGCCGAGCCTTCTCGATGAAGGCGCGCGACGACAAGATGGTGTCGATTTGCGCGGCCTTGCAGGCGGACAGGATGTTTGCCGCGCCGGCCGTGAAGTTGATCATGGCCGGCACGCGGCCCGCGGTCATCAATCCCAGAATTGTAACGACGGCGCCATTCGCGTTCGGCAGCATGACGCCAATGGCGCGCCCCGCCGGCGCCATCGGCATGAGCTTGGCGCCGAGAATGGCGGCCCCGACGAGCAGTCGTTTGTACGAGAGCGTACCGGTCACCGGATCTTCGATCGCAACGCGGCGGCGCCCGTGAATCTCCGCGGCTTGGATGATCGCCTCGACCATGGTGCGATCGGTCGAGGTGGTGCGGAACACAAGATCGGACATGATGCCGTAGAGCGCGGCGCCGGCGGCGAGCCGGCGCTTGCGCCCTTTGAGCTCGGGGTCGACGGTGAGCCTGACCGGCTCGAGTATCGTGACCGTCACCTTGGGAAACCAGCGCCGGCGTACCTGACTGGGCTTGAGGCGGCTGAACGGGGTCTGCTCCAGGCCCTCGATGCGCACGGGCACGATCTCGGCATTCGCCTTGTCCGCGACCAAAGCAGCGCCGTCATAGACCTTCATCAGGCTGCCGGTGACGGTGATGCGCCCCTCCGGAAAGATGATGAGGGGATTGCCCGCCTTGACCGCCTCGATCAGCGAGCGCACCGCCATGGGTTTGAGCGGATCGAGCTGCATCGCATGGGTCAGCTTCACGAACGGGCGCACCCACCACAGCTTGGCGATGCCGACGTCGATGGCGAACACCGGCTTGTTGTTGAGCAGCGACAACGCGAGGCCCGCGTCGAGGAAGCTCACATGGTTGAGCGCGATGATCCGGTTGGGGCCGGTGTTGCTGAGATTGTCGATGCCTTTGACCTCCATCCGGAATAGCGCGCGATAGATGATGGAGAGCGCATCGCTGAGCGCGCTTGCAGGCATGGTGCGGCCTACGGCGATCGCCACGGCGAGACTCGCCGCGCCGAGCAAGAGAAAGAGCTGCGGCGTGGTCATGCCCGCCGTTTGCAGCAGCGCCACGATCACCGTGCTTCCCGCCATCAACGCCGCGTTGAGCACGTTGACCGCGGCCACCACGCGCGCGCGGCGATCAGCGCCGGCCCAGGCCTGCACCGCGGCGAAGGTCGGTACGATGAAGAGACCGCCGGCGATGGCGAGCCCGGCAAGATCGACCGCCAAGCGGATGCCGCGCCCGCTCGTAAAAATGGCGAGATAGCCATCAAACGCGGGAATCGGCGAAACACCGAAGGTCGAGAAACCGAGATCGATGGCGAACACGCCCAGCAGCACGCCGCCGATCACGGTCGGCAACAGAATGATTCGCCCGGCTGCGAGCCATGCCGCAAGCCCGGAGCCGACGGCGATGAAAATCGAAAAGATGGCAAGACACGTGGTCACCACCTCCTCGTTGCCGCCGAGGACGTTCTTCACCAGCGGCGGCATCAGCGACAGCGAGACCGCGCCGACCAGCCAGAACCAGCTGGTCACCAGCGCGCCCCACCACAGCCGCCAATCTTCGCGCAGAAAGTTGAGCAGCCCGATGGTCGAGCGCAGCACATTCGCCTGCACCTTGAGATCGGGCGCGGCTTGCCCGGTGCGCGGAATGAACAGGCTCGCGCCCCAGCACATGAGCGAGAACACGATCATGAGGAAGGCGAAATGCGCGGGGTCGCCGCCGTCCTTGGCGGCGATGCCTCCGACGATGGTTCCGAGCAGGATGGCGATGAAGGTTGCGCCCTCCACCAGGGCGTTGCCGGCGGGTAGCTCGGAGCGGGCGAGATGGTCGGGAAGGATGCCGTACTTGATCGGCCCGAACAGCGAAGCGATCACGCCGAAGAGAAACAGCGCCACGAACAGCAGCGGCACCGAATGCAGGCCGAAGCCGATCACTGCAATGAACGCAATGCCGATTTCGCTGAACTTGAGCCGCCGCGCCACCACCGCTTTGTCGTAACGGTCGGCGAGCTCGCCGCCGAGCGCGGAAAGAAAAAAGTACGGCGCGATGAAGACCGCCGCGGCGAGCGTGATGAGCGCCTCGGCATCCGCCCCGCCGATGTGGAACAGGATGAGAAAGACGAGCGCGTTCTTGAGGAAATTATCGCTGAAGGCCGAGAAAAACTGGGTCCAGAACAGGGGCGCGAAGCGCCGCGTCATCAGCAGAGACGAGGACATGGCTTTTCCGCCGGTTCCAATGGGCGCGCGTCCCGCAACGCGCGATGAATACTCGCTGGTCTACTCCCTCCCCCCGCAACCGGGGAGAGGGCCGGAGCGCTTCGCAATCACGCCGCCCACCCAATTCAGATCATGGCCATACCATTGTGCCCTCTCCCCGCAAGCGGGGCGAGGGCACCGGGTGCTGCTGACTTAAGAGACGACAATTTGGGCAAAAGGACAATCGCGGCCGCTCGCGATCGAGCTAGGGCGCCGAAAATTGCTCGCAAAAAGAACGCGGGCGGCCCGGGGCCGCCCGCTGCTCAGGTCCCGCCATGCTTGCGCCGCTAATGGCGCGGAACTCGCTGCCACCCGCGCTCCATCACAATCGCTGCCACACTGAGACAAACGGCAGCCCCACACGCGAGCGTAAACAACGAAATCCACATGGCGACCCTCTCCGACTTCTCCTCACACGTCCGTCAAGCGCGCATTTAACTCCGAACTCGGCAATCCGTTCCCGGAACTTGTGGTACAATGCCACCTTTCCGGCAATAAAGATCATTCAGACCTACGCCGTGTGCAACCCCTGTTTGATTGAGGGACGGCTAACGACTCCAAATTGACCCGTCAGCTGCGACTTTGACCTCGTCTAATCAATGCGCAACTATTCCACGGCGGTCCTAAATCCCATCCGTCGTCCGTCCTTTGGGCCGCTCCGCCGGGGACTCATTTCCGTGCCACACCCTTCGCCAGACCCGAGGGCGCGCGAGCCGCGCCGGTGAGCCATGAAGTTCACCGGTGACATTTCGCTCAAGGCGTCACGCGCGGCGGTATTCGCGAAACTGCGCGACGCGCGCTTTTTCGCCTCGTGCGTCGAGGGCGTGCAGGATTTGCGCGAAATCGACGGCGACCATTACACGGCCGTGCTGGACACCAAGGTCGCGTACCTCAAATTCAAGTTCAATGTCGCGGTCGAGGTGGCGCGCGCCGATCCGCCGCACGAGATCGAGGCCAAGATCGAGGGCACGCCGCTCGGCATCGTCGGACGGCTCACCGCGCGCTCGCTCACTCGCCTCACCGAGCACGACGGCGGAACCAAGGTAAGCTACGAGATCGACGCCGCGCTCACCGGCAAACTTGGCAGCCTCGGCCAGCCGGTGCTGCGCGCCAAGGCCAAAGAGATGGAACGGCGTTTCGCTGAGCGCATGCAGGCAGCTTTCGCCGAGTCCAAGCCAGAGACCGCGACATGATTCCATTCGAACTCGTCGAACCCGCGTCGCTGGGCGAAGCGATTTCGCTGCTCGATCCCGAGGACGCGGCGGTGCGGCCGATCGCCGGCGGCACCGCGTTGATGCTGATGATGAAGGCGGGCGTATTTCGCCCCACGCGACTCGTCAGCTTGCGCAAGCTCGCGCCGCTCAATTCGCGCATCGCAATCGGAAAGGACGGTGCACTCAGCATCGGCGCCATGACGCCGCTGGCCCTGGTCGAGCGCTCGGCGGAGGTGGCGCGTGCCGCCCCGGTGATCCCGCCCGCCATGCGGCGGCTCTCCAACATCCGGGTGCGCAACGTTGCGACCATCGGCGGCAATCTCGCGCACGGCGACCCGCACATGGACTTGCCACCGATCCTTATTGCGTTGCGCGCCGAGGTCACGGTGGTCGGCGCTAATGGCGCCAAGCCCGCCGAGCGCACGATCGCGGTCGAAGATCTGTTCGCCGGCTATTTCGAAACGGTGCTGGCGAAGAACGAGCTGATCGCGGCGCTGCGCATCCCGCCGCAAGGCCGCGCGCGCGCCGCTTATCTCAAAGTCACCACCGGCTCGGCCGAGGACTGGCCCGCACTGGGGGTTGCCGTCGCGCTCGAGGCCGAAGGCAAGGCGGTCAAATCCGCGCGGGTCGTGGTGAGCGCTGCGACCGAGAAGGCGACGCGGCTCACGGGCGTGGAACGCTTGCTTGCCGGCGCGACGATCGACGAAAAGGCGCTCGCGCGCGCCGGCGAGGCCGCGGCCGAGGAAGCCGAGTGCATCTCGGACGTGCGCGGCTCCGCCGCCTACAAGCGCGAGCTCACGCGCGTCTATGTCGGCCGCGCGCTGCGCCAGGCGCTCGGCAATTGAGAACGGAGTAGTCCGCCCATGGCAACGAGCACCAGCGATCAGATCGGCGTGCAAATGGGCGCGAGGGCCGGCTCCCAGATCGGGCGCTCGCTGCCGCGGCTCGAGGCGCGCGACAAGGTCACCGGGCGTGCCGAATACACCCACACCATGCGCCTTGCCGGCATGCTGCACGCCAAAATCTTCCGCAGCACCGTCGCCCACGGCCGCATCAAGTCGATCGACACCAGCGCGGCAAAACGCGTGCCCAGCGTTTATCGCGTGGTCACCGCCGATGATGTGCGCGCGGTCATTCCCTCGCCCTATTACGGTCCGGCGTTCCATGACCAGCCGATCCTGGCGATCGACAAGGTGCATTTTGTCGGCGAGCCGGTCGCGGTGGTGCTTGCCGCCGATCCCCACGTCGCCGAGGAAGCAGCGCAACTCATCGTCGCCGAGTACGAAGAGCTGCCGGCGATCTTCGACGAGGTCGAGGCCGCGGAGAACAAGACGCTGGTGCACGAGGAGCTCAAACCCGCCGGCACCTTCGCCGACCTCAAGCACCTCAAGGGCCGCAAGGGCACCAACATCGCGCTCGACTTCAAGCTGCGGCGCGGCGACGTGGACAAGGCTTTTGCCGAGGCGGCGCACGTCTTCGAGCACACCTTCCGCACGCAGAAGGTGCTGCACCTGCCGCTCGAGCCGTTCGCATCGATCGCCGATTGGAACGAGCGCGGCGTCAACATCTATAGCGGATCGCAGGGCCCCTCGTTCGTGCGCACCGAGATCGCGCGGCTGCTCGGCTGGCCGGAGAACCGCGTGCGGATCAAGGTGCCGTTCCTCGGCGGCGGCTTCGGCGGCAAGCTCTACATCAAGATGGAGGCGCTCGCGACGGCGCTGTCCATGATCGTGCGACGGCCGGTGAAAGTCGCGCTCACCATGGAGGAGCAGTTCTATACAATCACGCGCCACCCCAGCACGTTCCGCATCAAGACCGGCGTCGACAAGAGCGGGCGCATCACCGCGCGCAAATGCGAGGTGTACTGGAACGGTGGCGCCTATGCCGATGTCGGCCCGCGCGTGACGCAGAAGTCGGGCTTCACCGCGTCGGGCCCCTACGACATCGACAACGTCTGGGTCGATTCCTACGCGCTTTATACCAACCTGCCGCCGGCGGGGGCGCTGCGCGGCTTCGGCATTCCGCAACTGGTGTGGGGCTACGAGAGCCACACCGACATGATGGCGCGCGCGCTCAAGCTCGATCCCCTCGAATTCCGCCGCAAGAATCTGCTGCGCAACGGCCGGCCGCAAGCGACGGGGCAGATCGTGCGCGAGACCCAGCTCGAGGCCGTGCTCGAGCACGTGGCCGAACGGCTCAATTGGGGCAAGCCGCTCGAGCGCGGCAGCGGCGCGGTGCGCCGCGGCCGTGGCATCGCCTTCGCAATCAAGGCGGTGATCTCGCCGACCACCTCGGTCGCCAATCTCATCATCGCCGCCGACGGCAGTACCACGCTTTATTGCGGCACCGTCGACATGGGGCAAGGCTCCGACACCGCCATGGCGCAGATCGCCGGCGAGGTGCTCAATATCCCGGCCGAGAGCGTGCGCATCGTGCCGCGCGACACCGACGTGACGCCCTACGACATGGGCACGCTCGGCTCGCGGTCGCTGTTTCACATGGGCCACGCGGTGCGCCGTGCCGCGGAGGAGGCGCGCGAGAAGATCAAGGCAATGGCGCGCGAAGTGGGCGAGCCCGAGGGCAGCAACATTCCGTTGCCCGACCTGTTCAAGAAAAAGTTCGGCATGCAGGCCGGCAATATCGTCGGCACCGGCACATACAAGCCGGATTACATCCCGCCCGATCCCGCGACCGGACTGACCGACAATGTGACGCCGTTCTGGATGTGCGCCGCCTCCGGCGCCGAGGTCGAGGTCGATACCGAGACCGGCCACGTGCGCATCACCCGGCTCATCACCGCGGTCGATTGCGGACATCCGGTCAATCCCAAGATCGTGGAGACGCAGATTTCCGGCGCCGTGCTGATGCAGCTCGGCTTCACCATGTTCGAAAAGATGCACATCGACGCGGGGCAGGTGACCAATGCCTCGCTCGCCGACTATAAGATTCCGGCGATCCTCGACGTGCCGCAGGTGATGGAGAACGAGGCGGTCGAGTCGTATCTCTCGAGCGGCCCGTTCGGCGCCAAAGGCGTGGGCGAGACCGCGACGTTCTGCGTATCGCCGGCGATCGCCAACGCCATCGACGACGCCTGCGGCGTGCGCTTGACCGACCTTCCGCTCACCCCCGAGGCCGTCTTCCGGGCGCTGCGCGCCAAAGCCAACACGCCGCTCGAGGACGACGCATGACCCTAGCACGCTTTCACCTGCGCGATGACGGCGCCGCAGACTCGGTCTGCTCCCCTCCCCCTAGTGGGGAGGGGTCGGGGGTGGGGGTCGTGCGATTCCTTCAGAAGTGGCGCGATCCTCGTTGCACCGCATCACCCCCCCCCCCCCCCCCCCCCCCCCCCCC
>Ga0081455_10001184_pt1 | contig 32671 bp, 31 predicted proteins | sample TabmetS3T2R1_FD_70207 | JGI IMG/M metagenome (GOLD analysis project Ga0081455, IMG submission 70207) | Tabebuia heterophylla rhizosphere microbial communities from the University of Puerto Rico - S3T2R1 | ecosystem: Host-associated > Plants > Roots > Rhizosphere ...
CTCACTGTGTCGCCGTGCACCTTGAGCGAGACTTGGACGCGGAAGGGCTTATCGCTGACGCAGTCGCTATCGACATAATCGGCGAAAGCGTAGTGCCCGTCGGGCACCGCCGTCAGCGCGGAGCGGATGGCGCGTTTTGACTGCGCAAAGATCGCCTGGAACCCGGCCTGCAGTTGTTCCAGGCCAAAACGTTGACAGAGTTCCTGCAAGCGGCGCTGCCCAAGGGTACAGGCCGCGATCATGGCTTTGGTGTCACCACGCAGCAAATCGGGGAAGCGCGAGTTGCGCAAGATCAGACGATAGGCTTCCTCGTTAAAGATGCCACGGTTGCTGATCTTAATAGGGGGAATGGCAATGCCTTCCTGAAAGATCTCAGTGGCCAACGGTGACAGCGTCCCCGGCTTGATCCCGCCAATATCCCAGAAATGCCCGAAGGCCGCCGCGAACCCCATGAGCGTGCCGTTGTCAAAGGCTGGAGCAATAAAGCACATGTCAGGTGAGTGCGAAATGGCCCCACGCGACAGATAGCAATCGCTGAACCAGTACACGTCGCCAGGAGCCATGGTCGCCGCCGGGTAGACCTCCAGCACACAGTCCACCATGCCAGGGCCGAACTTGTCGTGATCGGTGTACACTAAATGTCCCTGGTCGTCATACACCCCGGCAAAAAAATCTTTTTTCTCCCGGATGAAGGCCGACATGGCGGTGCGCTCGATGAGCAAACCCATCTCTCGTCCAGTCGCTTTTAAGGCGCCCTTGATGATCTCGATGGTAATGGGGTCAATCTGCATGGCCACTCCTTTCTGCGCCACCGTCCTCCCCCCGCTCGCGACGGCGGAAGCTGTCCCAAATGGCATCCATCTCAGCCAGGCTCGCCTCATCAAGACGACGGCCGCGGCGCGCCAGTTCCTGTTCGATCCCTCGGAAGCGGTGTTCGAATTTGGCAATGGCCTGACGTAAAATATCCTCGGCACTCAAGTGTAAAAAACGTCCTAGATTTACGAGACTGAACAGGACATCACCAAACTCCTCGGCAATGGCCTCAGGGTCAGCCGCCGCCTGGGCTACACGTAATTCTTCAAGCTCTTCATTGACTTTCGCCCACACAGCAGCAATCTCAGGCCAATCAAACCCCACGGAGGCGGCTTTCTCCTGCACACGGCGGGCGCGTGTCAGGGCCGGAAGCGTACGCGGCACACCGTCCAGGAGCGACTCCCTGCCCTTCTCATGCTGTTTTGCAGACTCCCAGCGTTGGCGGATCTCGGCCGTGTCCTGCACACGCACGTCGCTGAAGACATGCGGATGACGCCTGATGAGTTTGTCCACTACAGCCTGGATGCTCTCGGCGAGCGTAAACTGCTGCTGTTCCTCAGCGATACGGCTTTGAAAGACAATGTGCAGCAGCACGTCTCCCAGCTCTTCCTTGAGCGCCTGGTGGTCATCGGCCTCAATGCTTTCAATAACCTCATAGGTCTCCTCAAGCATATAGGGAATGAGGCTGGAGGGCGTTTGCTGTCGATCCCAAGGACAGCCCTGCTCAGAGCGTAAGTACTCGACAATAGCCACAAGCCGGAGAAAAGATTCCCCCAGCGGTGTAAGGTGTCCTGAAGGGGACTGTGAAGATTCGGAGCCAGGGGTCGCCATAGTATACCTCGTACACACCACATTGCTATCACGCGTCAGTCCCTCAGCCTTGAGAGACGTGGGCAGGCGATGCTACACTTCCCGTATGTATGACGCAAGTCCGCATGACTTTTCCGTCTTTACTCCCTCTCCCCAGGGAGAGGGGAAAGAATGGGTCCATCAGAATCAACGCGACAGCACACGACAATGCAACTCCAAGATTTTGATTTTGCCCTCCCCCCAGAATTGATTGCGCAGGTCCCTGCGGCTAGACGCGATCAGGCGCGCCTGATGGTGGTGGATCGTGCCCAGCAGCGTGTGACCCACGATACCTTCACCAACCTTGGCAACTATCTGCACGCCGGTGATGTGCTGGTGGTCAACGACACCAAGGTGATACCAGCACGTTTACGCGGTCGGAAAGTGGGCACAGGTGGCAAAGTGGAAGTGCTGCTCTTGCACGAACTGCAGACAGGGACGTGGGAAGTCCTCCTCAAACCAGCGGCCAAAGTGCGCCTGGGCATGACCATCGAGTTCGGCGATGGGGCCCTTAGGGGGCGCATCTTGGAGCGGTGTGCCGGAGGGACAGTGGTGATGCAGTTTACGCCAGTAGAGATATATGCGGTACTCGCCAAATGTGGCGAGGTCCCTTTACCACCGTATATCAAGCGAGCCGGTACGGCAGAGGAGCACACCTTTGATCTCGCACGCTATCAAACCGTGTATGCCTGCCATCCAGGGGCTGTGGCTGCACCAACTGCTGGTCTACACTTTACACCTGAACTCCTAGAGCGGCTCACGCAGCAGGGGATCACACGCGCTGCCGTCACTCTACACATCGGCTGGGGTACGTTTCAACCGATACGCACGACACAGGTCGAGCAGCATCGCATGACCCAAGAATTCTACTGTTTGACTGCGCCAGAGGCGGCTGTCATCGCCAGAGCGCGTGTGGCTGGAGGCCGTGTGGTGGCCGTCGGCACCACAGCAACCCGCACACTCGAAACCATTGGGCAACAGGTGGGAAGCGTCACAGCGAGCAGTGGCTGGTCAGACCTGTTTATTTACCCTGGCTATCGATTCCAGATAGTTGATGCCTTAGTAACGAATTTTCACCTGCCGCGTTCCACATTATTTTTGCTCGTCTGTGCTTTGGCCGGCCGAGAACTGATGCTCGCGGCTTATCGCACGGCTATAGCAGCAGGGTATCGTTTCTATAGCTATGGCGATGCGATGTACATTCAGTGAACACCCTACGCAGACTCCCCATCCACCGCGGCTTTAAAATATTTTCCAGACTTAAAACGTACGACTCGCCGCGCCGGGATACCGGCTTCCTCACCAGTTTTTGGATTCCTGCCGAGGCGCGCCCGCTTTTCACGCACCTGAAACGAACCAAAACGTCGTAGAATGACCGAGTCCCCCTGCTGCAGGACTCCTTTGACCTCTTCGAGGATCGCATCCACAGCCTCTTCGGCTTTGACTTTGGTCAAACCCGTCTCTTCAGCGATGCGATTCACGATTTCGACTTTCCTCATGCAGTCCTCCCGGTCCACTGTGGTGATATTGGGTCATCTCTATGGAGCGGCGGAAAGGTGTAGCATATTTTTGCCAGGCAAGCAATAACTATTTGATTTGTATTAGCTTGATATCTTTGTCCAGCTGCCGCAGAGGCTCATCAAAGCGTCTGTGCAAGGTTAGTTTGTCTTTGACCATGGCCAGCGTTTTTTGCTCTTCGTATGCTCACCTTCTAAGGTGGCAAACTCACGCAGCAACTCTTCTTGCCGCTCGGTCAGATGGGTAGGGGTTTTGACCACGATATGGACGATCTGCGGCCCACGCCCTTCCCCGCGCAATTCCGGTACGCCGGACCCGCGCAGTGTGAGTCGATCGCCGGTCTGGGTCCCACGAGGGATGGTGAGCGTCTGTGGCCCATGGAGCGACGGCACGTCAATCTCGGCACCGAGGGCTGCCTGGGGAAAGGAAATCGGTATCTGGCAATGAATCTCTGTACCGTGACGCTCGAAGAACTCGTGGGATGCCACATGGATGATGACGTAAAGATCACCGGCCGGCCCGCCGTTACTCCCTTCCTCCCCTTCGCCAGTTAAGCGCAAGCGCGCCCCATCATCGACTCCGGCCGGGATCTTGACGGAGAGTTTTTTGGGGAGTTGGACGACGCCGACGCCGCGACATTCAGGACACGGGTCAGTGATCCGTACCCCTTCTCCACGGCAAGTAGGACAGGTGGTGCGCAACATAAAAAATCCCTGACGCCGCTCGACCTGACCGATGCCACCACAGGTGTTGCAGGAGACCGGGCGCTTGCCTGGAGCCGTGCGCTTCCCCAAACAGTGGACGCACGTTTCAAGCTTCTCAAACTCCAGGACTTTCTCCGTGCCAAACACGGCTTCCTCGAAAGTCAGTTGCACATCATACCGTAAGTCGGCCCCAGCACGCGTTGTGGTACGGCCGCCTCGACGTCCCCCACCAAACCCAAAAAGTTCTTCGAAGATGCCGCCGAAACTGGAAAAGACGTCATCAAAACCGCTAAATCCCTTGAAACCAGCATTTTGCAGTCCATCGTGACCATAACGGTCGTAGAGACCGCGCTTTTCCGCATCGTGCAGCACCTCGTAAGCTTCAGATGCCTCCTTAAATTTTTCCTCGGCTTCTGGATTATTCGGATTACGGTCCGGATGGTATTGAAACGCCAGCTTGCGATAGCTTTTTTTGATCTCGTCTTCGGTGGCCGTGCGTGATACGCTGAGGATCTCGTAGTAATCCCGTTTGGTCATAGTATTGCATCCCCGTCTGGGCTGTCTCTGATCGCCCCCTGGACTTATTTTCGTGTTATCTAGACTGAGGTAGAGTGGCGCGATGGCGATGCTGCGAGACGTGTTTCCAGTACCTCCCGCATCGCTAACAGCGCTTGTTTCTCTTCCTGTACTTCGCGGAGCTTCTGGAGGAGGTCCATAATGATCGTGACCCCGGCCAGATTGACACCCATCTCGCGGGTGAGATTGAGAATAGTATTGAGATGTTCGATATCCTGACGGGAGTAGAGGCGGGTATTCCCCGCCGAACGCTCGGGACGTAAGAGCCCTTCACGCTCATAGAGCCGGAGTGTCTGCGGATGGATATCGAACATACTCGACACGACGCTAATAGTAAAATATTCTTTGCCACGCTTGGCTGGCATACTGCACCTCACCACCTCATATAGGCGCGCGGCTGGAGAGGATTCCGCACAGCAAACTCCTCGATGAGCTGACGCGACCGGGCATCGAGCTGCTCGGGAAGTACTACCTGAACCGTAACGTAATGATCACCTCGTACGCCCCCCTGGAGCGCTGGCACCCCCTTGCCGCGCAAGCGGAACCGTCGCCCATTTTGCGTGCCTGCCGGCAAGGTCATGGTGATCTTGCCATCAATCGTTGGGACATCGATCTTGGCACCCAGGAGAACCTCGGTGAGCGTCACCGGCACCTCACACAGAATGTCATTGCCCTGGCGGGTCAAATAGGCATGTGGTCGCACCCGTATGACAATGTATAAATCTCCAGGTGGGCCACCGTGCCTTCCAGCCTCGCCTCTGCCAGCTATCCGTACTTTAGAACCCGTATCGACCCCAGGAGGGATTTTGACTTGCAGGCGTTCCACCCCCTCATTGCGCCGCATGACCTGCACCTGCGCGGTGGTACCGCGCACAGACTCTTCAAAACCGATTTCAACAGTTTGCTCAAGGTCTTGCCCTGTCACCGGGGCCTGCTGAGGGCGCTGACGCCCTCCACTCCCCCACAACTCTTCAAAGAGTGAGTTCAGACCGTCAAACGGTGTGCGGCCACCAAAGAAGTCTCTGAAGTTCCCCTGCTGCCCCCCACCGAAGCCACCTCCTCTTGCGAACCCAGGATCAAATCCACTCGCGAAGGCCTGATGGCCAAAGCGATCATACTTTTTGCGACTGTCCGGATTACTTAGGACAGCATATGCTTCCGAGATTTCCTTGAACTTCTGTTCGGCAGAAGCATCCCCTGGGTTTACATCCGGGTGATACTGCCGTGCCAGACGACGATAGGTTTGTTTAATTTCCTTGTCTGAGGCGTCACGCCGCACACCGAGGACACTATAGTAGTCCTTTTTGATCATAAATTTCTTCTGCCTTCACGTAGACGCAACGTGCCCTTGGCTGCACGCTTCCTAGGACGTGTCTGTGGAGAGAATACACACTACCACCCCCAGATCAGGATGAGTGAAAATTTAGTATAATATGTGAGTCACTTTATGTCAAATCGGCGAGGAAAAGTGCGACCCGGTTGAGGCGGGGGGCACCACACTTAGCGCTGCGGCTTCTCAATTTCCATAAAGATGGCGCCGTCTTTGAAAATCCGCACATCACCGGTGGATTCCGAGATGACAATGGCAATAGCCTGGGTCACCGAGGTAATGCCAGCCGCCGCCACGTGGCGTGAACCGAGGCCCTGGGGCAGGTCAACCGTCGAGTCGAGGGCGGCGCTCAGATGACGTCCAGCGCATAACACGACGCCATCCTCACGCAACACAAATGCCCCGTCGAGGGCGGAGAATTCTTTGAGGGTCTCCCGCAGCTCAGGGTTGAGGATGTTGCGCTCCTCCTCAGGATAGCCATGGAAGGGATTGAAGATAGTCTGGCGAGAAAATTGCATGACCTTTTGGTCGTCACCCAGTACAAAGATAGTGCCGACTGGTTTCCCTTCGCGCCCCTGACTGGCCAGTTCCACTGCGAGATTCAACACCGCTTCAAACACTGCTGACGGGATATGTTGGGCAAGCTGGGGCACATGTGTCGAGATAAGCAGCTCACGTTCTTTGCCAATGTCTAACACGACGATACAGTCGAGCGCGCCCAGCGCTGGAATACCCGTGAGGCAGACGATCTTGTCTCCTGCCGAGACATAGCCTTCGGACAGGCCCATGACCACTGCCAGCTTGATTTGTGCCATGCGTGTCAGAGGAATCGGGGGCAGCTGCAGGATGGAAGCCACCTCAGCACTCGGTTCGGGGACACTGCCCGCATGCGTCACGAGGATGATCTCCGTCCCTTCCAGCATGCCACTGGGGATGGGATAGTCCTGAATGACGTCAGCATAGACAAACAACGCACGTGCCTTAATCGTATTGGCGATCGTGCAGGCCGATTCCACAATGACCGTCGTAAGAGGATGCATTCACGCCTCATGTTCTACAATAGACAAGAGCCATGATTGGTAGGATACATGTGCTAGCGACCCCAGTGTAGTCTAGCCGGATATGATTGTCAAAAAGATTACAAACCATACCAGTGGGAGAACTATTATCACGCCCACCGTGTTGTCACTCTGGTGCCGCAGCAAGTATGCTATAATACCTCGCGTAAAGAACTCTACAAGTCATTGAAAGGACCTCTAGTAATCTATGGCTGAGTCACGTGCTGCCTCTACGGTTCGTCGTTTGCGTAATATTGGGATCATCTCGCATATTGATGCGGGCAAAACGACCGTTACGGAACGCATTCTCTATTACACCGGCTTGACCCATAAACTTGGCGAAGTGCACGATGGCGAGGCCGTAATGGATTGGATGCCGCAGGAACGGGAGCGTGGTATTACGATCACGGCCGCGGCCACCACCTGTGTGTGGAAACAGCATCACATTAATATCATTGATACCCCTGGGCATGTGGATTTTACCATTGAGGTGGAGCGCTCGCTGCGAGTGCTCGATGGGGCAGTGACCATTTTTGCCGCAGTGGAAGGTGTGCAACCCCAGTCGGAATCGGTGTGGCGTCAAGCGGATCGCTATCACGTACCGCGTCTGGCTTTTATTAATAAGATGGACCGCCTCGGGGCTGATTATCAGCGCGTCTTACAAGAGATGCAGGACAAGCTTGGGGCGCGGCCGCTGTTGTTGCAATTGCCACTCGGTACGGAGGAACATTTTCGTGGCATCATTGACTTGATTGCCATGCAGAGTGTGGTCTGGCACGCCGAGGATCTGGGCATGGTACCGGAGATTGAGGCTATCCCAGAGGCCATGCAGGAAGCTGCCCAGATCCAGCGTGAGGCGCTGCTTGATGCCGTGGCGGAGTATGATGATGCCCTGCTCGAACAGTATCTTGGCGGTGTGTCCCTGGCTCCTGAGCAGATCCGGGCTGCCGTGCGCCAGGCGACCCTAGCTGGCGCTCTGATCCCTGTGTTACTCGGCTCAGGATTGCGTAATAAAGGGATCCAGCCCTTACTCGATGCGGTGCTGTGGTACCTCCCGTCCCCTGCAGATGTCCCAGCGATTGTTGGTGTGGATCCTCGCACTGATGCAGCCGTGGAACGGCACAGCAGCCCTCAGGAGCCACTCACTGCGCTGGCCTTCAAAATCGCTCTAGATCAAGGGCGACGTCTCACCTACGTGCGTCTCTACTCGGGGAATCTGGAACCGGGGACGCCTGTCTACAATAGTCGTACGGGGACGCAGGAGCGTGTCGCACGTCTGCTCCGCATGTACGCTAACAAGCGTGAGCGGCTCGATCGCGCCAGCGCTGGCGATATCGTGGGGGTGACTGGGTTCAAAGACTTTGTGACCGGGGATACGTTGTGCGATGTTGACCATCCTATCCGCCTCGAGACCATTACGTCTCCTGAGCCAGTGCTGACCCTGGCAGTCGAACCTCCCACCATGGCCGAGCAAGAGAAACTCCAGTTCGCCTTAGAGAAGTTAGTCGCCGAAGATCCAACATTGCAGGTGGCGTATGACGAGGAGCGGGGCCAGACCATGCTCTCAGGGATGGGGGAGTTGCACTTGGAAGTGCTGGTGCGCCGGCTCGCCGATGAATTTAACGTCCAGGTGCGCGTGGGCAAGCCGCAGGTCATCTACCGTGAAACGATCCAGGGTGAGGCAGAGGTCACCGAAACCTTTGCACGCGAGATTGCTGGCAAGCCACAGTATGCCAGTGTGCAATTGGCAGTACGGCCAGCGATGCGTGGTGCGGGTTTGACGTTTGCCAACCTCCTTCCAGAAGCTGTAGCACTTCTCCCCGAGATGGTCGAGGCTGTGCATCAGGGCGTGCTGGATGCCGCCTCTTCTGGGGTTGTGCAGGGTTATCCGGTAGTGGACGTGCGTGTGGAACTGTGCGGTGCCACCTTGCGTCAGGATGAGAGTACGCCGCTGGCGTTCCAGATTGCCGCTGGCCAGGCGTTTCGCCGTGCGCTCGAAAATGCACGGCCAGTGTTACTCGAACCGGTGATGCATGTCGAAGTCCTGGTACCTGAGGAATGGACTGGCAGTGTTATTGGGGGGCTGCAAAGCCGGCATGGCGTCATCGAACGCATCGAAGCCCGTGGACACTTGCAAGCGATTCGCGCCTTAGTGCCTCTCGCGGCGACGTTTGGTTATACGACGGACTTACGCTCGGCGAGCCAGGGCCGCGGCTCATTTACGATGCACTTTGCCCACTACGCTCCGGCAAAATAGACACAGGTAACCCCGCCGCTTGCAATAATGCCGCCGTCCGCCGCAGCGGTAGGCCGACGACATTGGTGTAACAGCCTTTCCAGGACTCCACGAAGGCAGCGGCAACACCCTGGATGGCATAGGCTCCGGCTTTATCCATTGGTTCACCGGTGGCAATATAGTGCTCTATGGCTGAGGGCGAGAGGAGGCGGAAGCGCACCAGAGTCTGCACCACATCGAGGCACACCACATGCCGTGCGTAGTAGAGCACGGCCACAGCCGTCATCACCGTATGCGCCCGACCACTGAGACGGGAGAGCATGTGCCGCGCGTCGTCTGGATCTCTGGGTTTGCCGAGGATGGAGTGCTCCAGGACAACGACCGAATCTGCGCCGAGCACGACCGCGGTGGGGAATTGCCGGGCAACGTGCTGGGCTTTCGCATATGCTACCCGCCTGGTATAGGCCCAAGGCACTTCACCAGGCACAACACTTTCATCGATATTTGCCGGGAGAATCGTGAACGGTATGGCCAGCTGCGCCAATAATTCTCGACGCCGTGGTGAGGCTGAAGCGAGAATGAACTCCGCTGGGGGAGGAGCAGGGACAAGCGGGGAAGCGACCATAACCGGCGCCTTCTGCGAGCGGCCTACACATCACGCGCCACAACATAGTCGGCCAACACGTGCAACGCCTCGAGCGCTGGCGAGGGGGCGAAGCCATCCAGGAACTGGCGCGCTTGCGTGACATGCTCTTGCGCCTTGTCCATGGTGAACTGTAAAGTCCCATACTTGTGCAATAACGCAATCACGTGCTGCAGATCGGCATCGGTAGCCTGCTCACTGTGTAGATAATCCACGATCACCTGGGCTTCACGGGTGCTGGCACATTGCATAGCGACAATGATCGGCAAGGTGATCTTACCTTCCTTCAAGTCATTGTGCACTGGTTTGCCAAGCTTCGCTTCCGGGGCCACAAAATCCAGGGTATCGTCGGCCATCTGAAACGCGAGGCCCAGATGATGGCCAAAGGCACTCACCCGCGCCCGCTGGGTCGGGGGAATGCCGCCTAACACGGCGCCAATTGTACAGCTGGCGGCAAACAGTGAAGCTGTTTTGAGGGCAATAATACGATAGTAATCAGCTTCGCTAATACTCAGGTCACGTAGTTTCAGCGTTTCGATCACCTGCCCCTTGGCCATCTCGACGGTCACATTGGAGACCGTCTGCATCACGAGATGGTCTTTATCAGCGAGGGCCAATGACATGGCTTTGGAGTAGAGATAGTCCCCGATCAAGATGGCCATCTCATTGCCCCACAGTGTATGCACGGTCGGATTGCCACGCCGTAGTGAGGCATTGTCAATCACGTCATCATGCAAGAGGGTCGCCGTATGGATAAATTCAATCACGGTGCTCAGGTCATAGATACGCTCTCCGATATAATGACACAGCCGCGCAGACAGGATCAGGAGGACAGGTCGGATACGCTTGCCGCCACTCGACAACACATACCGTGCGACGTCCGAAATGAAGCTCACCTCGGATTCGAGGTGCTTCGCAATCGCTGCCTCGACCCGCGTGAGGTCGTCTTCAATAAACCCCACCATTTCCTTGGGCATCATGTATGTGTTTTCCATAGTGAAAGCCTGAGCGCTAGCGCGGCAACACTGTAGAGGGATATACTGGCGATGTCAAGCGCTTTCTCGCACTGCATCGCCATGGCTGCTTCCCAAAAGTCCACAAGAGCTACATCCTGAGAACCTTCTCTCCTGTCAGCCACATTTGCGGTGCGTAATATGGTACGATATGACAGCGGCTTGAACTTTTAGTATGGGACACAACTATGGCAGAGGCACAGCACGACTTTGCGTCAGTCGATGCAATAGACGCAGAATCTATCGGCACCCCGGGGAAACGTACTTTCCGGTTGCGTCTCCTCCGTGGTGATGACTCAGCGGCCTTGTGGATGGAGAAACAACAACTGGCGGCCCTTGGCGAGGCGCTGCCGCGCTTACTCGAACAGTTAAATACTCCGGACCAACATGCTGACGAGGATGCCGAGAGCATCGCGTCGTTTCCTGATGACCCCACGATCGAATTCAAAGTCGGCCGTATGGCTCTGGGGTATGCTGCGCAGGAGGACCGCTTAGTATTAGTAGCCCATGATATCGAAGCTGGGGAGGATGAGTCTATCCCGCCGACATTATCGTGTCGTTTTACACGCGAACAGGCGCGTTCACTAAGTGAGTCTTGCGCTGAGGCAGTGGCTGGGGGGCGTCCAATTTGCCAGCTCTGTCACCGTCCAATTGATCCTGAAGGACATATGTGTCCGCGCGCTAACGGCCACCAAAAGCTCACACGGCGTGAGGGAGGGGAGGCCTGAGGCAGTCCAAAGTCTTCCAGAGCGCGCCGGCCCGTTGTGCAGCGCGAGAAATATGCTACCATCAGAAGCCCCCTCTGGGGTTGGATGGATGTGCATGCAACCTGTGGAACCTGCTGCCTGAGGCGTACAGATGCGTAGGACTATCGCGGCGGCAGTGGTGTGGACGTCATTATGACCCAAGTAGACGTACGTGTACGTATTGCCCCGAGTCCAACGGGCGTACCCCATGTAGGGACCGCTTATATTGGGCTGTTTAATTATGTCTTTGCCCGCGCCCACGGCGGGCAATTTCTCGTCCGTATTGAGGACACGGATCAGACGCGCTCGCACCGACGCTATGAGGAAGCGATCTTGCGCTCGCTGCGCTGGATCGGGCTGCAGTGGGACGAAGGTCCTGATGTGGGCGGTCCATACGGACCGTACCGGCAATCGGAGCGTCTCGCCCTGTATCAGCGCTATGCTCAGGAGCTCATCGCTGCCGGTACTGCCTATCGCTGTTGGTGTACCCCAGAACGTTTAGAGGCTGTGCGTCAACAGCAGCGCCAGCAGAAACAAATGCTGCGTTATGACGGACACTGTCGTCACCTGACAGCCGCAGACCTTACCGCCAAGCAGGATCAGCCCTGTGTAGTGCGTCTCAAGGTGCAAGAGGGGGCCGCTACCGTCGTACACGATGCGTTTCGTGAGCCGATCACGTTTGATCACCAGCAGATCGACGACCAGGTGTTGCTCAAGTCCGATGGCTATCCGACATACCATCTCGCCAATGTCGTGGACGACCACCTGATGCGCATCTCACACGTCATTCGGGCTGAAGAGTGGCTCTCCTCGACACCAAAACACGTCTTGCTGTATCAGGCCTTTGGGTGGGAGCCGCCGATCTTTATGCACATGCCGCTCTTGCGCAACACCGATCGTAGCAAGATCAGCAAACGCAAGAACCCGGTATCGCTAGAGTACTACGAACGACAAGGCTACCTCCCAGAGGCTCTGTTAAATTTTCTGGCACTCATGGGCTGGTCGATGCCTGACGACCGTGAGGTGTTTAGCATCAACGAGATGATCGAGGAATTTTCGTTTACCCGGGTGAACCTGGGTGGTCCGGTGTTCGATTTGCAGAAACTCGAGTGGCTCAATGGCATGTACATACGGCAATTGGCTCCTGAGGCATTAACGCGGCGGCTGCATCAGCATATAGCCCAGCCTAAAGCCCAGCGTCTCGATGATGAGGTATATCTAGGTATGATCACGCCGTTGCTCCAGGAACGGCTGCCCACCTTGGGGGATTTCCATGCCATGGCGGCGTTTTTCTATGATACCCCCCTCACCTACGACAAGGTGCTCCTCGTTCCCAAAGGGCGGAATCCCCGTGACACGGCGCGTGTCTTAACCGAGGTGAGCGAGACGCTGCAGCGCTATGACGGCCCCTGGCAGGATGGCGCGCTGGAAGCTGTCGTCCGGACGTACGCCGAGGGCATCTCATGGGAAACGCGTGATCTCTTTATGACCCTCCGTGTGGCCATCACGGGTCGTACGGCTTCTCCGCCGCTGTTTGCCACTATGCAAGTGCTGGGGCAGAGCGTCTGTTTGACGCGGCTTGAGGATGCCGTGGCCATGTTGCAAAAATGACGTGCCCATGAGCGAAACTTTTCGTGTCACATTTCTCGGTACTTCGGCTGCCGTCCCGACCTCGAGGCGGAATGTGTCCGCGACGCTGGTCGCCTACCAGGATCTCAAATGGCTTATCGATTGTGGTGAAGGCACGCAGCGACAGATCATGCGTGCCAATCTCGGCTTCAAAAACCTCTCACGTGTCGTCCTCAGCCATGAACATCTGGACCACATCCTGGGGATGGGTGGGCTCCTGGCAACCCTGAACATGCTCCAACCTGTGGAGCATGTGGTAGTCTATGGTAATCCCACGGTGCTCGAACGGGTGCGCCAGATGACCAGCTACATTGGCCGTGTAGCGCAGTATGACTTGCAATTACAGGTGCTGCAGGAGGGGCTAGTGTTTACGCATCGCCAACTCGAATGCTACGCTTTTCCGACGCGGCACCGCGTCAAGCAGTCATATGGGTTTGTGTTTCAGGAAAAACCGCGGCGGCGGTTTTTACCCGACGCGGCAACGCGTCTGGGCATTCCCGATGGCCCGGAACGCCGTCGACTGCTCGCGGGAGAAAGTCTACAGAGTCCCAGCGGACAGCTCGTCCACCCCGATGACGTGCTCGGCCCTGAGGAACCTGGCAAAAAGCTCGTCTACATCAGCGATACGATGTATTTCCCTGAGCTCAGCAGTGTGGCGCAGGGGGCTGATTGTCTGATCAGTGAGGCGACATTTCTGCATGCTGACGCGGCCCTCGCCGCTGAAGCAGGACATATGACTGCCGCTCAAGCGGCTATGGTGGCACGGGATGCCGGCGTGGCTATGCTCTATCTCAATCACGTGTCGCAGCGCTATGCCCAGAATGAGCACTTGCTCCTGGAGGAAGCCCGACAAATTTTCGTCAATACGCATCTGGCCAATGACCTGGACACCATTGGTGTCTAGGAGACGCAGGGTGCTAGGGCCACCTCTTGCATCTTTTTCCAGGTAGGATAAAACGACTCGAGCCAGCGATTACCGACTTGCGGCAGGAAGTTGAGCGCCTTGACTCGTACCCAGTCATCAAATAATTCCAAGACTGAGATCGCACCGTTGTCTAGATCAATACGACGATAGTCGTTAAAGGGCATGCCGAGATAATGCGCCAGGGTCGTACGAATCACATCCCCATGCGAGACCACTGTCACGATACCCTGCGGGTATGCGCCACGCACCCACTCAATGACCCGTATGCCGCGCTGCTGCACCGCAAGTAAACTTTCACCATTGGGAAAAATCGCGTTGATCGGATCGTTGAACACCTGGTGCGCCACGGGATGGGTCCGCATCTCGCTGAACGTTTTGCCTTCCCAGTCTCCATAGCCCACCTCACACAGATCTGGGATTTCCTCAATGGGTTTTTGTAAACGTTCAGCCAGGAACTCTGCCGTCTGTCGCGCCCGGACCAACGGGCTGGAGAAGATATGAGTAATCCCAAGGGGAGCAAGGACTTCGGCGGCCAGGCGCGCCTGCTCCTGCCCTCGTACATTGAGGGGAACAGGGCCCTGGCCCGAAATCCTGCCGCTGACGTTCTCGTCCGTCTGTCCGTGTCGTACCAGTATCACCAACGCCATGGAACTTCCTTTCTACGGTTACAGAGACTCGCTGGACAGCGATACCCGCAGCTTGGATAGTCGAGGATTGTCTTATGATACCATACTAGCACCACTAGAGAGCCCTGCCGGCGTGCTTGACAACGTCTTGCCATCATGTACACTTGGATTCCCTCTTGCTATCCAAGCTCTGTCTCTGTCAATAATGGCACGCAGTCAGGCACTGCTGAAGAGCACGTCAGACAGAGACACTCGGCGACCTAGCGCTCTCAAAGCGTCGCTTTGAGGGTACTCGACGGTGAAGGGCCGTTAGTTCCCCAGTCAGTCTGCTTCACCTCAGAAAGGAGTGCTATGGAGCTTCCCATCTTCCAGGTAGATGCTTTCACGGGTCACCTCTTTGGTGGCAATCCCGCGGCCGTTGTGATCGTGCCACAGTGGCTCCCTGACGAGACTATGCAAGCCATTGCGGCAGAGAACAACCTTGCCGAGACGGCCTTCGTTGTCCCGCTCCAGGGAGAGTTCGAGCTGCGGTGGTTTACCCCGGAGGTCGAGGTCGATCTCTGTGGTCATGCAACGCTGGCAAGTGCGCACGTCCTGTTCAATCATGGCTATGCTGTCCCGCCAGCTATTATCTTCCGGTACCAGGGTGGTACGCTCACTGTGACGCGGCAGGGGGAGCTGCTGGCGATGCGTTTTCCTGCTCGACCGCCGCATCGGATTCAATGTGATGCTGCTATTGTGGCTGCTCTAGGCGCCACGCCAAGAGAGGTATACTGTGCGCGTGATCTGCTCGCTGTCTTCGACACTCAGCAGGAGGTCGAGGCTCTCCGACCTGACTTCCGGGCCATAGCATTGCTTGATACGTTCGCGGTGATTGCGTCGGCACCGGGGCAGGAATGCGACTTTGTGTCGCGATTTTTCTCACCAAAGATCGGCATCCCGGAGGACCCTGCCACGGGTTCGTCCCATTGCACGCTCGTGCCGTATTGGAGCAAGCGTCTGGGCAAGAAGAAGCTGCACGCGCTGCAGCTCTCTCGCCGTAGAGGCGAAATCTTCTGCGAGCACCAGGGAGAGCAGATAGAAATCGCGGGTCGCACAGTCGAGTACCTACGCGGTCATATTTTCCTCTAGCCGATGCCTTGCACTATGTTTGCTGTACTCTGGCAACGCACCCTTCTTCTGCTCCTATGCATGGTGACAGTCTCGGCCTGCGCTCTGCATACCGCCTCTCCTCTCGCCGACCGTGCGGTGCTATCTACCGTACGTGGGTCCCAACTCCAGGGCACTATAGTCGAGCTCGCGACGCGGAGAACGCTTTCCTTTGAAGCCTTCGTGCAAGCAGTAGCACAGGCGCAGGTAGTGGCGGTAGGTGAGGAGCACTATCATCCCGACATCCAGGCGTTCGAGTTGCGTCTATTCCAGGCTCTGGCGCAACACCGCCCCCGACATATAGCCCTGGCGATGGAATTTCTCGAGCGCGATATGCAGTCAGCTGTCGATGCGTACCTGTCAGGCAACGGCGATGCCGCGACATTACAGACTCAAATCAAGGCGACTCCGGACTTCATCCAATTCTACTTCCCCTTAGTGCAGTATGCTCGACAGGCAGGCGTGCCATTATTGGCGTTGAACGTGCCGCGATCTCTGGCACGCCGTGTCACCAAAGAAGGGCTCCAGGCGGTCGCGGAGAGCTTACTCCCCCCTGAGCGGACCTATATAGCGGCGACTTTTCTACCTATTACGCCCCAGTACCGCACGTATTTCCTGCAGGCAGTTGCCGCTGCCCATCCCCTCTCAGAGGAGCAACGCGACCGTTTTGTCGAGGCAGCACATCTGAAGGACGATACGATGGCGGAGTCTCTCGCGGCGTTTCTGGAGCGTGCAGCAGATATGACCGTACTAGCCATCGCTGGACGCTTCCACTTTGATTATGGCCTGGCAATTCCTGTCTTGCTGCGGCAACGTCGACCTCGCATCACGATACAGCGTGTGACCACCATGGCCATCGCCGCCGATGATATTATTGACCTACGAGACTTGGCGCGGGAAGCCTTGGCGGACTATGTGTGGTTTGTCCCGCCTCGCCCAGAGCCCAGGGCTGAGAACTGAAGCATCAGGGCTGCGATTGGCTATGGAGATATCAGGGCTCAGACGTCATCTGAGCCCTCGAGACAGGATTCACGCGAGACTCTGCAAGGTCTCGCGGATCTTATCAAAATTGGGCTGGTTTCCAGCGTTGTCCAGGACTTCGGCATATCGGACCTTGCCAGTTTTGTCAATCACGAACGCGGCACGTTTGGCAACGCCCTGGAATCCGATGAAGTTGTCATAATATGCACCGTAGGCCTGACTCACTTCACGATTGAAATCGCTGAGCAGCGTAAAGTTCAAATTCTCTTTGTCCTTCCACTGCTTCTGCGCAAATGGGCTATCTACACTAATGGCCAAGACCTCAGCATTGAGATGAGCATAATTGCTGAGGTTATCTCGCACCGAACAGAGTTCGGTGGTACACACACCAGAAAAAGCAAAGGGCACGAATAATATCACGACGTTCTGGCCACGCAGACTACTGAGCGTGACATCCTGCCTCTCTGTATTTTTCAACGTGAAATCCGGGGCATCTTGTCCGGTCTGAACACTCATAGCAGTTCTCCATGGAAAGGACACCTGGCCAATATGTGACAGGATCGCATGTGGGGAATGTATCGGCTTTTTGACCCCACGTCAACAGCCGTCCAGCCAGGAGGCCCCAAGAACCCCGCGCGCCGTAGCCATATTCTTACGCTTGACGGACTTCGCGCCGCAGCATATCTACGGCGAGAATAGAGATGACGCCCGCTTCAACCCGTATACAACCAGCCTGTTGAAACTCGCGTAAAGTCCGCGCCATAGTTTCCCGCGTCATGCCGGCAAGCTCAGCGAGTTCCTGCTGGGTGAGACGCATGTCAATCACCGTGCCTTGCTCGGTCACACGTCCGCGCTCCGAGGCCAGATTCAGCAATGTGCGCGCCACTTTGCCATAGACATCAAAAAACGCCAGGCTATGGATGAGCTCATTGGCCTTGCGGAGGCGCTTGCTGAGCAACGCCGTCATTTTGAGCAAAATTTTTGGGGACTTCTCAATGATGTGGAGAAAATGGTCACGGGAGACCGTGAGAACTTCACTGGGTTCCTGGGTCGTCACAGTCGCCGACCGTGGCTCCCCGTCCAGGAGGGACATGTCACCGAAGAAATCCGTCGGGTACAGTATGCGCAGAATCATCTCATAGCCGTCGCGATCTTCAATGGTGACTTTGACCAAGCCACTTTTTAAGATGTAGAGCGCATTGCCTGGATCCTCAACATGGACGATCGTGGTGTGCTTTTTATAATGCTGTTCACGTACTACAGTAGCAATTTGTTGGAGCTCTTCATCATCCAGCTCGGAGAACAGCGGGACTTTCTTGAGAAAATCAACATACGTCATCATGCCTGCATCTCCCACCCCTGAGGCATACCATAGCTTTTCCCTGTCATAAGACACATTTTGTAGGGGATTTGCATCATATAGGAGGATCAGTGAGGCGTCAACTATTCTATACATTATGTGGAGATATGCTATTCTGCGGCCAAGGCCTCATGCAAGAGATGCACGAGTTCCTGCGGCTCGAATGCATACTCTGTCGCACAAAATTCACAGCGTACCTGCTCACTCTGCTGCTCTGTTACTATCTGGCGCAATACATCTGCTCCTAGGGAAACGAGCGCCTGGCTTACCCGTTCGCGTGAGCACTGACAGGTCCACATCGGGGTCATGTGACGGAGCACGTGTAAAGGCAGTCCACCGAGTGCGTGCTCGAGCATTTCCTGCGGCGTATACCCGTCGCGCACCATGGTAGTCGCGGCTGGTACCACTGCCAGCGCACGCTCAATATGCGCGATGAGGTCTTCAGGCAGGGTAGCGTGAAACTGTACCAGGAAACCTCCTGCGGCTGTGACCATCTGGTCTGCACTCACAAACACGCCAAGGGAGACGGCACTGGGAATCTGTTCTGATTTGACGAAATAGTTAGCCAGATCCTCAGCAATTTCGCCTGACACCAGAGGCACAGCCCCGCTGTAGGGCTCACCCAGACCTATATCCTTCATGACATGGAGCACCCCTTTCCCCACAGCCCCTCCAACATCGAGTTTGCCATGCCGAGAGGGGAGATTGACTACTGGTTGCCCCGGATAACCACGGACGTGCCCCGCACCATCCGCTTCCATATGGATTTTCTGTATGGGTCCCTTGCACACTATCTGGAGGGCAATGCGGTATTCCGGCTCTTTGCACAGGCATCCCATCAAAGCCCCACCTGTCAGCAGGCGTCCTAAGGCAGCCGCGGTAGTGGGGCAGGCACCGTGCACACGCTGCGCCTGCTCCACGACGCTGGTGGTCACTGCCGCAACCCCGTAAATATCTTCTCCTGCAACGACAGCACTGATCATGGTATCTGACATATATTTCCTCATTGCACTGCCCGTTTTATTCTGGACAGTGCTGCTTGACAAAGGTCACTGCGGCCAGTACAACAGCATATATTTGAACACGTCTCTAGCATTGTATCAAGGAGTGTCTCGCCAGGAGAAGGCTGTCATGCAGATAACATTCCCCTTACGTATTCGCGTCGAGAGCCCAGCCCTTGTCTTTTACGTGCCGGCTGGTACAGATCTCCTTACCGTACCACGCCCAGCGCCGCCACTTGCCAACCCCACGAGTGCCATTGCCCACGCCCTCCTGGCTCCACGCGGAACACTGCCGTTGGCTCAGGTGGTCGCCGCTGCCAGCCCTGAGAAAGCATCAGCACACAAAACTGCGGCGATTGTGGTCTCTGATATCACCCGCCCCGATGTCCCCTACACAGGCCCGGCGAGTATTCTGCACCCGGTGTTGCATACGCTCGAAGCCCAGGGTCTTCTGCCAGAGCATATTACCATTCTCGTGGCTACTGGCACCCATCGCGCCAGCACCCAGGCTGAAAAAATCACGATGTTTGGCGCCGAGGTAGTGCACAGGTATGCGATTGTGGATCACTCGGCCACTGACACCACGGCGTTACGTTGGGTGGCACGCACGGCGCATGGAACCGATGTCTATATTAATACGCATTATCTCGATGCTGACGTCAAAATTCTCACGGGTGAGATCAAGCCACACTTCATGGCAGGCTTTTCTGGGGGCCGCAAGGCCATCTGCCCAGGGTTGGCTAACCTGGAAACACTGCAAAAATTTCACAGTCCGCAGTTCCTCGAACATCCCTGTGCCACTAACCTGATCTTGGAAGGCAATCCCTGCCACCAGGAAGCGACGGAGGTGGCTGAGCGTGTGGGGGCTGATTTTCTTATTAACGTCACCATGAACGAAGAGAAACAGCTCACCGGTGTGTATGCGGGCCATTGGCGTCAGGCATTTGATGCCGCGACTGCCTTCCTGGCTGAGGCCGTGACTGTCCCGGTGTCAGAGCCGTACGAAGTGCTGCTCACCATTGACTCGACGATCAACCATTACCAGGCAGCCAAAGCCGCTATTGGGGCTTTGCCGATCCTGGTGCAGGGTGGTACGCTGATCCAGATTGCCAACAGTGGCGACGGCATTGGGGCCCCGGAATATGTCCACGAACTCGAACTCTTACAGAGTCTGCCGAGCCCGCGCGACTACGTCGCAGCCTTATTTCAGCGTCCAGTCGTGCAGAAGGACCAATGGGAAGTCGAAATGTGGTGCAAGGTGCTGGAGCAGGTGGGAGGACCAGCCGGCCTGATCTACTGTACGACCGGTATTAGCCCTGGCGACTTAGAGAAACTTCCGCTCACTTCTGGCTATGCCTATACAGGTGAGAGCCGTCTCGATTGCATGGTGCAGCATGCTATACAGCGTACTCTGGTCGTCTGGCAACAGCGCCTTGGTCGCATGCCGCGGCTTGGGGTCATCCGTGATGGGGCGCACGCTATTCCTCGATTGATAGGAGCCAGTACGACTGTATGATGCAAGGGTTTCCGATTATCAAGCACCCTCATCCAGAGGCGCAGGTCCCCATTCTCGTGAGTATCCCGCATTATGGGACGCAGCCCCTGCCCCACATCACAGCTGTGGACTATACGGAGCCCTGGTTTGAGACGTTTGCGTACGGGTTTGCTGATACATTTGTGGGTGATCTGTACGCTGACTTGCACGAACAGGGCGCCACTGTCCTGGCCACACCCTTTTCTCGCATCTTTGTGGATGTCAATCGCCGCCGCAATGACTTCGAGCACGTCGATGGTCTGGTGCGTTCACGGCGCGGGGTTGTGCGCACGCATACGATGCGCGATGTACCCATTTTTACGCGTGCTCTCAGCCCTGCTGATCTCGAAGCACGGCTCCAGACGTTCTATGATCCATACTACGCGACCATTGAACAGTTGCTGGGGTACTTACAGGCGACCTATGGTTATGCCCTGTTGCTTGACAGCCACACCGGCAGCCCCCGGCGTATGCTTAACTACCAGGTCATTCTGGGCACGAGCCATGGGACCACGAGCCACACCGCCCTGTCTGAGACGATTGCCGCGACCTTCACGGCCCACGGCTTCGAGGTCAATCACAATATTAGTGGGTATGCTGGAGGGAACATCGTGCGGACGTATGGGCGGCCTGAGGTCCAACGCACTCACGCGATCCAAATCGAAATCAATGCCGCCCTGTTAATGACGACCTCGCGCCAGGAATTTATTGCCCAGATCTCGCGTGGCGAGATCCCAGCCAGGGCCGAAGACAATATCGCTCGCCTCCGGACCTGCCTGCGCGAGGTCATGACTACTCTGCCTGCCGTTCTGGCAGAGATACACGCCTAGCTACCAGAGCAGGTCACGCCTGGAGCCTCGGACGTGGTAGGTGCTTCCTGTACCGCTGGCCCCTCCTCCTCAGTGCGTGCCACGATGACTTGGGCTGGTGCGAGTAGGCGACCGTCGATACGATACCCAGCCTTAACCTCGGTTACAATGGTATTGGCTGGCATTTCGGCAGTTGCTGGCACCGTCGATAACACCTCGTGGTACGCCGGGTCAAAGACCTGTCCAACAGTCGGAATAGGCTCGACCTTCTGGTCACGCAGGAACCCTTCAAATTGCTGCCAGATCATTTGTACACCTTGCCGTACCGCATTGGCGTCCTGGTCGGCGTGCTGCAACGCCAGCCGAAAGTTATTCAGCACTGGGACGAGCCCCCGCAAGACATCCTCTTTCCCACGGCTGGCTGCCTCCAGCCTCTCCTGGGTCATCCGTCGGCGATAGTTCTGAAAATCAGCTTGCAGGCGTTGCAACTGGTCGAAATACTCCTCGGCCTTCTGACCTTGTTCGGCCAACTGCTCCTGCAACGCCTCAAGCGTAAGTTCCTGCTCAGCCGCCGCCTCCGGAGCCATATCATCCTCTGACGCGACCGCACTCTCCCGCGCTGTTGTGCTTCCCCGCTCGTCCGTGCTCTCTTCCTGTGGCACTGCACCAGCGTGCTCGGCACGTTGGGCCTCAGACATGGCGTGCTGATCCCGTGTTTCCATAGTGCTATCCTTCTCTGAGATCAGTTCACGTCCTCAAATTCTGCATCTACCACCTCACCGTCCCGTTTGTGAGCTCCAGATGTTCCCCCGGCTTGCTGCTGGCCCTCGGCACCTGAAGCTTGGGAGCTTGCTGCCTGTTTGTACATCGCTTCGGCCAACTTGTGGGCCACCTGGTTGATCTGATCACGGGCCCGTTCCATCGCTGCAACGTCTTCCCCCTTCAGAGCTTCCCGCCCTTCGTTCAGGGCTGACTCGACAGCACTAATGTCGGCCGCAGGGAGTTTGTCGTGCTGCTCACGTAAGGTCTTCTCCGTCTGGTATACGAGCGAGTCGAGTTGGTTGCGTGTTTCAATCGCCTTACGCCGCTCAGCATCTTCCTGTGCATGGAGGTCGGCGTCCTTCACCATGCGGTCGACCTCGTCCTTGGCCAGACCGCCTGAACCACTGATGGTAATCGCCTGCTCCTTATTGGTCCCGAGATCCTTCGCTCTGACGCTGACGATACCATTGGCATCGATATCGAACGTCACCTCAATTTGGGGGACACCACGCGGCGCTGGGGGAATACCCTCAAGTGTAAAGCGTCCGAGAGTACGGTTATCCCGTGCCATCTCGCGCTCGCCTTGCAACACGTGGATTTCCACACTGGGCTGATTATCCGCCGCGGTCGAGAAGATCTGGCTTTCACGCTTGGGAATAGTCGTATTGCGCTCGATGAGCCTGGTCATCACGCCACCCAATGTCTCAATGCCCAGCGACAACGGTGTGACGTCGAGCAGCAGCACGTCCTTCACATCGCCGGCCAAAACGCCCCCCTGCACTGCGGCACCAACCGCCACCACCTCATCCGGGTTCACGCTCTTGTTCGGCTCTTTGTTAAACAGGCGCTTCACCACCTGCTGCACCAGGGGCACACGCGTCGAACCACCCACGAGCACAACTTCATCGATGTCACTCAGAGCCATGCCCGAATCGCGGAGCGCCTGCTTACAGGGATCAACACTGCGTTCGACTAAATCCTCGATCATCTGCTCAAATTTGGCGCGCGTCAGTTTCATCAGCAGATGCTTTGGACCGCTCGCATCGGCAGTAATAAAAGGCAGGTTGATTTCTGTTTCAGCCACAGTCGAAAGCTCACACTTAGCCTTTTCCCCTGCTTCCTTGAGGCGTTGCATCGCCATAGGATCGCGGCTCAGGTCAATGCCTTGCTCGCGCTTAAACTCACTAACCAGCCAGTCGATAATGCGCTGATCGAAGTTGTCACCACCCAGGTGCGTATCGCCATTGGTAGCTTTGACCTCAACAACATTGTCGCCTACTTCCAAGATGGAAATGTCAAAGGTGCCACCACCGAAGTCGTATACGGCAATCGTCTCATCTTTTTTCTTATCGAGGCCGTATGCTAACGCCGCGGCGGTAGGCTCATTGATGATACGCTTCACGTCCAGGCCAGCGATACGGCCAGCATCCTTGGTGGCCTGACGCTGGCTGTCATTGAAATACGCCGGTACAGTGACCACCGCTTCCGTGACTTTCTCACCCAGATAGTCCTCAGCAGCTTCCTTGAGCTTTTGCAGCACCAGGGCGGAGATCTCAGGCGGGGCATATTCTTTATCGTCTATACGTACCCAGGCGTCGTTATTTTTCGCCACCACTTTATAGGGCACCATGGTAATTTCTTCCTTGACCTCAGCATAGCGACGCCCCATAAAGCGCTTGATCGAATAGACAGTTTTTTCGGGGTTTGTTACTGCCTGTCGCCGGGCAATCTGCCCTACCAGGCGCTCCCCGTCTTTGGTAAAGGCTACGACGGACGGTGTCAGGCGGTTGCCTTCGCGGTTGGTAATAACTACCGGCTCCCCACCCTCCATCACCGCCACTACTGAGTTTGTCGTGCCTAGATCGATACCGATAATCTTACCCATGGGGCTCTATCCTCCTGTCTTTAGTCTTTGAGAGACGCCTGCCTAACCTGCCTCTGTCTACGCGACAAAGATATCTCTGCAGTGCCAATCACAGCACATAACACACCAATTCTTGTGTATGCGACGTACAAAAGTATATTTGTTGAGTCCTATACTGTCAAGTCAACCAGCGCCCCACAGCCGGGCTTGAGCACGAGGTATTTTGTTTCCTCATGTCGATATAATAGGCAATATAGGGTAACGCTACAGCCCTCAATCAGGGCCGGAGAAAGCAGGGAGTGCCACGCTGGGCAGAGATACATCGAGAGAGATACTGAACTCACATGGGATGCTTCCTCAGCATGGCAATGTCTTACTTAAAGACGTTAAAGACAATAAGCGTCTCGGTTTCCCGAATCCCCTGCATGGTGTGAACTTTATCTGGGATGGCCTCGCCGAGGGCGTCGTACGTGGGCACCATCACTTTGGCGATGAGGTCATACGGCCCTGAAATCGAATGCACTTCACTGACTTCGTCGAGTTCGATAAGCTGATTGGCGACCTCACGCACCTGACCGCGTTCCACTTTGATGAGAATGTAAGCGAAGCGCATGCGAAGCTCCTTGGCGACTGTAGGGCTCTAGCCTGGGCGGAGGATATCCATAATCTGGTCCAGGTAAAAACCGCGGAACTCTGCCAACAACATCAACAACATCAATAATGTCAGGAGGAGTATGACACCGAACGCTAATAGGCCAGGGAGGGTCTGCCGTACCTCTCGCCACTTCCGCTCGCGTGCCACCTCTATCTCTTCAGTGCGTGTGTTCCCTTTCCCCGCCGTATAGCTCCAGAAACGGCGGGGCATTTTGCTTGATGTCATGCTCGGGTCTCCTCCTGTCATGAGAGCTTGTGCGTCCAAAGACACGTGTGTGACAGCGCCCCCCACTTCAGGGAGCGTACCAGAGTCTTTAGGGCACTTGCAATGCCACCAGATTATAGGAACGTTGCTGACTTGGCAAGCGCTTCACCTGCGCCCCTGGCACGGCCTCACGCAGCAGAGCCAGCAGTTCGGCGCAGGTGTAGAGGGTATACTCTTCAAGGCCACCCCACTCAAGCGCACGCGAGATGGCTCGGTTCACCAAATGTAAAGGTGTATAGGAGGTGAGGCCAAGCGGCGGAGCAAAAGCATAGCGCCAGAGCGAACGTTCCGGGTGCACCACCAAGATTATGCCTCCGGCACACAGGGCAGTAGCCACCTGCCGCAGGGTCAGCAAAGCCCGCTGGCGCGGCATATAGAGGCTACGTTTGAACAGCACAATATCGAATCCACGTCCTGCCAGAGCCCGTTGGCGTACACCGGTGAGCGTAGCGGCTTCATACGAGGCATGACATACCAGGACCTTCCCTGTCGCGACGTCTTTCGCCAGACGCGCTCTGGCACGCTCGATCATACTGGCGTTGGCATCAATCGCCACGACCCTGGAAGCACCGGCCTGCAGCAGTTTCTCCGTGACAACACCGGGGCCACAGCCACAGTCGGCTACCACGGCGCCTATCAGGCGCTCGCCAAGGTAGCCCAGGAAGTCCTCGTCAATCTGATGCGCCACTTGGACGTATGACCACTCATATACCAACGCTGAGAGATGCCAGGCCCAGAGGCATCGCTGTTCTCGCTGTCGGTTCATGTCGCTCTCTCCCCCCTCAGCGTGCCTGACACAAACGTCTGCTTTCGAAGAATGTCTCTAAGTATAACGCGTTTTGTACCCCTGCACTTCCCTCCTTATGCAGAGATGTCTCACGTGCTATACTCCTGCGTCCAAGTATGGCAGGAAGACCTGCCGGAGGATTAGAGGTTCTATGGATATTTTTGTACTCAAAGCTCTCGTCGATGAGTTGCGACAGCACCTGTGTGGAGCGGTTGTGTCAAAAGTGTTTCAGATGAGCCCTGATGACCTTTTGTTACGACTCTGGCGACGCCAGGATCTCCGCCTGCTGCTGTCGGCACAGGCAGCAGCACCGCGTCTGCACCTGACCACAGCACGTTTTCGCAATCCACCGCATCCGCCGCGCTTTGCCGCGTTCTTGCGGGCACATCTGACCCAGGTACGGTTGTGCGACATCACGGTGGAGCCCTACGAACGGGTCGTATCGCTCTGCTGGGAGCGGCCAGGCGTACCCGGTCCGGCACTGCGCCTGCTCCACACCTTGCAGGGGCAGCAGGCCAATATCATCCTTTTAGACACGCACGGCATCATTCTAGATGCGTTAAAACATGTGCCAGCGCAGAGCACGTCACGTCGTTCTATTCTCCCAGGTCAGCTCTATCAACCACTGCCTCTGCCACCCCAGCGTTGCCTCGTCTCGGATCTCACCATCGAAGCTTTGCAGCAACTCCAGGCGCAGGGCATCTTTGATGCCGCGCACCTGCAGCGTCTGGTGGTGGGGCTTTCGCCAGTGTGTGCCATGGAATTGGTGCATCGTAGTCAGGGGGAGCCGCAGGTGTGTTGGGAGCTGCTGCAAGCGCTGCGGCAGCACTACGAGCAGGGCACGCTCACCCTGTCTCTCTGTACGACGCCAGAGGGAGCCAAGCACCTCAGCGCCCTGCCGTTGACGCATTGTGCCGGCACCCTCACAGTTGTTCCCAGTGCTCAGGACGCCGTCGCAGCATTGTACGAGCCGTGTCCGGGAGACACCATGCTCGCCCACCTCCGCAGCACGGTGCAGAAGACGGTCCAGCAGCGGCTGTACAAACTGCATCACAAAATGACTAAGCTCGCTCAGGATCGCTGCAAACTGGAGAGCTACTTGCCTTATCAACGCTACGGGACGCTGTTGGTCGCACAGCGTGTGCCGCGTGGGGCGACGAGTGCCACGGTAGTCGATTATTATAGTCCCGAGCAGACGCTGGTAACGATCCCTCTTGATCCACGCCTCTCACTCCACGACAATGCCCAGGTATACTTTAAGAAGTCTCGCAAGGCGCAACATGGCCTCGTGAAAGTGCAAGAACTCCTCACGCAGTGTGCCGTAGAAGAACGGTACCTGGATGGGGTGGCGCAACAGATCGAGCAGGCAGAGGACTGGGAGACCCTGGAAGCGGTTGCCGTAGAACTCGGTACCTCGCCCTCCCAGACTGGGACACAACGTCGTGTAGCGGTCCCGACACCAGCAGCGTTGCCATACCGGACGTTTGTGTTGCGTGATAACTCGACCGTATATTGTGGGAAGAACAATCAGGGAAACGATGTCTTATTGCGGCAGGTCGCGGCCCCAGAGGATATCTGGTTGCATGCGCACCGGCAGGCTGGTGCGCATGTTGTCCTAAAAGTCCTTCTGCATCAGGAAGTGGCGCACCAGACGCTGTTGCAAGCCGCAGCCCTGGCAGCATTCTATAGCAAGGGGAAGAAGGCTGCGTCGGTCGAGGTCATCTATACGCGAGCTAAATACGTATGCAAGTTTCGTGGGGCGCGCCCCGGACAGGTGCAGGTCACCGAGTACCGTACGGTGGAGGTCGCTCCGCAACTTCCCGAGGCTGAACGGAACTAGGATGGGGCATGAAGTACGCAATCATCTCTGATTTACACGCCAATCTTGAGGCACTTGAAGCGGTGTTAGCAGATATGCAACCACATGCTGAGGCGGTGATTTGCTTGGGCGATATTGTCGGGTACAATGCCAACCCCAATGAATGTCTTGAGCTGGTGCAGAAGGTGTGCGACGTTGTCATTGCTGGCAATCATGATCAAGCGGCCTGCGACCTCCGTCTCTACGACGATTTCAGTGAGTACGCCAAGGACGCCATGCATTGGACGCGTGAGCAGCTCACTCCGGCATGGAAACAGTATTTGTACAATTTGCCGAGCACTGCGATATTTGGCGGCTGTTGGCTGGCGGCACATGGCTCTCCCCGCGATACGGATGAATATCTCTTTCACGAGTTCCACTTTCAGGACGCCTTTGCCTATTTGTATGCATACATGCCTGAAATGCGTGGGTGTTTCATCGGTCATACGCACTTGCCGATGATCTGGGAGTGCACGCCTGAAGGCGTTGTTGCTCCTGCCGAGGTTACGTCCCCCACCGTGCCGCTGCATCCTCGGCGACGCTACATCATCAACCCTGGTAGTGTGGGCCAACCGCGTTATGGAAATCCGGCAGCCTCCTATGTCTTGCTGGACGATCAGGCGCTGACGGTAGAATTTCGTTTCGTGAACTACGATGTGGCAACGGCTCAGGATAAAATTTACGATGCCATGCTGCCCTTACCGCTGGCAGAACGCCTGGCGCTGGGTCAATAGAGTGATACAATACGGTCTGAACCATCCGTGGAGCAGTGTATGGTGGGCTGCGTGGTAGCCATTGATGTGGGTGGCACGTTTACTGATATCGCGCTGGCTGATCTCGATACAGGACAGCTGTGGACCACCAAAACCCCTACGACGCCGCATGACCAGTCACAGGGGTTTGCCACTGGTGTGGCGAAGATACTTCAGCAAGCCAATAAAACGCCTGGGGATGTGGTGGCGACGCTGCATGGGTCAACGGTCGCAACCAATATGATTATCGAGCGCAAGGGCTCACCGCTGGCCCTGCTGACCACGGCTGGCTGTCGCTACGTGCTACACATTGGGCGCCACGACGTACCTAAAAGCGCCCACATGTATCTCTGGGTGAAACCACCGCGGCTAGTGACACCCGAGCACATTTACGAGATTCCTGAACGCTTAGCACATACAGGGGCCGTGCAAGAGCCGCTGGACGAGGCCGCCTGTATTGCTCTCCTGCGGCATCTGCAGGAGCAGCATTTCCCAGTTATTGCCATCAGTCTCTTGCACGCCTATGCCAATCCCATACATGAGCAGCGTCTCAAAGCACTCTGTGCGCAATACCTCCCGGACACACCGCTATCGATCTCTTCAGAAGTGCTGCCGCAGTTTCGTGAATACGAACGCACCATGGCCACGGTGTTGAACGCCTATGTCTTGCCACACGTGGGCAGCTATTATGGCCGTCTGGACCGCCGTATGCACGACATGCACATGCATGCCCCACTGCTGATCATGAAGTCCAACGGCGGTATGGCGAGCGCTGCGGCTGCTGCAGCTCAGCCGGTGCTTACGGTGCTTTCAGGTCCGGCCGCAGCAGTGGTCGGGGCCATGGCAGTGGCGCGTCAGGCTGGTTTTACCCGCTGTATCTCGATTGACGTCGGTGGGACCTCGGCAGACGTGTGTCTCGCCGAGGAAGACAAACCGACGTTAACGACCGAGGGAGAGATCGCGGACCTGCCCCTACCTTTCCCAATGATCGACGTCCATAGCCTTGGGGCCGGCGGTGGGAGCATTGCGCGCCTGACTGCCAGTGGCAGCTTGCAAGTGGGGCCAGAGTCGGCTGGGGCTGATCCAGGGCCTGTGTGTTATGACCATGGGGGACGCGAACCGACCATCACGGATGCGCATCTCGTGCTAGGGCGCCTCGGCGCTGACCTGTTAGGGGGTGAACTGCGCCTGCATCGTGACAAAGCCTATGCGGCGATTGCTGAACGCATTGCCGGTCCGCTCCGCTTAAGCGTCGAGGCCGCGGCGCATGGCATGTTGGAAATTTTACATAACACCATGGCTGGAGCTATTCGGGCCATTTCGATTGAGCGAGGCTACGATCCACGCGATTTCGTGCTCCTGGCATGTGGTGGGGCCGGGCCGTTGCATGCCGGACGCCTGGCAGAGCTGCTTGAAATGCCTACAGTACTGATTCCACGCTACTCTGGCGTCCTGTCAACGCTTGGTCTGCTCCACAGTGACATCAAAAATGATTATGTGCGGACAATGTTGCAACGCCACAACGCTTTTGACCTGACAGCGCTCAACGCGGCTTTCAGCGACCTCGCAACGCACGCGCGTGCCTGGCTCAGCGCGGAAGGCATTGCCCCCGCCGCGCAGCGCCTGGAGCGGTTTGCTGACCTGCGTTACGCCAATCAGGGGTATGAGCTTACAGTACCGGTGCCCGACGGGTTATGCACCGAGACAACGCTGGCACAGACGCTGGTGGCCTTCCATCAGGAACATCAGCGTCTGTATACGTATGCTTCCCCTGAACTGCCCGTGGAACTCGTCAACCTCCGGGTCTCAGCCAGTGGGCCGGCACGGCCATTGCGCTTCCAGCCTCTACCCGGCGTAAACGGCACCCCGCGCCCACCCCCTGCGACACGCGCTGTGTATTGCCCTACCGCTGGTGGCTTCGTGGAGTGCTCGGTCTATGACTACGCGGCTCTCCCATCCGGCGCCTCTATAACTGGCCCTGCCATTATCACGCAAGACCTGTCAACGATCGTCGTGCAGCCTCAGCACCAGGTTCATCTCGATAGCTACGGCAATATCATCATGACCATTCCACAGCCTACGTAACAGAGGAGACCTCTCATGTTCAAGACCAGCCGTCTGGAACGGGCTGGGTTTGCCGCGCGGCGTTCCGTTGTCATGGCGCGCAACGGTATGGTTGCCACCAGTCAGCCTTTGGCCACAGAAGCCGGTGTAGCGATCCTGAAAAAGGGCGGGAATGCGTTTGACGCGGCGATCGCTACAGCCCTGATCCTGGGTGTGGTGGAACCAATGTCTACGAACATTGGGGGCGATGCCTTTTTGTTGTATCGCTGGGCCGCTGACGGCAAGATCTATGGGGTCAATGGTAGTGGCCGCTGCCCCCAGAATCTCACACTGGAGGCTTTGCGACGTCAGGGCATTCAGGGTATTCCGCGCTATGGCTGGGGCTCGGTGACGGTACCTGGTGCGATCGATGCCTTTGTGGAGGTGCAGCGGCGGCATGGTAAGCTGACCTTCACGGAGGTGTTAGAGCCAGCGATATATTACGCCAGCGAAGGTTTCCCGGTGAGCGAAATCATTGCCCAGCAGTGGCAGGCAGCAGTGCCAGTGCTCTCGCAGTTTCCCACCAGCGCCCAGACCTATCTGGTGGACGGCAAGGCGCCGCAGGCCGGGGATGTGCATCGCCAACCCAATCTGGCACGCACGCTGCAGCTGCTCGCGTCAGAGGGCAAGGACGCCTTTTATCAGGGCGACATCGCCCGCCGTATCGTGCAGTTCTCACAGGCGACTGGGGGCTTTTTGACCCTGGAAGATTTGGCGTCGCATACGACCGAGTGGGTGGAGCCCCTGCGCACTGACTACCGTGGTTACACAGTTCTCGAACTGCCCCCCAATGGCCAGGGCATCACGGCGCTGATGGTGCTTAACGTCCTCGAAGATTTTAACGTAGGAGCGATGGAATATGGTTCAGCGGCCTATTACCACCTGCTCATTGAGGCCACAAAGCAGGCTTTCGCTGACCGCAATCGCTATATTGCCGATCCGGCCTATGCGACGATCCCGGTAGCTGGTCTGCTGTCGAAGGCGTATGCTGCCGCACGGCGACGCGACATCTCACTGGAGCGCGCCAGTGATTACATGCCTGGGCACCCCGCAGCGTTCGGCAATACCGTGTACGTGACCTGTGTGGACAGTGAGCGCAATGTCGTCTCCCTCATTCATAGTTTATTCGAATCGCTCAGCTTCGGCTCCGGCGTGGTGGCTGGAGATACAGGCATCTGCCTGCAAAATCGTGGTGCGAGTTTTGTCGCTGATCCTGATCACCCGAACGTCCTAGCGCCTGGCAAGCGGCCCTTCCAGACCATCATTCCAGCGATGATCCTGAAGGCTGAGCGGCCATGGCTATGTTATGGGGTTATGGGCGGTGATATGCAAGTCCAAGGCCATGTGCAGGTAGCGCTCAATATGATTGATTTTGCCATGAACGTGCAAGAAGCCATCGAAGCGCCGCGCTATCGCATCATGGGCGGGAGACGGGTCGCCCTCGAACGGGCGATTCCTCCTGCTGTACGTGATACCCTTGCAGCCATGGGCCATGTCCTCGCCCCCTACGGTGATCAGAGTATCTCCTATGGGGGGGGGCAAGCTATCCTCATCGATGAGGAGCACGGGGTGCTGCAGGGAGGCAGTGATTATCGCAAGGATGGTTGTGCCATAGGCTATTAAACAAAAACGCCCTCTTCCAAGGGAAGAGGGCGCGCATGGGACACCAGCGAGTTTACAAGGCTTTCTTCAGGCCGGGAGCTGGTTTGAAGCCAACCGTCTTGCTAGCTTTGATGCGAATCTCAGTGCCTGTGCGCGGGTTACGACCCTTGCGAGCTGCCCGTTTCTTCATCGTGAATGTCCCGAAACCAGGGTAGGAGAAGCGGCCATCTTTTTTGATGGCTCTCCCCACAATGTTAAAAATGCTGTCTATGAGCTCGCCGGCCGCCTTCTTGGTGAGATCCATCTCTTCGCTGGTTTTGACAACTTGATCAATAAACTCAGCCTTTGTCATGTGTCCTCTCTCCCCCTGTCGTGCTCGTAGAGAGCCCCATTCACCGATCCTGCGGTAACCATTACCGCATATATGTGAATAGAGTCTACCCACTTAGAATAAGACGTCAAGGGCTTTGTAGGGCAAAATCACCCAGAAAACATAAAAATTTTGCACTAAGCACATATGCTGG
>Ga0081455_10001185_pt1 | contig 32662 bp, 36 predicted proteins | sample TabmetS3T2R1_FD_70207 | JGI IMG/M metagenome (GOLD analysis project Ga0081455, IMG submission 70207) | Tabebuia heterophylla rhizosphere microbial communities from the University of Puerto Rico - S3T2R1 | ecosystem: Host-associated > Plants > Roots > Rhizosphere ...
CCCGCTGACCCGGGTGCTCCCCAAGCCGCTCTGTCCCGTGGACCGCGTGCCACTCATCGACCACGCACTCGAGCGGGCGCGCTCGGCCACGCCCGCCGTCGCGGTCAACGTCCATCACGCCCGCGAGGCCGTCGAGGCGCACGTCGACGGCCGGGTCCACGTCTCGGTGGAGGAACCGCAGGCGCTCGGCACCGCTGGGGCCCTCGGACGCCTACGGCCGTGGATCGACGGCCGCGCCACGCTGGTCCTCAACGGTGACACCTGGTGCCCCGGCTCGCTGGCCGCATTCGTCGCCGATGCCGACAGCACCCGGGTCAGGCTGGCGCTGGCCGGGCCCGAGGAGCGGCTGGGCGCCACCAGCCGCATCGCTGCCGCCCTCATGCCCTGGCCCGACGTGGCACGGCTGGCCCCGGTGCCGTCCGGCCTCTACGAGGCGTCATGGCGAGCGCTGGCCGACTCCGGCGAGGTCGACATCGTCCGCTGGGACGGCCCGTGCCTCGACTGCGGGACGCCGGCCCGGTACCTGGCGGCGAACCTGGCCGCCAGCGGCGGAATGTCGGTGATCGGTGCCGGCGCCCAGGTGGACGGCGAGGTGGTGCGCTCGGTCGTGTGGCCTGGCGCCCGCGTGCGCCGCGGCGAGAGGCTCGTCGACGCCGTCCGTGCCGGCGACGACGTCACCGTGCTGGTGCGGTGACCCACTCCGCTCGGCCCACGGCCACCCGGGCCGGGTTGTCCGCTCGGGCCGAGGCCGCGAGCTGGCCGCAGGCGGCGTCGATGTCGGCGCCGCGGTTGCGGCGCACGGTGGCGTTGACGCCGAGGTCCCGGAGCCAACCGCGGAACCGGCGGACCCCGTCCGGCGGCGTGCCCCGGGTCGGGTAGCCGGGCGTCGGGTTGAGCGGGATGAGGTTCACGTGCGCGGGCAGCGGCAGGGAGCTGGCCAGGTCCGCCAGCTGTCGGGCGTCGCTGCGCCGGTCGTTGGTGCCGTCGATCAGCGCCCACTCGAACGACAGGCGCCGGCCCTTGGCCCGCACGTAGTCTGCGCAGGCACCCACCAGGACGCTGAGCGGGTAGCGCCGGTTGATGGGCACCAGCTCGTCGCGCAGGCCGTCGTTGGCGGCGTGCAACGACACCGCCAGGTTGACCGGCAGGTCCTCGGTCGCCAGCCGGCGGATGCCGGGCACCAGGCCCACGGTCGACAACGTGAGGTGGCGGGCCGACAGGCCGAGCGCCCCGTGCGCCCGCTCGACGGCCGGCCACACCCGCTCGTAGTTGGCGAGGGGCTCGCCCATGCCCATGAACACGACGTTGCCCAGGCGCCGGCCGTCGTCGCGGGCCCGGCCGGCGGCGCGGACGATCTGCTCGACGATCTCGCCCGTGGTGAGGTGGCGCTGGAACCCGGCCTGCCCGGTGGCGCAGAAGCCGCAGGCCATGGCGCATCCCGCCTGGGTCGAGACGCACACGGTCGTGCGGTCGCGGTAGTGCATGAGCACGGTCTCGATGCGGGCGCCCCCGTCGAGGCGGAACAGCCACTTCACGGTCGCGCCCGAGGCGTCGATCGATTCCGCCGCGGCCTCGAGGGCAGCCGGCAGCTCGCGGTCGAGACGGGCCCGCAATGGGCGGGGCAGGGTGGTCAGGTCGGCGGGCGATGCGAGCTGCCGGTACAGGCCGTCCCACACCTGGTCGACCCGGTAGCGCGGTTCGTCGGCCAGGATCCCCGCGAGCGCGTCGCGGTCCATGTCGTAGCGGGTGGGCACCCTGGCCAGGCTACGGCGCCGACGCGGCTCGGTCGCCGGTACCGTGCGTCTGTGCCCTCGTTCTGGCGGACCGTGGATGCCGATTCGGCGCGGCCGCGCGCCGCCGCCGGACGACGCGCCCGCCCCATCTCGGCCCATCCCGAGTACCACCATCGGGACATCCACGGCGGCGCCATGCGGGCCGCGGTCTTCGGCGTGAGCGACGGGTTGGTCAGCAACATGGGCCTGATCCTGGGCGTCGCCGGGGCCGATCCTCAGCCGGCCGTGGTCCGCCTGGCGGGGCTCGCCGGACTGATCGCCGGGGCCATCTCCATGGCGGCCGGGGAGTACAACTCCATGCGGGTGCAGTCCGAGCTCCTGCTGCGGGAGCTGCGGATCGAGGCACGCGAGCTACGGCGCCGCCCGGAGCACGAGACCCGCGAGCTGGCCGACATCTATGAGCAGCGCGGCCTCCCTCCCGACCAGGCGCGCGACGTGGCCGAGGCCATGATGAGCGACCCCGAGATGGCCCTCGAGGCCCACGCACGCGAGGAGCTGGGAATCGACCCCCAGCAGCTCGGGTCCCCGCCGGCCGCGGCGGCGTCGTCGTTCGTGTCGTTCGCGGTCGGGGCGGCGATCCCGCTGATCCCGTGGTTCGTGACCTCGGGGACCGCCGCCAAGCTGGCGTCCCTGATCCTCGGCGTGGTCGCGGCGGTGGTCGTGGGATGGCTGATCGCTCGATCCACCGAGCGGCCCATCGCCCGGGCGATCACCCGGCAGGTCCTGTTCACGGTGGTGCCGGCGCTGATCACGTTCGCGATCGGCAGTGCCTTGGGGGTGGGCACCGGCTAGCCGGCGGGGACGTCGCCGACGTAGGCGCGATCGGTGTGGTCGCGGCTGAAGCCGAGGTCGTTGTAGAGCTTGTTGGCCGGCTCGTTGGTGGCGTCGACGTAGAGCATGCCCACCCGCAGCCCGTTGGCCGCGAGGTGGTCCAGCCCGGCGAGTGCCAGCGCCCGACCCATTCCCCGCCCGTGGAGGGCCGGGTCGACGGCGATCACGTAGATCTCCCCCAGTGGCGGATCGTGGTCCGCGTGCACCTTGGTCCAGCAGAAGCCGGCCAGCCGCCCGTCGCGCTCATGCAGCAGGAACCCTGCCGGGTCGAACCAGGGCTCGGCCTCCCGGCTGCGCAGCTCGTCCAGGGTCCAGCCGCCCTGCTCCGGGTGCCAGTCGAAGGCCCGGTTGTTGACGTCGAGCCAGGCTTCCTCGTCGCGGCCGACCTCGAAAGCACGCGTCTCCAGCTCGCACGGCGCGCCGACCGGGAGCGGTCGCCTGAGCTGCCACAGGTCGCGACCGCGGGCCAGGCCGACCGCCTCGGCCATCCGGTCGTGCGCGGGTGTCGGCTTGTAGACCCAGAGGTGCACGTGGCCGCCGCCCTCGTCCCGCACCACGTCGAGCGCCGCCGACAGCATCATCGTGCCGATGTCGTGGAGCTCGTCGCGGTGCTGGGGATCGACCACCAGCTCGAGCTCCCAGCGCCGGTCGCCCCGAATGACGTTGGCGTAGGCAACGGGGTGGTCGCAACCGGGCGGCCAGGCCAGCAGGCCGGCGAAGTCGTGGCCCCCGCCGACCGCGGCGTCGAGGAACCGGTGCTCGTCCAGCGGCTGGTGGCCGTCGGTGCGCTCGGCCGACCGGACCAATGCGTTCACCCCCTCGATCTCGGCGGGGGAGAGCTGGCGCTTGATCTCGAGTTCTCGCACGCTCCGACACTAAGGACCTGAGCGGATAGGCACGTCGTCGGGGCTGATCGGCGTCAGCGCTCTGGGAGGACGAACTGCGTGGCCTGGCTCACGGTGCAAATCCCGAACTGTTCTGTCCCCCTTGCCTGCCTATCCGCTCGGCCTCTAAGGACCCGAGCGGACAGGCACGTCGTCTTGGCTCACCGTGGTCAGCGCTGCCGGTGGCCGAGCTGTGTGGCGAGGGCCACGGTGCAAATCCCGTACTGTTCTGTGCCCACTTGCCTGGCTATCCGCTCGGCCTCTAAGAGGCGATCGGGCGCAGCCCGTGGGCCGGGCCGCCCCGGGCGCCCGCGATCGCCGCGGTGCGCTCCCACGCGGTCTGCAGGCGGGGGCGGAGGCGCGGGTCGGTGCCGGGATCGGCGAGCGCCTTCCGGACGTCCACCACCCGGATCGGCCCGCGGTCGTCGGTGAGCACCGCCGCGAACTCCGCGCTGGTGACCCTCCAGCGGTTGGGCTGCTCGGTGAACGTGAAGCGCACGAGCAGCCCCTCCAGCTTGTCTGGGCCCTGCGAGCCCTGGTTGGACACCAGGTTGCCCATGCCATACACGACCCACTCGTCGCCGACGGCCTCGATCGGCTGCACCACGTGGGCGTGATGCCCCAGCAGCAGGTCGATGTCGGGGGAAGCGATGAGCCTCGGGGCCAGCGCCTGCTGCTGGCCGTTGGGGGCGTGGTCGTACTCATCGCCCCAGTGGATGGCCACGACGACGACGTCGGCGGCCCGCCGCCGGGCGAGGGCGGCGTCGGCGAGGATCCGGCGCTCGTCGATCTGGTTCGATCGCCACGTCTCACCGCCGGGAGCGGGGATGCCGTTGAAGCCGAACGTGTAGGACAGCAGCGCGACCCTGACCCCGTCGACGTCGAGCATGGTCGTGGTGGTTGCCTCCTGCGGAGTCCGGGCGGACCCGGCGTGCCGGAGCCCGGCGGCGTCGAGCGCATCGAGCGTCCGCGTCACCCCATCGGCACCCCGGTCGTACGTGTGGTTGGAGGCCGTGGTGCAGGCGTCGTAGCCGGTGGCCGCCAGCGCCGGGGCGATCTCAGGGGGCACGGAGAAGCTGGGATAGCTCGCGAACGGCCCGCCGGCCGGAGCGACCGGCGTCTCCATGTGGCAGATGGCCACGTCGGCGTCGCTCACGACCGGTCGGATGCCGGCGAGCATCGGTCGGAAGTCGTGGCCGCCCGGATGTCCAGCCGAGGCGGCGTCGGCGCTCGCCTGGTCCCACAGGGGCGTGTGCAACAGCACGTCGCCGGTGGCCACCAGCGTGAACTCTCGGGGATGCGCGGCCACGTACGCCGCGTTCGTCCGTGCGATCGCGGCCGCTCGCTCGGCAAACCGGCGGGGCTCGTTCCGGCTCGGGGACGCGGCCACCGCCCAGCTCGGGGCGGCGTCGGCGCGGGCGTCGGGCTCGGGGCGGATGGCACCGAGGGCGACCACGAACAGTGTCGCCGCCAGCGCCGCGGGCAACGCCGGTGACCACCGTGCCATTGATGCCGGTGTAGCAGGCCAGGGCCCCTCGGGGTGCGATGGGTGCCCGGTAGTGTCCGCAAACGATGAGCGGACGTCGGGAGCAATGAGCGGCGGGCGACCCCGAAGCCCCAGGGGCCGCGCCCGCGTGGTCGCGGACCGGCTCGCCGAGGAGTACCCGGGGACGGCGAAGGAGCTCTGCGCGCTCGACTACTCCAACCCCTACGAGCTGCTGGTGGCGACCATCCTGTCGGCGCAGACGACCGACGAGCGCGTCAACATGGTGACCCCGGCCGTCTTCGCCAAGTATCCGCGGCCCGTGGACCTGGCGGCCGCCGACCCCGCCGAGCTCGAGACGGTCATCCAGTCGACGGGGTTCTTCCGCAACAAGACGCGCAGCCTGATCGGGATGGCGTCCGCCCTGGTCGACCGGTTCGGCGGCGAGGTGCCGCACAAGCTGTCCGACCTCGTCACCCTGCCGGGGGTGGGCCGCAAGACGGGCAACGTGGTGCGCAGCGTGGCCCTGGACGAGCCCGGCCTTCCGGTCGACACCCACGTGCTCCGCCTGTCACGCCGGCTCGGGCTCACCCGGCAGACGGACCCGGTGAAGGTCGAGCTCGAGCTGAACCCCATGGTGCGGGCCGACGAGCGGGGCGCCCTCAGCCTGCGACTGATCCTCCACGGCCGCCGTGTGTGCACGGCGCGCAAGCCCCGGTGCGACGCCTGCGTGCTGGCGGACATCTGTCCTTCGGCCTTCACGTTCTGAGGCCCAGCGGGTCGGGCGTTCCGAGGGCACCACCGCGTGGGCTTTGATGCTGGGACGCGGCTCAACAGCTGGGCCTCTGGCAGCACTGACCACCGTGCGCCATGAAGACGTGCCTATCCGCTGATTCTCTGATCCCTCGGATCGGGCATCCTGCGAGCCGAAGACAACTGGTCATGAACGCATTGCAAAGAAATGTCGGCCCGCCGCGCACCCTCTGCCCTGCCCTGAGCGATAACTTGGATGAAGACCAGGTTCCCGCCACCTGGTTCCAATGCGACGCTGGGATCCGCCGCCCGGCGTCGCCGCGACGGCGCCCCGCGAGGGCGCCGTCGCTGTTTCCAGGGCCAGTTCCTCGTGCACAGGGCCAGGGGCCCGGCGTCGGGTGTGCGCCTCAGCGCATCGACCGCATGACGCGCTCGAGCTGGCGGCTGGCCGCCAGCAGCGACCGCTCGACCTCGTAGAGCCCGTCGGCCACGTCGGGCCGGGTCGTCCCCCGGTAGCGGTCCCCGACGGCGGTGATCCGAGTCGCAAGGTCGTCGAGCGTGGTCGCCAGGGCCGAGAGCTCGGCGCGGTCGCTGTCCATGGCCCGGTTTTAGAGGCCGAGCGGATAGGCGCGCATGTGGGGGCAGGAACCGGATGGGGTCGCTCCGGGGCCCGCCGCTAGCGTTGCTCCGTGCTCCGCCGCCTCGATCTGCGTGGATCCGGGTCCGCCGACCTGCGGTCGCGACTGCCGCGTCCGGCCGCCCAGGTCGAGCCGCCCGTCGACGAAGTGCGGGCCGTGCTGGCGCACGTACGCGACGGAGGCGACGCCGCCCTCCGCGCGCTGATCCAGCGTTTCGACCGGGTGCAGGTCGACGAGCTGCGGGTGCCGTCCGCCGACGTCGCCGCCGCGCTCGACCGGATCCCGGCCCGGCTGCGGACGTCCCTGGAGGTCGCCCACGCCAACATCGGCGCCTACCACGCCGCCCAGCGGCGCCCCGAGCTGGTCCACCACAACGGCGCCATCGAGATCCGGGAGCTGGTGCGGCCGGTGGACCGGGCCGGGTGCTACGTGCCCAGCGCCGCAGCCCCGCTTGTCTCCACCGTGCTCATGACCGTCGTGCCCGCCCGGGTGGCGGGCGTGCCCGAGGTCGCGCTCGTCACGGCCCCCGGCCCCGGCGGCACGGTCGACGACGGGATCCTCGCCGCCGCCGCCATCGCCGGCGCGGACGAGGTCTACCGGGTCGGGGGACCGGCGGCGATCGCGGCGCTGGCGTACGGCACCGAGTCGATCCGCCCCGTCGACGTGGTGGTCGGGCCCGGCAGCACAAGGGTCGCCCAGGCCAAGCGGGAGGTCGCCGGCCTCGGGCTGGTGGGTGTTCCCTCCGCGTTCGCGGGGCCGTCCGAGGTCGTGGTCGTGGCGGACGCGTCCGCCCCGGTCGAGCATGCGGCGATCGACGTGCTGGTCCAGGCCGAGCACGGTCCCGACGGGCTTGCCTGGCTCGTCGGCTGGGACCCCGCGGTCGTCGACGCGGTGTGCGACGCCGTGGCCCTGCTCGTCCCACGCTCTCCGCGGCGCCATCACCTGGAGGCCACCCTGGCGGAGGGCGGCTACGCCGTGCTGACAGACGGGGCCGAGCAGGCGCTGGCGGTGGCCAACGCGATCGCCCCCGAGCACCTCGAGCTGCTGGTGGACGACTGGGAGGCGTTGCTGCCGCAGGTGCGGCACGCGGGTGCCGTGTTCTGCGGGCCCCTGGCACCGGCGTCGATCGGCGACTACCTGGCCGGGGCCAACCATGTCCTGCCCACCTCCGCGTCGGCACGCTTCGCCGGTGCCCTGCGGGTGGACGACTTCTGCAAGCACATCCACGCCGTGGTGGTCCCCCCGGAGGGGTTGGCGCAGGTCGCGCCCCACGTCGAGGCATTGGCCGATTACGAGGGCCTACCGGCCCACGCGGAGTCGGTCCGCCTGAGGTCCCGCGAGGCCGGGCAGCCGGCATGACGCTCGCGCCCCGCGACGACCTGGCCCTGATGCCCGGCTACCACTCGCCGCAGGTCGACGTGGCCGTGCGGCTCAACACGAACGAGGCGCCGGAGGCTCCGCCGGCGGAGTTCAGTCGCCGGTTGGGCGAGGCGCTGGCCACGATCGAATGGCACCGCTATCCCGACCGTGGGTATCGCACGCTGCGGGAGGCCATTGCCAAGCACCACGCCGTCGCGCCGGAGCAGGTGTTCGCGGCCAACGGGTCCAACGAGGTGCTCCAGACGGTGCTCCTCGCCTACGGCGGTCCGGGCCGGCACGGGGCGGTGTTCGAGCCCACGTATGCGCTGCACAGCCACATCGCTCGGATCACCGGGACAGGCGTCGTGGTGGGCGGACGCTCCGAGGACCTCACGCTCGACCTGGGCGAGGTCCGGCGGGTGGTGGCCGAGCATGCGCCCGAAGTCACCTTCCTGTGCTCGCCCAACAACCCGACCGGCATGGCCGAGCCCGAGGAGACGGTGGGCGCGGTCGCCGGCTTGACACCCGGCATCGTCGTGGTCGACGAGGCGTACGGTCAGTTCGCGCCGTGGTCCGCCCTCGGCATGGTCGGCGACGAGCGGAATGTCGTCGTGACCCGCACCTTCTCCAAGACGTGGTCGATGGCCGGCGCCCGGCTCGGCTACCTGGTCGGCCCCCCCGGGCTGGTGGCGGAGCTCGACAAGGTGGCGCTGCCGTACCACCTCGACGCGGTGAAGCAGGTGGCGGGCACGCTGGCCCTGTCGTTCACGGACGAGATGCGGGCCCGGGTCGCGGCGCTGGTCGAGGAGCGTGGGCGCGTGACCGCCGCCCTCGCCGATCTACCGGTGGACGTGTGGCGGTCGGACGCGAACTTCGTCCTCTTCCGGCCGCGGGCGCGGGACGGCGACGGCGTGTGGCAGGCGCTCCTCGAGCGCTCGGTCCTGATCCGCAACTGCGCCGGCTGGCCCCGCCTCGAGGGCTGCCTGCGGGTCACGATCGGCACCCGGGCCGAGGACGATGCGTTCCTCGCCGCGCTCGCCGAGGTGCTGTCGTGACCCGGTCGGCCGGGCGCCGACGCACGACCAAGGAGACGTCGGTGGCGGTGGCGATCGACCTCGACGGTCCCGAGGGCAAGGTGCACGCGGCCACCGGCCTGCCGTTCCTCGACCACATGCTCGACCAGCTCGGGCGCCACGGGGGCTTCGACCTGACGGTCGAGGCGCAGGGCGACCTCCACGTCGACGGCCACCACACCGTCGAGGACGTGGCGATCGTGATCGGCGAGGCGTTCGGCGAGGCCCTCGGCGACAAGGCCGGGATCCGCCGGTTCGCCAGCGGCCTGTACCCGCTGGACGAGGCGCTGATCGAGGTCGCGCTCGACTTGTCCGGCCGCCCGTTCGTCGCCTACGACGTGCCCTTCGGCGACGTGCTGCCCCTCGGCGACCCGCCGTTCAACCCCGAGATGGCCGAGCACTTCTGGCGAACGTTCGCCCACTCGGCCGGTATCACGCTTCACGTCGCCCGCCGGGCCGGGAGCAACACCCATCACGTCGTCGAGGCGACGTTCAAGGGTGTCGCCCGATGCCTGCGCGACGCAGTCCAGGTCGAGGGCGACGCGGTCCCTTCGACCAAGGGGTCGCTCTGAGCCTCAGTAACAGCGGCCCGGCGTCGGGCGCCGGCCACGCCGTCGAGGATGACAGCAACCGTGGTCCGCGTGCCGGTGGGCACGGCGCCGACGATCCGCCGGGCGACGACCGCGGCGGCCGCAGGGGCAGCGACGACTAGCGCTCGCCTAGAGCTCGCCTGGCGCCGGCGCGCCGTCAGCCGGCGAACGCCAGGCAGTACACGCCGGGGAGAGCTTCGGCCAGCTTGCGCCAGCTCTCCCCGGCGTCCTCGGACAGGTAGACCCGGCCGTAGCGCTCGCCCACCGCGACCAGGTTGCCGGCCGCGACGAGCCCGAACGTGTCGATGTTGTGGGGGAACGTCGCCGGCAGGCCCGAGTCGCCGCCACACGGCACCAACGGCTGTTCGGGATCGTCGATCGGTCGCCGGTAGACGGCCGCCTCTTGGGTGGCGGGCCCGGTCGAGGCGCTGGCCAGCAGCCATCCCTCCGCCAGGGCCACCGCCCGGCAGTAGTCGGCGTGGAGGCCCTCGGTGCTCCAGTACCAGGTGTTCCCGCCGTCCGCGCTCTGCCCCACGCCCACTGCGGCGGCGACGGCGACGGTGTCGCCGTCGGCCAGCACCTGGTGGTCGTCGGCCTCTGCAGGCACCACCTCGATCCACTGATCGGGATCGCGGCGCCACACGCCGCCGACGTGCACGCCGGCGAACAGTCCGGCGTCGCCCATGGTGAGCGAGCGGAGGTCGGGAGGTGCGCCCCAGGGCGTGCTCCATTCCTGGCGGGTCGGGATGGCGTCGAAAGCCCGGTCGACGGCCGGGCCGTCGGAGCTCCCCACGAGCACGAGCCGGGCCTCGCTGCTCCCCACGAGGGCCCGGCCCCCCGCGAGGGCCAGCAGGCAGCGTGGGAGGAGCCGGTCGGGCATGGCCCGGGTCGCCCCGTCCTCGAGTGAGACGACCCGGTCGTCGGCGATCGCCCAATCTCCCGCGATGCCGGTGACCTCGACGCCGGCCAGGCCGCGGCGCACGACCTTGCCGTCGAGCCCCAGCTCGACCAGTCCGTCACCAGTTCCCACCAGGAGCATGAAACCAGTGTGGCCGCAGTTGTCGCCCACCGGGTGACATTGGCGCCATTGGGGCAATGTGGTCACGTGACGCGACCCGAGATCTGGCTCTGCCGGCACGGCGAGACCGAGTGGAGCCTCGACGGCCGGCACACGAGCCGAACCGACCTGCCACTCACGTCCGCCGGGATGGAGCAGGCCCGGCGGCTGGCGACGCGGCTGTCCGGCGTTGCGTTCGATCTGGTGCTGACCAGCCCGCGCCGTCGTGCCGCCGACACGGCAGCGCTGGCCGGCTTCCCCGATGCCATCGTGGAACCCGCTGCGGAGGAGTGGGACTACGGCGAGGGCGAGGGGCGGACGACGGAGTCCATCCGCGAGGAGATCCCGGGCTGGACGGTGTGGACCCACCCGTTGCCGGGCGCCGAGACGCCGGAACAGGTCGGTGCCCGGGCCGACAAGGTCATCGAGCGCGTGCAGGCCGAGGCGCCGAACCGGGCCGTGCTGTTCTCGCACGCCCACTTCCTGCGAATCCTGGCCGCCCGCTGGATCGAGCTACCGGCGAAGGAGGGCGTTCGCCTGCTCCTCGAGACCGCCAGCGTGTCGGTGCTGGGGTGGGAGCGCGAGGTCCGCGCGGTCAAGCGCTGGAACATCGAGTGACGCCGAAGGCGGCACGACCTGAGATTCCGAGTGACGCCGAAGGCGGCACGACCTGAGATTCCGAGTGACGCCGAAGGCGGCACGACCAGAGATTCCGAGTGACGCCGAAGGCGGCACGACCAGAGATTCCGAGTGACGCCGAGTAACCGCCTATCCCGAGGCAATCAGTCCCGCCGCCGCCCGGTCGAGGGAATGGGTTCCGGAAGTGGAACCCATTCCCTCAGGCTCCGTGATGAGGAACCCATGACCTCGGCACCCCAAGTAAAGGGAGCGCCGGCGACGCCGGCGACGCTCAGGCCGTGACGCCGAGGCCCAACCGGTTGGGGCGACCTGTGCCCGACCGTAGGATCGGGCGCCAGTGAGAAACCGTCCATGACGCTCATCGCCGTCCTCGACTACGGCATCGGCAACCTCCGTTCGGCCCAGAAGGCGCTCGAGCACGTGGGGGCCGATGCCCGGCTCACCGCCGATCCGGGCCTGGTGCGCGAGGCGGCGGCCGTGGTGCTCCCGGGCGTCGGCAACTTCGGCCGGTGCATGGAGGCGCTCGAGCGGAGTGGCCTGGACGAGCTGGCCATCGAGTGCGCGTGCTCGGGTCGTCCGTTCCTCGGGGTCTGTGTCGGGATGCAGATGCTGTACCAGGGCTCGGAGGAGACACCCACCGTTCCGGGCCTCGGCGTGCTGCCGGGGGTCGTGCGGCTGCTCCCGGACGGCGTGAAGCGCCCGCAGATGCAGTGGAACGTCCTCGAGCGGCGCCGCGAGAGCGGGTTGCTGGCCGGGGTGCCCGAGCCGACGTGGGTCTACTTCGTGCACTCGTACGCCGCCGACCGCGACGAGCACGCCGTGGCCACGTGCGACTACGGCGGCCCGGTCGTGGCCGCGGTCGAGGCCGGGCCGCTGTGGGCCACGCAGTTCCACCCCGAGAAGTCGGGGGCCACGGGCATGCGCATCCTCGCCAACTTCGTCGGCCGGGCCGTCGAGTCGGCGGCCGCGGCGTGACCGGGAGGCGTGCCGGAGCCCGGTGATGGACCTGTACCCCGCGATCGACCTGCGCGACGCGCGATGTGTGCGCCTCTACCAAGGCAACTACGCCCGGGAGACCGTGTACGCCTACGACCCCGTGGCGCAGGCGCGGGCGTTCGTCGCCGAGGGGGCTTCCTGGATCCACGTCGTCGACCTCGACGCCGCTCGCACCGGCGAGCCCCGCAACTACGAGCTCGTTGCCGACATGGCCGCGGCCGTCGACGTGCCCATCCAGTGCGGTGGCGGCGTGCGCAACGATGCCGCCGCCGATGCCCTGCTGAGCAGGGGCGTGCGCCGGGTGGTGGTGGGAACGGCCGCCCTGGAGCGCCCCGACTGGGTGCGATCGCTGGCCGGCCGTTACCCGGGACGGGTGGCGGTCGGGCTCGACGCCCGCGGCCGCGACGTGGCCGTGCGGGGCTGGGTCGAGGGCTCGGGCCACGACCTCGTCGACGTCGCCCGCAGCTTCGAGGACGCAGGCGTAGCTGCGTTGGTGGTCACCGAGATCGGGCGGGACGGCACGCTGTCGGGCCCGGCGCTGGACCAGCTCGCCGCCGTGCTGGAGGCCACCGGCGTTGACGTGGTGGCTGCTGGCGGCGTGGGCACCCTGGCCGACCTGCGGACGCTGTCGGTCCTAGAGGTCGACGGCCGGCGGCTGGCCGGCATCATCGTGGGGCGGGCACTGTACGAAGGCGCTTTCCGGGTGGCAGACGCCGTCGCCACGGTCGAGGCGCACGCGTGACGCGGGGGGTGTTCGGCACGGCTGGGGCGGCCCGATGCCCGGGTTCGCGGGGGGAGGCCGGTGCGTAGCGTCCGGGTGATCCCCTGCCTCGACGTCGACGCCGGCCGGGTGGTGAAGGGCGTCAACTTCGTGGGCCTGCGCGACGCGGGGGACCCGGTCGAGCTCGCAGCGCGCTACGACGCAGAGGGCGCCGACGAGCTGGTGTTCCTCGACATAACCGCCTCCGCCGACGCCCGGGACACCATCGTCGACGTCGCCCGGCGCACGGCCGACGAGGTCTTCATCCCCTTCACCGTGGGGGGAGGCGTGCGGTCGGTCGACGACGCCCGCCGCCTGCTGATGGCGGGCGCCGAGAAGGTGTCGGTCAACACGGCCGCGGTCGAGCGCCCAGACCTGGTGACCGAGCTGGCGGCCGAGTTCGGCGCCCAGTGCGTCGTGGTGGCCGTCGACGCCCGGCGCGCCGCCGGCGACGGATCGAGGTTCGGCGTGACAACGCACGGCGGCCGGGCGTCGACGGCGCTCGACGCCGTGGCGTGGGCGCAGGAGGTCGAGGCCCGCGGCGCCGGCGAGATCCTGCTCACGTCGATGGACCGCGACGGCACCCGCGAGGGCTTCGACCTCGAGCTCACGCGGGCCGTGTGCGAAGCGGTCGGGGTGCCGGTGATCGCCAGCGGCGGCGTGGGCACGCTGGCTCACCTCGCCGAGGGCGTGATCGAGGGGGGCGCCGACGCGGTGCTGGCGGCATCGATCTTCCACTTCGGCGAGCACACGATCGCGGAGGCCAAGGACGAGCTGACTCGCGCCGGCCTGATCGTCCGGCCGGCCTAGCCCCCTGGCGTGGCCGACCCTGGCGAGGACTCAGCCGCCCCGGTGCCCGACGCCGCCACCATCGCCGGCCTCCTGGCCGACGACGACCGCCGCCGCGTGTTCGCCGCCCTGGTGCTGGGCGGGTCGACGCTCGCCGAGGTGCGAGCGGCGACGGGACTGACGTCGCGCCGGGCGGCCACGGCGTTGGCCCGCCTGGTGTCGGGCGACCTGGTGGTCCGCAGCGACCGGGGAGACCATGTGGTGCTGGGGGAGGCATTCCGGCTGGCGGCCGTGGCCGCCGCTCCCGCTCGCCCGGGCCCGGATCCCACGGACGACATGCCCGAGGACGACGCGCGCATCCTGCGGCGCTACCTCCGGGGCGGCCGGTTGACGCAGATCCCGTCGCAACTGTCGCGCCGGCGCGTCGTCCTCGACCGGCTGTCGCAGGAGTTCGACGTCGGGTCCCGCTACTCGGAGCGTCAGGTCAATGCCATCCTGCGCCGCTTCCACGAGGACGTCGCCTCGCTGCGGCGCTTCCTGGTCGACGAGGGGTTCCTCGACCGGGCCGCGGGCGAGTATTGGCGCTCGGGGGGAAGCGTCCGCACCTGACGAAAACCCACTGCGGCCATGCCGTGGCAGAGTCGTCGGTCGCGCCCGGCTGCCGCTAGCGTCGTCCGTGTGCCGGATCCCGCCACGGTGACCACTGATGACGGCACCGCAGCCGAGAAGCTGCCGATCAAGATGCTCAACGACCGGGTGCTCGTGCGCATCGCGGGTCCGGAGGGCGAGCGGCGTTCGTCGGGTGGCATCCTCATCCCGGCCACCGCCCAGACGTCCAAGCGGTTGGCCTGGGCCGAGGTGGTGGCCGTGGGGCCCAACGTGCGCGCCATGCAGGCGGGCGACCACGTCCTGTTCGCACCGGAGGACCGCTACGAGGTCGAGGTCCGCGGCGACGACTACGTGATCCTGCGCGAGCGCGACGTGCACGCAGTGGCGTCGACCCGGCTGGGCGAGGCCTCGACGGGCCTCTACCTGTAGGCGTTCCTGCCGGCCGACCCCTCACCGCAAACCGGCGTCCAAAGGCTCCGAAAGCCGTCACATCGGAACGCCGCAACGCGGCGACGCCCGCGTTCTGACACCTTCCGTAGCGATTCGCACACAAAGTGTGGGAGTATGCCCCCAGATCACCCGTGACGGTGCGTCCGGTCGCACGATCCGTTGACACGGAATGCGGCGGGCGGGGTACACCTACGGGTGAACAAGACGAAGGGAGGGAGCCGGCATGGGAACCGTGATCCTCATCCTGTTCGCTCTCCTGGCTCTCTCGTCGGTGAACGGTTGCGAGTCGTTCAACGGTGACGGCAACTTCGATTGGGGCGTAAGCGACGAGGCGACCGCGAGCGACGGCACGACCACGAGCGATGGCACCAGCACGAGCGACGGGCTGCCGACATGCGATGGCGTCGTCGTCATCAGCGTGGACTCGGAGTCCGTGCGGGTGCCGGGCGACACGGGCATCTTCTCGTCGGCCTCCCCGGCCTGCGGCATGTCGGAGGGGCGGGGTTCCGCGGACGCGGTCGTCGTCTTGCAGGACGCGCTGACGCGCTGCAATCGCGAGGACGTGGCGACTGACGGAGAGTATGGGCCCCAGACCACGGCGGCCGTGGCGGATGTGCAGCGACGGGCCGGGATCACCGCCGACGGCGAGTACGGCCCGGCGACGCTCGAGGCGATGCGCTGGCCCACGACGTCGGGCACCGACTGCGTCGCGGGCCCGTCGTCGGGCACCACGGGCGGCGGCTCCTCCTCGTCGTTGCCCCCGACGGACTGACGTGGATCCGGCAATGATGGTGTGAGATGCGACGTCAGGAGAGGGGGCTGAGACGCGGCGGTCGGGTCAGGACCGCGATTGCCGCCGTTGCCGCAGTGGGCGTGGCCGCCCTGGGCATCGGCTACTGCTCGAACCAGTTCGGCTTCAACGAGTCCGAGGAGGGTCGGGGCGTGAGCAGCCGCCTCGTCTTCCCGGCTGGCGAGCTCGAGACGACGCTGGGGCTGATGGCCGTCCAGAACAACGTCGAGCTCAGGGTCACGCACGACGTCGAGATCTTCGGCCGCACCCAGGACATCTACACCGACATCTTCCCTGCCCAGGTGCCGGGCCTGCTGGAGTTCCGCGTCGAGGACCTGCCCGACATCGAGGTTTCGAGCGACAACCAGGTGAAGGTGACGATCCCGAGAGACAACGTCTTCGTGCAGGAACGCGTGGAGCAACTGCGCGAGCCGGTGACGTTCTCGGTCGAGGATGGGCGCATCACCGATGCCGGCGGCCTGCCCATCGAGAAGGGGACGCGCGTGTTCCTCGAGGACGGCACGTACTCGACGGGGGCATTCGTCTTCGATCCCGAGCAGGCGGAGAGCATCCTGACCAAGGCGGTCGACGGCATGACCCTCGGCCTCACCAACATCAATGCCGGAACCGCCGAGAACGTCCTCAAGATCGGGCAGCTGGCCACGCTCAACCCCGCCTGCATCAGGCTCGTCGCCGAGCGGATAGGCCTCGAGCAGCTCTTGGCTGCCGGCATCCGCGACCACCTGCAGCGCAGTGGATTCAGCGCCGAGGCCATCGACATCGCGTTCACCGGCGACTTCCCCGCCTACGACGAGTTCCCCGACGAGACCGGCGCGACCTTCGAGGAAGCCCGGCGCAGCGTCGAGGCGGGGCTGGCCGGCGACAACCAGAAGACGATCCAGTTCTCGACCGACTGCGACTCCGACTCGATCGCGGAGCCCGACAGCACCGTCTCCATCACGGCAGCCACCGGCGGCTGACCGGGGAATCGGATTCTGCGGCCCGGAGGCCGGGCCGTACCATGGCGCGGTGCCGGCGACGCCCCCTGCGACATCGATCGAGGCGACCGACGACCAGCTGGCGCAGGTCCGCTACACCGCCGACGGGCTGGTGCCCGCCATCGTGCAGGACCACGCCTCCGGGCAGGTGCTGATGATGGCGTGGATGACCGCCGAGACGCTGCGGCTCACGCTGGCCGAGGGGCGCACGGTGTTCTGGAGCCGGAGCCGCCGGGAGGTGTGGCGCAAGGGCGAGACCTCGGGTGACGTCCAGTACGTCCGGTCGGCCCACTACGACTGCGACGGCGACGTCCTGCTGTTCGTCGTCGACCAGCACGGCGGCGGGGCCTGCCACACCGGCGAGCGTTCGTGCTTCTTCCGGGCGTTCGGTTCCGGTGGGGCGGCCGGTCGGACGACCGACCCGGTCGCCGGCATCGGCCGAGCGCCGTGATCAACCCCTCGCGCGACCAGTTCCGGTCGCTGGCGCGCGTTCATACCGTCATCCCGGTCTGGCGCGAGCTGCTGGCCGATCTCACCACGCCCGTGGCCGCCTACGCCCGGCTCGTGGGCCAGGGGACCGGCTTCCTGCTGGAGTCGGTGGAGCACGGCGAGGCGCGCTGGAGCCGCTGGTCGTTCATCGGGCGGAACCCGCTGGCGACGCTGACCGCGCGGGGCCGCACGGTCGACGTGGCCGGATGGGTCCCCCCCTCGGTCCCTCGCGACGGCGGGATCCTGGCCGCGCTCGAGGAGCTGCTCCGGGTGTGGCGAGCGCCGTCGCTCCCCGACCTGCCCCCGCTCCACGGCGGCGTCCTCGGTTACCTCGGCTACGACGTCGTCCGCGAGGTCGAGCGCCTGCCCGACGTGCCCCCGGACGACCTGGGCCACGCCGATGCCGTCGTCTCGGTCATCGGCCAGCTGGCCGCCTACGACCACTGGCGCCAGCGGGTGGTGCTGATCGACAACGTGGTCGTGCCCGACGACGCGAGCGAGGGCCAGCTCGACGCGCTGTACGACGGCGCCGCCGCCCGCTTAGAGCAGCTGGCCGCCGACGGCGCCCGCCCGCTCGAGGAGCCCCTCGTCGAGCCGCCGGCCGACGACGATCCGCTGCCCGACGTGCGATCGACCATGGGCACCGACATGTTCGCCCGGGCCGTCGAGGTCGCCCGCGAGTACATCCTGGCCGGCGACATCTTCCAGGTGGTGCTGTCGCAGCGCTACGACTTCGACCTCGACGCCGACGCGTTCGACGTCTACCGGGTGCTGCGTCAGGTCAACCCCAGCCCGTACATGTACTTCGTGCGCCAGCCGAGTAGGGGGAGCGGGCGATCCGGCCCGAGCGGCCCTGGGAGCGGGGCACGGGGGTTGACGCTGGTGGGGGCGTCACCCGAGCCCCTGGTGCGGCTGACTGACGGGCGCGTGATCTCGCGGCCCATCGCCGGCACGCGTCGCCGAGGGACGACCGACGAGGACGATGCGCGCCTGGCCGCCGAGCTACGTGAGCATCCCAAGGAGATCGCCGAACACGTCATGCTCGTCGACCTGGCCCGCAACGACGTCGGGCGGGTCGTGCGCTTCGGGACCGAGCGGGTGGACGAGTACCTGACGCTCGAGCGCTACAGCCACGTCATGCACCTCACGTCGCAGGTGTCGGGCGAGCTGGCCGAGGGCCGCAGCGCGATCGACGTGCTGCGGGCCACCTTGCCGGCCGGCACGGTGTCGGGCGCACCCAAGGTGCGGGCGATGGAGATCATCGACGAGCTGGAGCCCACCAAGCGGGGCCCCTACGCCGGGGTGGTCGGGTACCTCGACTTCTCGGGCAACATCGACACCGCGATCGCCATCCGGACGATGGTCGTCGACGACGACGGCCGGGCGTCGGTCCAGGCCGGCGCCGGCATCGTGGCCGACTCGGTACCCGAGCACGAGGACCTCGAGTGCCGCAACAAGGCCCGGGCGCTGCTCGCCGCCGTGCCCGCGGCGCGCCGCATGACCGCCGCCCGGCGCGCCCGGTCGACGTCGCCGACCACGGTTCCGACCGGCGACTGAGCGGCCCCGCCGGCCCTACCGGGCGCCACGAACCGCACCGGGCCCCGCGGTGCCAGACTGGCCGCATGCCCGCCGGCGGCCCGATCGACCTCCGCACCGTCCTGGGTTGGTACCCCGAGAGGCGGGACGTGCTCAAGGTGGCGGGGCCGGAAGCGATCGCCTACCTGCAGGGCCAGCTCAGCCAGGACATCGACGCGCTCGCCGTCGGGTCCAGTGCCCGCTCGTTCGTGCTGCAGCCGGCGGGCAAGGTGGACGCATGGGTCCGGGTGACCCGCGTCGCCGCCGACGAGGTGGTTGTCGACGTCGACGGCGGACACGGCGAGGCCCTGGTGGCGCGCTTGCGGCGGTTCCTGCTCCGCACGAAGGCCGACATCGACGCGCTCGACTGGCGGGCAGTCGCGATCCGGGGCCCCGGGGCCGCGGACGCCGTCCCCGCCGAGCTGGGGGACGATGCCCTGGTGGCTCGGGCCGCGTGGCCGGGTGTGGACGGCGTCGACCTGCTCGGCCGGGCCGTAGAGCCGCCCTCCGGGGTACCCGAGGTCGACACAGCGGCCTACGAGAGCCTGCGGATTCGGTCCGGCGTGCCGCGCATGGGTGCCGAGCTGACCGACGCCACCATTCCCGCCGAAGCCGGTCGGTGGGTCATCGGCGCCTCGGTCAGCTTCACCAAGGGCTGTTTCACCGGCCAGGAGCTCGTCGCCCGCATCGACAGCCGCGGCGGTCACGTCCCCCGGCACCTCCGTGGGCTGGTCGCCGACGCCGGGGGGCAACCGCAATTGGGTGCGTCCCTCGTGGTCGAGGGCGCAGATGTCGGCAAGGTGACCTCGGCGGCCCCGGCGCCGGGCGCCCGTGGTTTCCTGGCGCTTGCCTACGTCGGCCGAGCCGTGACGCCGCCGGCCGCTGCCGAGGTGCGCGGCGGCGGGGAAGCCTTGCCGGTCACAGTCGTCGACCTGCCCATGGAGTGACGGTGGCGACGCCCAACCACTACGACGTGCTCGGCGTCCGGGCCAGCGCCACGGCGGCCGAGGTGCGGGCGGCGTACAGGGCCGCCGCCCGTGACCATCACCCCGACGCCGGCGGCGACCCCGCTCGCATGCGGGCGGTCAACGTCGCCTGGGCGGTGCTCGGCGACCCCGTCCGGCGGGCCGCCTACGACCGGACCCTGACCGGAGGCGCCATCGACGCGGGGTTCGTTGTGTCGGACACGGTCTCGCCGGCTTACGAACCGTGGGACACCGATGGCGACCATTGGCCGATCGACCCCGACGCTCGGTTGACGGCGGACGAGTGGGCCGACTTGGCCGACGGCAGGCCCATCGCCCCCACCCGGGCGCTCCAGGGCTGGTGGGCGATCCTGCCGCCGGCGATGCTGCTGGCGGCGATCGGCCTGTTCGTGGCCGGGATCTTCTTCACCTCGCCGGTCCTGATGGCGTTCGCTGCGGGCGCCTTCATCGTGGCGGCCGGGCTGTTCGTCCTCGCGCCCTTGCGGGCCATGGCCCGCGCGCCGAGACGGTGATCTCGGTGCGTCTCATCTAGGGTTCGCGCCCATGTCCCAAGTCGCTTACATCGCCAAGCTCACCGCGGCCGACGGCAAGCGTGACGCGGCCATCGCCGCGCTCGGCCGCCTCGTGGAAGCGGCCGAATCGGAGCCAGGGACCCTCCAGTACGTCCTCTACGCCGACACGACCGACCCGGCGACCATCTGGCTCACCGAGCTGTACGCCGATGAGGCGTCCTTCGAGGCCCACATGTCGAGCCCGGCGATGGCCGAGGCCATTGGCTCCATGGGCGACCTCATGGGCGGCCCCCCGGACCTGCGCCGCCTCGAGATCGTCAAGCGCAAGGGCGACGCCGTCGCCGGATGACCGCGGCGCGCGATGGCTGACCCGCGGGTGGCGACCTACCTCGATCGCATCGTCGCCGCCCACCGGGAGGCGGCGCGGGCCGACACACGGCGGCTCGACCGGCTGATCGGGGAGGCACGGGCCCTGCCGCCGGCCCGGGGGTTCGCCGCCGCCCTCGGCGCTGCCGGGCTGAGCGTGATCGCCGAGGTCAAGCGGCGATCACCGGCGAAGGGCGAGCTCGACGCCCGCCTCGACCCGGCCGCCTTGGCCCGCACCTACGAGCTGGGCGGGGCCGCCTGCCTCTCCGTGTTGACCGACCGGGAGTTCTTCGGCGGCTCACCCGACGACCTCCGCGCCGCTCGCGGGGCCACAGCCCTACCCGTGCTGCGCAAGGACTTCACCGTGGCGGCGGCCGATGTGTGCGACGCGCGGCTCATGGGCTCCGACGCCGTGCTCCTCATCGCCGCCGCGCTCGACGACGCGGAGCTGCGCGACTTCCACACCCTGGCTGCCGACCTCGGTGTCGACGCGCTGGTCGAAGTGCACGACGAGGCTGAGCTCGACCGGGCGTTGGCCGTGGACGCCCGCCTGGTGGGCGTCAACCAGCGCGACCTCGTGACCTTCGAGGTCGACGCCAACCGGGCGGTGCGGGTCGGGCGGGCGTTGGCCGAGCGCGGCGGCGACGTCGTCTCCGTGGCCGAGTCCGGCATCCGGGGCCCGGAGGACGCCGCCGCCCTCGCCGGCGCAGGGTTCGACGCGGTGCTCGTGGGGGAGTCGTTGGTCACCTCCGGCGACCCCGCCGCCGCGGTCCGCGCGTTGCGGACCGTCGGGCCCGGGTAGCGGCTCCAGCGCCCGGATCCCGCTTCGGCGCCTGGGGACCCTCCAACTAGCCTGCCAACGTGTTCGTCAAGATCTGCGGTGTCACCAGCGAGGAGGACGCTCTCCTGGCCGTGGCCATGGGGGCCGATGCCATCGGCTTCGTCTTCGCCCCGTCGCCGCGCCAGATCGCCCCGCAGAAGGCGGCGGACATCGTCAAGCGGCTGCCCACCGAGATCGTCACGGTGGGCGTGTTCCGCGACGAGTCACGCCAGCGGGTGGTCGACACGATCCATCACACGAAGTTGCGGGCGGCGCAGCTCCACGGCCGGGAGACACCCGCCGACTCGCACTGGATTCGCCAGCGCGTCCGGCTGGTCATCAAGGCGTTCGCCGCGGGTGATCCCGAGCTCGACGCCGCCGACGAGTACGGGGCCGATGCCATCCTCATCGACTCGGCCACCCCCGGCTCGGGCGAGGTCTTCGACTGGTCCCTGGCCGAGGGCGCACCGTCCAACCGCCGGGTGATCCTGTCGGGTGGGCTCACCCCGGCCAACGTGGCCGACGCCGTGCGGGTCGTTCGGCCGTGGGGCGTCGATGTGGCCAGCGGCGTCGAGACGGCGCCCGGCCGGAAGGATGCCACCAAGATGCGGGCGTTCGTGGCCGCGGCCAAGGCGGCCGAGCCTCCGGAGCCCATCCCCCAGGGTGACCGGCTCGACCGGCCCTTCGACTGGATGGTCGACGAGCGCTCATGAGCCCGCCGAGCGCCACGTTGATGGGCGACCCCGGGATCCGGGGACGGTTCGGCGACTTCGGCGGTCTCTTCGTCCCCGAGACGCTGGTGCCGGCGTGCCAGGAGCTGGAGCGGGCGTTCCGTGAGGCTTGGGCGGACCCGGGCTTCCGTGGCGAGCTCGACCGCCTGCTGTGCGACTACGCGGGAAGGCCATCGCTCCTCACCGACTGCGCCAACCTGTCGGCCGAGCTGGGCGTTCGGGTGCTGCTCAAGCGCGAGGACCTCAATCACACCGGGTCGCACAAGATCAACAACGTTCTCGGCCAGGCGCTCCTGGCCCGGCGTATGGGCAAGACCCGGCTGGTGGCCGAGACCGGCGCCGGCCAGCACGGCGTGGCGACCGCCACGGCGGCGGCACTGCTGGGACTCGACTGCACCGTCTACATGGGCGACGTCGACATGGAGCGCCAGGCCCTCAACGTCTTCCGCATGCGGCTGCTGGGTGCCGACGTGCGGCCGGCGTCGTCGGGCAGCCGCACCCTCAAGGACGCCATAAACGAGGCCCTGCGGGACTGGGTCGCCAGTGTCGAAACGACGCACTACTGCCTGGGTTCGGCGATGGGCCCCCATCCGTACCCGTTCCTGGTGCGTGAGCTGCAGCGGGTCGTCGGCGACGAGGCGCGGGACCAGTGCCGGGCGCTGCTCGGTCGCGATCCCGACGTGGTCGTCGCCTGCGTGGGTGGCGGATCCAACGCCATCGGCATCTTCTCGGCGTTCGTGGACCTGCCCGGCGTTGACCTGGTGGGCGCCGAGCCGGCCGGCGGCGCGGCCGTCGGCCACGGCGTCCCGGGCGTGGTCCACGGCTCCAAGTCGTTGCTGCTCCAGGACGAGGAGGGCCAGGTGCTGGAGGCCGAGTCGGTGTCCGCGGGCCTCGACTACCCGGGCGTCGGACCCGAGCACGCCTACCTGGCCACGATCGGCCGGGCGCGTTACATCCCGGTGGCCGACCCCGAGGTGCTCGATGCCTTCGGCCTGCTGGCGCGCACCGAGGGCATCATCCCGGCCCTGGAATCGGCCCATGCGCTGGCCTGGATCAGCCGCGAGCGGGAAAGCCTCGCCGGCAAGGTCGTGCTGGTCAACATGTCGGGCCGCGGTGACAAGGACGTGGAACAGGTCGCCAGGCTCCTGGGCGAGGCCGGCGGGACCGGCGCTGCGGGCGGTCCCGACCGATGACGACCGGGGTGGCGCTCACCGGTGCCATCGAGTCGCGCCTGCGGGGTGCACGCGCTGCCGGGCGCAAGCTGCTGGTTCCGTACGTGACCGGGGGACTGCCGGGGTGGGAGCGGGTGGTCGAGGCCGTCGCCGACGCCGGCGCCGACGCCATCGAGGTGGGCATCCCGTTCTCCGACCCGGTCATGGACGGGCCCACCATCCAGGCCGCCTCGGAGAGGGCGCTGGCCGTCGGCGCCACGCCCCACGCCATCGTCGATGCCCTCGGCCGGCTCGACGCCGGGGGTGTTCCGCCGGTCGTGATGACCTACTACAACACCGTCAACCGCGCCGGCCACGAGCGATTCGCGTCCTCGCTGGCGGCGGCTGGCGTGGCCGGGGCCATCGTGCCGGACCTGCCGCTCGAAGAGGTCGGGGACTGGGCGGAGGCAGCCAACGCCGCGGGGGTGGAGACCATCCTGCTGGCGGCGCCCACGGCGTCGGACGAACGGCTGGTGCGGATCTGCGCCCGCAGCCGCGGCTGGGTATACGGCGTCGGCCTGCTCGGCGTCACGGGCGAGCGTGACCGGTTGCAGCGCACTGCGCTCGACATCGCCGGGCGCCTCAAAGCCGTGACCGACAAGCCGGTCCTGGTGGGGGTGGGCGTGTCCAACCCCACCCAGGCCGCCGAGGTGGCGGCGGTGGCCGACGGCGTGATCGTCGGGTCGGCGCTGGTGCGACGGCTGCTCGACGGCGGGGGGCCCGACGAGGCCGCCGCCTTTGTGCGCGAGCTTCGCATCGGCCTGGACGATGTCGTGTGAGTGACCGCATCCCGCCGCCCCCACCCCCGGGGCCGCCACCAACCCCGCCCCCGGCGTTCCCGCCGGTGGCTCCCCGCTGGGCGCCGCCGCCCCCGCCGCCACCGCTGCACCGCCCGCGGCGCTCGGGGCTGCTCACGACAATCGCCATCGTGGCATGTCTGGGCGTGACCGGCGTGGCGGTCTACCTCGTCACCGACGACGGGGGAATGGGGCATCCCGACGAGTGGGACGAGCGCGTGGTCGACCTGGTCACCTTCGTCGAGGACGAGCGGGGCCTGCCCTTCGAGCATCCGGTGGCCGTCGACTTCCTCACGCCCGCGCAGTACTCGGAGCGGACCCGCATCGACGAGTCGGAGCTCAGCCGCGAGGACCGGCGGGTGATCGAGGATGGAACCGCCCCGCTGCGGGCCCTCGGGCTCGTGCCGGCCGGCTTCGACGCACTCGAGTCGGCGAACGAGCTCTCGGACACGGGGACGCTGGCCTACTACGACCCCCTCCGTGAACGCATCACCGTGCGGGGCACCGAGATGACGCCCGACCTACGGGTCACGCTCGCGCACGAGCTCGTCCACGTGCTCCAGGATCAGCACTTCGATCTCGACGCCATGCTCGACGACGGCGATCCCACGGCCGATCAGCTGTCCGGGTACCTGGCGCTCATCGAGGGCGACGCCACCCGCATCGAGGAGGCGTACGTCGACTCCCTATCCGACGCCGACCGCGAGAGCTACCTGGACGCGATCGGCCAGGCGTCCGGCCAGGCGGAGGAGCAGCTCGGAGACATCCCGGGAGTGCTCGTCGCCATGGAGGGCTCCCCGTACGCGCTCGGACCCCCGCTCGTCGAGCTGATCGCCGCCAAGGGTGGCAACGACGCCGTCGACGACGCGTTCGAGGATCCACCGGCGTCGACCGAGCACATGATCGATCCGCGGTCGTACTTCGCCGGCGACTCGGCGGACGATGTGACCGCCCCGGTCGTCCCGACGGGAGGCGAGCAGATCGGCGAGGACGACAGGCTGGGGGCGCTGCCGCTCTTCCTGTTGCTCAGCGAGCGGATCGATCCCTTGGAGGCGTTGTCGGCGGCCGACGGCTGGGGCGGTGACGCCTATGTGGTCTACGACCGTGGGGGGACGGCGTGCATGGACCTCGCGGTCCGGGGCGACTCCACCCGGGACGGTGAGGAGCTGCTCCGGGCGTTCGAGGCTTGGGTGGCCGCGGGCCCACCGGGCGCGGCCCAGGTGCGCTCCGACGGCGATCTGGCCCTGGTCACGGCCTGCGACCCGGGTGATCAGGGCGACCCGTCGGACCTGGCGGTCGACGCCCTGACGTTGCCCGCGGCCCGGGCGGAGGTCATGTGGGCCGCCGGGGCGTCGGCCGGCGACGTCGACGCGGCGTTCACCGCCGCCGACTGCTTCGTGCGGACCGTGCCCCTCGACCAGCTGGTGGAGGCCAACGAGTCGCCCGAACCGCCGGCTGCGATCATGGCTGCCATCGACCGGGCGGTTGCGGACTGCCGGGTGCGCTGAACCTGCTGGTGAGGTGGGTGCGGAAGAACTCCAGCGTGCGATCCCAGGCGAGCTCGGCTGCGGGCTCGTCGTAGGCCGGCTGGTCGGATTCGAAGAACCAGTGGCCGGTGCCCGGGTATCGGTGGAACGTGACGTCCTTGTCGAGGATGTGCAGCTCCGACTCGAGCAGCGTCAGCTCGTCGTCCGCGACCCACGGGTCGGTCTCGGCGAAGTGGCCCAGGAATGCCGAGCGGGCCGGCGCCATATCGATCGACTGCGAGCCGTAGAAGACGGCGGTCGCGTCGACCATCTCGGGCATCCGCCCGGCCAGCCACAGGGCCCAGGATGCGCCCATGGAGAACCCGAGGACACCCACCGGTGCGTCGGGGGTCGCGGGCATGCCCCGCAGCGTGAGGAGGCTAGACCGCACGAGGTCGAGGGTGGCGTTCATGTCGGCGTTGGCGAGCATGGCCTTGGCCACCTCGGGATCGCGGGTGGTCCTGCCGCCGTACAGGTCGGGGGCGAGCGCGACGAAGCCGTGGTCGGCGAGCCGGTCGCAGAGACCCTTGAAGAACGGGGTGAGCCCCCACCAGGCGTGGAGCACGAGGATGCCGGGCCCAGACCCCTCGCCCGGGACGATGACGTAGCCCGTACCGACGGATCGCGAACGCATCGATCCGACGGTAGCGACGCGGCGCGCCGCCCCAACCGTCGGGATGGGGGATTCTCCGGCGCCGGAACCCAGCCGGGAGCGCGTGAGGCGCCCCCTTCCGGCCCCTGTACGCTCGACCGCCGTGCCCCCCGGCGAGCGACACGACGGCTGCCTCCTCTGCGCGGCCGAGCGGATCACCCCCTGGTACCACGAGGACGACGTCTGCTGGGTCGCCGACTGCGAGATCTGCGCCACCCCCATGGTCGTCTGGCGCTGGCACGGGGTCGATCCGTCCGCCGCCGACCTCGAGCACATGCTGAGCCGGCTGGCCGACGCCGCCGGCCGCGTGTTCGACGGTCACTACGTCGACGACAACATGCGCAACATCCCGGACCACTTCCACGCCCACGCGCGTCCCCAGGGCGGGTTCTTCGGCCATGGCTTCCGCCGCGACCGCGGCGAGGAGGCCTCGTGAGCGAGGTCGAGGCCGGGGGACAGCCCTCGGTCCTGAACGTCTACGAGGCGCTGGGCGGACAGCCGTTCTTCGACGAGCTCGTGGACCGCTTCTACCGGCGCGTGGCGATGGATCCCCTGCTGCGGCCGCTGTATCCCGACGATCTCGCCGGCCCGCGGCGTCACCTGGCCCTGTTTCTCGGTCAGTACTGGGGCGGCCCCACCACCTACTCCGACGAGCGCGGGCATCCGCGCCTGCGCATGCGCCACGCGCCGTTCGTGATCGGGGAGCCCGAGCGCGACGCCTGGCTGCGCCACATGGGGGCTGCCCTCGACAGCCTGGTGCTCGAACGCGGCCTCCACCCGGTTGTGGAGGCCCGGCTCCTCGACTACTTCGCCATGACGGCCGACGCGATGGTCAACGCTCGCTGACGTCAGCGTTTCGTCAGACTGCGCCCCGCTCCGGGCGGGCGACCGGCAGGTCCCAGTCGGCCACGCCCGGTCGGGGACGCAGGCGCGGTCGAGGGATCGACAGCGCCAACGACGACAGCCTGCCGACCAGCGCCTTTCGGGCCCGCAGGCGGGCCGGCCGCGACAACCGGTCGTTCTCCGCTTGGGCGGCCAGCGCGTCACGGCGCTCCCGACCCATTACTTCGAGGGCATCGAACGGCATCATCGGTCCGTCTCCTTGCTGCTCGACTCGCCGCCTTGCTTGCCGCTCGATCATCGGGAATCCCGCGGCCACGTTGGTCGTCAGGTGACACCGAACCGGTGTGTCATCCGCCGCAGCCCCGGGGACCGCGCCGCTGCCCAGCGCCGGTCGGGTCCGTAGGCTCTCGGCACGCAGCACGAGCGAGCGCGGAATCGCGAGAGGGGACAGGAAACAGTGGATCCAGGCGAGTTCCGGGGCAGGATCGGCCGCTACCACTGGGAGTCCGAGCCGTGGTGGCCGCCCGAGGCGGCGCCCCCGCCGGGGGCACCCAACGTGCTGCTGGTGCTCCTCGACGACGTCGGGTTCGCGCAGTTCGGCTGCTTCGGCTCCGACATCGCCACCCCCACCTTCGATCGCCTGGCCGCCGGGGGGCTGCGCTACGCGAACTTTCACACCACGGCCCTGTGCAGCCCGACTCGCGCCTGCGTGCTCACGGGTCGGAACCACCACACGTGCGGGATGGGCCGGATCATGGAGCTCGCCAGCGGTTTCCCGGGGTACGACGCCCGGATCCCGCGGTCCTGCGGGTTCCTCCCGGAGATGCTGCCCCCCCACGGGTACGCCGCCTACGCCGTCGGCAAGTGGCACCTCACGCCGGAGGAGGAGCTCCACCTCGGCGCCCGCCGCGATCGCTGGCCGCTGGGCCGGGGCTTCGAGCGCTTCTACGGGTTCTTCGGGGGCGAGACCCACCAGTTCGTGCCGGCGCTGGTCCACGACAGCCACTTCGTCGAGCCGCCGCGCAGCTTCGACGACGGCTACCACCTCACCGAGGACCTCGTCGACCACGCCATCGAGTGCCTGGACGACCTGCGCCACGTCGACGTGGACAAGCCCTGGCTGCTCTACCTGGCGACCGGCGCCTGCCATTCGCCGCACCAGGCGCCCCGGGAATGGATCGACCGCTACCGCGGCCATTTCGACGCGGGCTGGGACCGGTGGCGGGAGGCGACCCTGCGTCGCCAGCTCGCGGCCGGGCTCCTGCCGGCCCACACCGCGCTGTCGCCCCGGCCCGACTGGGTGCCCGCCTGGGACGACCTCACGCCGGAGGAACGCCGCGTCTACGCCCGGTACATGGAGGCGTTCGCCGGCATGCTTTCCCACACCGACGCCCAGGTCGGTCGCCTGGTCGGATGGCTCGAGCGGACCGGAGAGCTGGACCGCACGCTGGTGCTGGTCCTGTCCGACAACGGCGCCTCGTCGGAGGGCGGCCCGGTGGGCTCGCTCAACGACGCCCGCGCCTGGAACCTCGTCCCCCGCACGATGGAGGAGGCGGCGGAGCGCCTCGAGGAGATCGGCGGTCCCCGCATCCACAACAACTACCCGTGGGGCTGGACGGTGGCCGGCAACACCCCGTTCCGGCGCTGGAAGCGCGAGACCCACGAAGGGGGCGTGGCCGACCCGTTGATCGTCAGGTGGCCTGGCGGGATCGGCGCCCGCGGCGAGGTGCGCACCCAGTACGTGCACGCCATCGACATCGTTCCCACCATCCTCGAGGTGGTGGGGATCGATCCCCCGGCGACGATCGGCGGCGTCGAGCAGAAGCCGATCGAGGGGACGAGCTTCGCGTACTCGTTCACCGACGCCGCCGCGCCCGAGCGGCACACGACCCAGTACTACGAGATGTTCGGGTGCCGCGCCCTCTACCACGAGGGGTGGAAGGCGGTCACCTACCACCCGATCCAGTCGGACGCCCCGGGCCTCGACCGCGTCGCCTGGGAGCTGTACGACCTGCGGGCCGACCCGTCGGAGTGCAACGACCTGGCCAACGAGCACCCCGACCGGCTGCAGGCCCTCGTGGAGCGGTGGTGGATCGAGGCGGCGCGCCACCAGGTCCTGCCTCTCGACAACCAGCCCTTCTCGGAGCTGGTCTTCGGCCGGCCGCCGGCGGTCTCGCCCCGGGCCCGGTACGTGTACCGGCCCGATCGATCCCCCGTGCCGGAGAACGTGGCGGCGCACGTGAAGAACCGGCCCCACTCGGTCACGGCCTACGTGGAGGTCGATGGGCGAGGCCCGGTCGCCGGTGCGCTGGCCGTCCAGGGGTCGGTGCTCGGGGGTTGGTCGTTCCACCTCCTGGCCGACGGCCGGCTCTGCTACGTCCACAACCTGGCGGGCTGGCGTTCCTACCGCATCGAGGGTCCCGTCGGCGAGCGGCTGGGGCCGGGTCCGCACGCGCTGTCGTTCCGGTTCGTCCCCGCCTCCGACGGTGGCGCCCACCGCGGGATGCTGTCGGTGGATGGCGAGGAGATCGCCACCGGAACGATCGAGCGAGCCACGTGGAGCAAGTTCTCGCTGACCGGCGCCGGGCTCACCGTCGGGTGGGCGAGGGACTTCTCCCCGGCCGACGGCGACTACCGCGGTGCGTTCCGGTTCTCGGGCCGGCTCGATCGTGTCGAGATCGACGTCGACGGCGATGCCTTCCTCGACGCCGACGCGGAGGCGGACGACGCCCTCAGGGCCCAGTGAACGCGATGCTCCCGCGGAGGGCCGGCGGTTCTGACATCGTTTGGCCCGTGGACGGGTCATCTGCGGACGGTACGAGCATGGGCACGGTCGTGGTCGAGGCCCCCGCGCCCTCGGTGGAGCGCTCGCCCTCCGACTTGCTGCGCCTCGCCACCGCCACTGCACTCCTCGCAGCCCTGCTCGTGATCCAGGGGCTGTTCGGCGACACGCTGGTCTCCTTCACGAGCGAGCTGCTGAGCGGGCTGGACGCGTTGCCGCACTGGATCGTCCACACCGTGGTGGTCGCCACCCGCGTCCTGGCTGTCGTCGTCATCGGCGGGGGTCTGGTGGTCACGCTCTGGCACGCGCGGCTGCGCATGCTCGTGACGGTCGTTGCGGCCGGGCTCGTCGCCGTCGGTCTGGCCGCCCTGCTCGACGCCTTTGCCCCGGGTTCCGGCACGGAGGTCGTGAACGTCGACAACCACCTGGTCGGACCTCTGACTGCCGCCGGCTTCCCGACCACCCTCGGTGTGGCCGTGGTGACCGCGGTCCTGACGGCGGCGGCCCCGTGGCTGAGCCGCCGCTGGCGGCGCATCGGATGGCTGCTGGTCGTCGGCGTCACCCTGACACGGTTCGTGTCGTCGCCCGTGTCGTTCGACTCGTTCCGCAACGCGTTGGTCGGCTGGGTCGCAGGCGCCGGCGTGCTGGTCCTCCTGGGCGGACCGCTGCGGCGCCCGTCCGGCGAGGCGCTGGCCGCCGGGCTGGCCGCCGTCGGCGTCCCGCTCGCTCGGCTGGAGCAGGCGAGCGTCGATGCCCGGGGCTCCACGCCCTACTTCGGCACCGGCGCCGACGGGCGGCCGCTGTTCGTCAAGGCGCTCGGCGAGGACCAGCGCAGCGCGGACCTGTTGTTCCGCATCTACCGCTGGCTCAACCGCCGCGACCTCGGTGACGAGCGCCCCTTCTCGTCGCTCCGGCGCACCGTCGAGCACGAGGCCCTGGTGGCGCTGGCGGCGCGCGACGTCGGCGTCCGCACGCCGCGTCTGGTGGCGTTCGCCACCGCCGACCCGCACGCGTTCGTGCTCGCATACGAGGCGATCGAGGGCCGCAGCCTGGATCGGCTGGAGCCGGATGAAGTCCCGGACACAGTGCTGGCGGCGATCTGGGAGCAGGTGGGTCGCCTGCGGGACCACCGCATCGCCCATCGTGACCTGCGCCTGGCCAACGTGTTCCTGGCGTCCGACGGTGCGGTGTGGCTGATCGACTTCGGCTTCAGCGAGCTGGCGGCGTCCTCGCTCCTCCTCGCCACCGACGTCGCCGAGCTGCTGGCCTCGTCCACGCTCCAGGTCGGGCCGGCGCGGGCGGTGGCGGTCGCCCGCGAGGCCGTCGGACCGGAGGTGCTGGGCGGTGCGCTGGAGCGCCTCCACCCGTGGGCGCTCAGCGGCGCGACCCGCACCGGCATGAAGGAACGCCGCGGGCTGCTCGACGACCTCTGCGGCCGGGTGACGGCGGCCGCTGGGGCCGCCGGCGCCGACCGGTCGGGCGGGGCGCTGACCGCGGAGCAACGATCGGACGCCCCCATCGCATGACGTAGGTTCGGCCATGGAACGCGTCGACGTCGACGGCCTCACGATCGCGTACGAGCGCGCAGGGACGGGTGCGCCCATCGTGCTGCTACACGGATACGTCGGCGACGGGCCGTCGGTGTGGCGACACCAGATCGATGCGCTGTCCGACGAGTACACCGTCGTGGCGTGGGACGCGCCGGGCGCGGGTGGGTCGTCGGACCCGCCAGAGACCTTCGGCATCGACGGTTATGCAGATTGCCTGGCGCGTTTCATCCATGCCTTGCAGCTCGTGCCAGCGCACGTCGTCGGTCTCTCGTTCGGCGGCGCGCTCGCGATCGCGCTGCAGCGTCGTCACCGATCGCTGACGACGTCACTCGTGCTCGCCTCGGCCTATGCGGGATGGCGTGGGTCGCTGGACGCCGTGGTCGCCGAGCAGCGACTCATGCAGGCGTACCAGCTGTCGGAGCGGTCTCCTGTAGAGCTGGTGGAGGCGCTGCTACCGACGATGTTCGCCTTGCCGGTGGCGGAGCCCGATGTGAACGCATTTCGCGCCGCCCTGGAAGCGGTCCATCCGGCGGGGTTCCGGGCCATGGCGTCGGCTTCGGCAGAGGACCTCCGCGACGTGCCGCCGACCATCGAGGTGCCGACGCTTCTGATCTACGGCGACAACGACGAGCGGGCGCCCAGCCACGTCGCGCGGCAGCTGCACACGACGATCGCCGGATCCCGGCTCGTCATGCTCAGCGGCGCCGGCCACGTCTGCAACATCGAGCTGTCGGAGCGCTTCAACGACGAGGTGCGGCGGTTCTTGGCCGAGGTCGGGTAAGCCCGGTGGCGGCCGGGCCTAGGGTTGGTCGCATGCCGCTCAAGCCAGGTGACAAGGCCCCCGGATTCACGCTGCCCGACCAGGACGGCAACAGCGTCAAGCTCTCGGACCTGAAGGGCCGGAAGGTGCTCGTGTACTTCTACCCCAAGGCCGACACGCCCGGTTGCACCACGCAGGCGTGCGGGTTGCGAGACGTGCTGGGCGACATCGGCGACACCGCCGTGCTGGGCATCAGCCCCGACAAGCCCGATAAGCAGAAGCGTTTCGACGAGAAGTACGGGCTGGGCTTTCCGCTCCTGTCGGACCCGGACCACGCCGTCGCCGACGCCTACGGGTCGTGGGGGGAGCGATCGATGTACGGGCGCAAGTTCATGGGCATCGTCCGGTCGGCGTTCCTCGTGGACGAGAAGGGCAACTTGTCGGAGGTATGGCCCAAGATCAGCCCCAAGGACACCCCGACCAAGCTGCTCGCGGCCCTCGAGGGGTAGGCGTCACGCCGGGCAGCGGGCCGCGCCAAGGGCCGGCGTCTCACGGCGGGCGTCCCCGGGA
>Ga0081455_10001186_pt1 | contig 32652 bp, 27 predicted proteins | sample TabmetS3T2R1_FD_70207 | JGI IMG/M metagenome (GOLD analysis project Ga0081455, IMG submission 70207) | Tabebuia heterophylla rhizosphere microbial communities from the University of Puerto Rico - S3T2R1 | ecosystem: Host-associated > Plants > Roots > Rhizosphere ...
CTTCGTCGTCACGCTCGTCCCCGAATCGTGACGGGGATTCGCTGCCACCGGCCGTTCCCGTGGTCACCATGAAGCGGGGCGGCGGTGCTGCGGATCCCCGGCGTAGCGGGACAGGAGGCGCTGATGCGACGGAGCGGCGTTTGGCCAGCCGATACCCCGCCGCTTGGCGCGCGCTCACACCGCCGCCGACGTCACGCCGGCACGCAGCCGATCCGCGTGGTTCGGACCTTCGTCGTTCTCGCACTGCTCGCGTCGGTGGCGGCGGTGTCGTCGGTCGTCGCTCCCGACGCCGTCGCCGCCGATCCCTCCGAGATCGACATCACGGTGGTCGACGCCGCGACCGGCGATCCCATCCCGAACTTCAAGTGGGTCGTCAACCTGGACAACAGCCACGACGATGCCTCGCTCACCGCGCCGGCGAGCTACAGCTCGGTGGCCGCGACGGGCGAGGTGCGCGACGGGAGCGGGGTGGCGGCCGGAGTCATGTTGGACGACACGGTCGATCCCGACCGGGGCTACCTGGTCACGGCCTTCGTGAACGATGGCGTGGGCTCGCTGTACCCCACCGACTACAAGATCGGCGGGGCGCACTTCCGGATGCCCGATGCCGACGGCCAGGTGGTCGTCGAGCTGCAGGCGAACCCGCTTCCGCTGGCGACTTTGAAGGTCCAGGTCTTCCACGACAACCGCCCGGTCAACGGCGAGCAGGACGTCGGCTTCGAGGACGGGCTGGCCGGCTTCCACGTCACCATCGCAGACCGTGTGGGTGAGGTGACCACGGATTGGTTCGGCAACCCGATCTGCACCCAGTACGAGGACCTGAACGGCGACGGAGAGTTCCATTTCCCCGACGACCTCGACGCCGACGGGAACCCCGTGCCCGTGGCGGGGACCGGCGGCGTGTGCCTCACCGGTCCCGACGGCATCGCCACGATCCCCAATCTCGGTCCGGACAAGTACGAGGCCGAGGCCATCCCGCCCGACGGCCAGGGCTGGATCCAGACGGCGACCATCGAGGGAACGCTGGCGAACGACGCGTGGATCCAGGAGGGCGCGAGCGGTTTTGCATCCGAGCCGGAGGCCGGGTTCTTCGCGCAGGTGTGGTTCGGTTTCGTGCACGAATGCCGCTTCGGCAGCACGACGGACGACTGCACCAGCGCCACGGCGGACATGTCGGGCAAGACGGGCATCGTCAAGGGCCGTGTCCGGTCGATCGTCCTCGACAACGAGATGAAGCCGCTGACGATGGGCAACCCGGTCGCGTCGCCCTACATCGCACTGACCAACATCGGCGGGAACGACGAGCAGGTCTGGACGGGTCGAGGCAACGTCGACGGAAGCTTCACCATCACGGGCGTCCCCGCCGGCCTCTACCAGATGGCGATCTGGGACCAGCCGATCGACCACATCATCCAATTCGTCACCGTCCGGGTCCCGAGGGACGACTGCACGACCAATGCCGCGCCCTGCACGGTGGACCTCGGCGACCTCGGCGTGCCGCCGTGGTTCGGGAAGATCGCGGGGACCACCTACATCGACGCCAACGAGGACGGCATCCGCAACCCCGGCGAGGCGAGCCTCCCGAACCAGGACCTCGACACGCGGTTCAAGGACGGCACCATCCAGTACACGGCCTTCGCCGACCGTAACGGCAAGTACGAGTTCCCGGAGGTCTTCGAGCTCGAGCACTTCGCCATCGCCGAGGTCGGCTACGGCCGCTTCAAGCAGACCGGCGCCGCCGCATACAAGACCGACCCGTTCGGCAACCCCGTTGGCTACCCCGAGGGCACCAACTACCCCGATGGCTTCATCAACCAGGACCTCGGCCTCGCGTCGCTGCTCCAGGCCGAGATCACCTGGGCCGGCACCACCAACTACATCGACTGGGGCAAGAAGGCCTTCGCGCCGGGCGAGAACGGCGGCATCGTCGGGATCGTCTTCAATGCCACAACGCGCAACGAGTTGGACGCGCGCCTCCAGGCGAACGAGGACTACGAGCCGGGGGTACCGAACACGCCCGTCAACCTGTACGCCCCCGAGCTCGACGCCAACGGCAACCCGGTGTACGACGCGGATACCGGGGAGATCGTCAAGGACCACCTGGCGGCCGTGTACAAGGGCGGGGACGGCACCGACAGTTGGTATGACGACGCGCTGCCCAAGGACTGCATCCCCACCCCGAGCCTCGGCCGGACTCCCGACCAGATCCAGCCGCCGAACCTGTTCCCCGACTGCGTCGAGCTGCCGTCGCTGTTCGACCAGGTGCGTCCCGGCGTGTTCGACGGCGGTTACGCCTTCGACCTCGACTGCAGCAACCCAGACGCCACGGATCCGTTTGATCCCGACCAGTTGCTCGACCCGGAAGCCGACCAATGCGTCCCGATCCCCTCCGGGCAGTGGGTGGTCGAGGTCGTCCCCGCGGACGGCTACGGCGTCGTCAAGGAAGAGGACGTCAACGTCTTCGGCGGCGACGTCTTCGAGCCGGCGATCCCGCCGCCGCCGTGCGCAGGCGCACAGCACACCGTGCACGTCGTCGACGACCCCGCCGACGCCAATTTCGACCCGGACGACCCGAGCCACACGACCGGCGTCTACAACCCGGACTTCCTGGCCACGACGAGCCCCCTCGCCCCGAACGGCGGTAGCCCGTACGAGGGCCAGCGCAAGCCCCTGTGCAACGAGCGCCTCGTCGATCTCGCCGACGGGCAGAACGCCAACTCCGACTTCTTCGTCTTCACCGACGTCCCGCAGCCGGGCCGCATCCGTGGGGTCCTGCTCGACGACCTGACCCTCGAGCTCGACCCCGCCTCGCCGCTCTACGGCGAGAAGCGGGGGATCCCGAACGCGCCGATCGGCATCCGCGACTTCACCGGCAGGCTCGTGACCACCGTGTACTCGGACGAGAACGGCTACTGGGAGGTGCTGCTCCCGTCGACCGGCACCTACAACTGCCCGCTGCCGGCCGGGCCCTGCCCCGGCATGTACTACGTCGTCGGGAACGACCCGGGCGACATCCAGAACCCCGATCCCCGGTACGACCCGAACTACCAGACCCTGCCGCTCGTGTTCGAGGTGTGGCCGGCGACGACTACCTATGCCGACGTGGCGACGATCCCGATCACCGGGTTCGTCCAGACGCCTGGCACACAGTTCGAGACCCCGCCCCGCTGCGCCGTCGCCGCGGAGACGCCCGACGTCCGGGCCGTGTCCCAGCCCTACGGCAACGCGGGCGATTCGTTCACCATCAACGGCACCGGCTTCGGCGCGACCGAGGGGACGGTGAAGCTCGGCAGCGCCGCGCTCACGGTGAGCTCCTGGAGCGACACCCAGATCGATGTGACCGTCCCCGGCGGCACGACCCCGGGCCCGTACCAGCTCACGGTCACCGGGTCGGGCGGGGCCAGCGGCGCGACCGGCATCACCTTCCACGTGCTCGGCGCCGGCTACAACCCGCCCCAACGCCACGTGGGCGAGGGCCAGACCTATGGCACGGTGCAGGAGGCGCTGGACGCGGCCCAGGACGGCGACCTGGTTCTCGTCCACCCGGGTGTCTACAACGGAAAGTTCATCCTGCACTCGAACGTGAAGCTGCAGGGCTACGGCCCCGGCGCCACCGTCCTCAACGGGTTGTTGCAGGGAGCCGCCGAGGGCTTCCTGACCCACTCCGACTTCGACGCCAAGGTGGCGACCATCCCCCACGACGGCCCGCCCGTCCCCTGGGGACAGACCGTGACGGTGCTGGCGACGGACGGGCAGTTCCACTCCGGTTACAACCCGCAGATCGACGGCTTCATGGTCACGGGCGGCCGCCCCGACCGGGCCGACGGGGCCTCCGCGGGCGAGGGCGGCGGCGTGTACGCCAACGGCTTCGCCCGGAATCTCGAGGTCAGCAACAACCTCGTCCAGTCGAACGGGGGCACGGCCGGCGGCGGCGTGATCGTCGGCCTGCCGACCGCCCAGATGCAGGGCCTGGCCGACAACCAGAACGACAACGTGCACATCCACCACAACCGCGTCCTCAACAACGGCGGCGTCATCCTGGCGGGCGGCATCGCACTGTTCAACGGCGCGGAGAACTACGAGGTCGACCACAACGTCATCTGCGGCAACTACTCGGCCGAGTACGGCGCGGGCATCTCGCATTGGGGCCTGAGCCCCGGCGGCCGCGTCCACGACAACCAGCTGCTCTTCAACTACGCGTTCGACGAGGGCGGCGGCATGATGGTGGCCGGCGAGCCCAACCGGGACCCGAACGCAGTCTCCCTGGGCTCCGGCCCGGTGACGGTGGAGCGCAACCTCGTGCAGGGCAACGTCTCCAACGACGACGGCGGCGGCTTCCGCGTGCTCAACGGGGTCCAGTGGCGGATCCGGTTCGCCAACAACATGGTGGTCAACAACATGGCCACCGACACGGGTGGCGGCATCGCCCTCGACGACGCGCTCAACGTCGAGGTCGTGAACAACACCCTGGCGAGGAACGTCTCCACCGCCACCGCAGAGGACGCGGACCGGACCTCGTGCAGCCCGCCGGAGTTCGGCACCTGTCCGCACGGCGCCGGACTCGTGAGCGAGCGCCACAGCCAGGCGCTGCTCGACACGGCGATCACACCGCAGACCAAGCCCCCGTACTGCACGGGAACGGTCAACTGCAGTGACAACTTCACCAACCCGGCCCTGTTCAACAACGTCTTCTGGCAGAACGAGGCCTTCTACCTGTCGGGCTCCGCGGACCTGTTCGACGGCGGGCTGACCTCCGCGGGCTACATCGACTACGACGTGCTGGCGCCGGCGACGGGCCACTTCCATGCCACCTCCAGCGACTGCACGGCGGCCAGCGTCCATTGCGCATCGGGTGGCGCCGACAGGAACGTCTTCACCGACCCGCAGTTCGTGCAGCAGGTCTCGACCGAATTCGACGCCCTCGCATTCGCCGGCGACCCGTCGTTCATCACGATCATCATCCGCTCGACGCCCGACGACCCGCAGGGCAACTACCACGTGCCCGCGGGGTCGCCGGTGGTCAACGCAGGCACCAACGCCGCCGGCGGGGTCGCTGCCCCCTGCGACGACTTCGACGGCGACGGACGCCCCAACGGCGCACTGTGGGACATCGGGGCCGACGAGCAGCCCGGGGCGGGGCTGTGCGGCGTCACCCCGCCCCCGGCCGGCGCTCAGCTCTACTTCTCGACCGCAGGGAGCACGGCGGTGCCCGGTGTCGCCGGCCCCTACGACAACGCCGACGTCTACAGCTGGGACGGCACGGGCTTCGCCCGGGTGTTCGACGCCGCGGGGACCGGCTCGGCCGGCCTGCCCGGCGGCGCCGACGTCGACGCCCTCGTGGTGGCCGACAGCGACACGTTCTTCCTCTCGTTCGCCGCCAACGGTGGCACGACCGTGCCGGGCATCACGGGCGCGGTGCAGGACGAGGACGTCGTGCGGTACGACGCCGGTACCTGGAGCCTGTACTTCGACGGGTCGGACGTCGGCCTGGGTGACAGCAACGCCGAGGACGTCGATGCCTTCGAGCTCCTCGCGGACGGCACCGTCGCGGTGTCGACCGAGGGCATCCCCGACGTGCCGGGAATTGCCGGAGAGGCGGACGCGGACCTGCTGCGCTGCGCGGGAACGTTCGTTCCCGGCTCGAGCGGCGCGTCCGCGACCACGACGTGCACCTGGACCTACTACGTCGACGGCAGTGACGTCGGGCTCACCGCGGGCGGCGAGGACGTCGATGCCGCGGCGGTGGCCGCCGGCGACGTCTACCTGAGCACCCGGGGAGGCTTCAGCGTGAGCGGCTTGTCAGGCCTGGACGAGGACGTGTTCCGCTGCAACTCGGTGACGATCGGGCCCGCCACCGCCTGCGCCAGCTTCAGCATGTTCTTCGACGGCAGTGCCCAAGGGATCACCGACAACCTCGACGCGATCGACGTGCCATGACAGACAGCACCCCCCGGAACGATCCCGTGACCAGGTCACCGGCTGAGCGCCACGGCATCAGCCGGCGGAAGTTGCTGAGCCTCGGTGGAGCCGGAGCCCTGCTCTTCATCGCCGGCGCCGAGGCGCCGGCGGCGGCCAGGGGGTCGAAGGCACGCCCCGCGGCACTGCCCGCTGGTGCGTCGCAAGCGTCCGCGACCCGGTTCGACATCCACTTGGCGGCGACGGATGGCCACATCCTGCTTCCCGGTCGCGGCAGCGGCGGAGTCGGCAATCCCGTCTACGTGTTCGGCTTCGTCCATGTGCCCGTGGACGCGCTGCCGAATGCCCTTGACGTCTACAAGGGAGCGGTCCAGTTCCCCGCCCCGATCATCGGTGTCGACCAGGAGGCAGACGTCTACCTCACGATGACCAACATCGGTCTGGTGGTCAGGCCCGACCTCGACGACTCGCACACCATCCACTGGCACGGCTTCCCCAACGCCACGGCAGTCTTCGACGGCGTGCCCGAGGTGTCGATCTCGGTGCCGGTGGGCCGGAGCTTCCCCTACTACTACAAGCCCCATCGCGCCGGCTCGTTCATGTACCACTGCCACTTCGAGGACGTCGAGCACGTCCAGATGGGCATGCAGGGCAGCATCTTCGTGCGCCCGTCCCAGAACGGCACGCCCGTCGGTGGCTTCACCAAGTTCGCGTACAACGACGCCGACGGCTCGACGGGCTACCACCGCGAGTTCACCCTCCTGCTCGACGAGATCTGGACGACGCCGCACGACAACCTCGAGTCCATCCAGGAGACCGTGTGGCCCGACTACAGGGCGAACTACTGGACGATCAACGGCCGCGCCTACCCGGACACGCTGACGCCCAACAACGACCCGGCACTGCCGGCCCAGCCCCTCTCGTCGCTGATCCAGGTGAACGCCGGAGACCGGGTGCTCCTGCGCTTCGCCAACCTCGGCTACGAGCAGCAGTCCATGCAGCTGCCGGGGATCCGGATGGACGTCGTGGGGGAGGACGCCGCGCTGCTGCGCAACGGCTCCGTCGACCTGTCGTACCAGACCAACACGATCTACATCGGGCCCGGCGAGGCACGCGACGTGCTGTTCACTGCGCCCGCCTTCGACTCGAGCATGCCGGTCGAGACCGATGCCAACGGTGACTACAACGTCTACTGGCTCCGGAACCGTGACAACCACCGGCTGACGAACGGCGGCGCACCGGGCCTCGGGGGGCAGGTGACCCAGGTCTGGGTCTACACACAGGGAACCCTCGGCCCTCAGGGTCATCCGAACCAGACCTACCCCGAGTCCGCGCCGACGCCCCCGTACCTGGACCCGTGGATCGTGTGACGCCATGAAGACCCACTTGCCGACCCTGATCACCCACCGAAGGTGGCCGGCGCTGCTGGCCGTGGTCGGGCTCGTCGCGGCGGGCCTGGCGCTGGGCCCATCAGTCGTGTCCTCGGCACAGGTGGCGCCGACGGGCATGGTGTGCACCGACGGGCCGACGTTCAACCTGGCAACCGCGACCGGTCACATCTCCACGCCCGACGGAAACAGCATCCTGATGTGGAGCTACAAGCCCGACGGCGGGCAGTTCCAGCTGCCGGGACCGGTGCTGTGCGTCGACCAGGGCGACACCGTCACGATCAACCTGACCAACCCGACCAAGGCCGATGGCGGTCCCGGAGAGACGGTCTCCATGGTCTTCCCGGGGCAGAGCGGGGTGGCGGCCAGCGGTGGATCCTGCCCTGCGCCCGAGGATTGTCTGCTGGCGCCGGCCGCGGCGCCGCCGGGCGGCTCGGTCACGTACACGTTCACCGCCGGCCAACCGGGAACGTACCTCTACGAGAGCGGCACGATCCCCGAGAAGCAGATCCAGATGGGCCTCTACGGGGCGATCGTGGTGCGCCCGGATGCCGGGGACGAGTTCGCCTACAACGACCCGTCGACTCGCTTCAACCCCGAGCGGGAGTACCTCATCCTCCTCAACGAGATCGATCCGGCGCTGCATCGCGCCGTCGAGCGCGGCCAGCCGTACGACCTCAACCAGTTCAACGACGACTACTGGACGCTCAATGGACGGTCGTTCCCCGACACGATCGCTGACAACGGCGTTCCGTGGCTTCCCGACCAGCCGTACGGCGCGCTGGTCAGGATCGAAGCGTACGACCCCGCAACCAACCCCGATTCGGCACTGATCCGGTACGCCAACGTCGGCATGGTGAACCACCCGTTCCACCCACACGGCAACCACCTGCGCGTCGTCGCGCGCGACGGCCGCCTCCTGCGCGGTCCCGGGGGCGAGGACACCTCCTTCGAGGACTTCACCCGAACGATCGGCGCCGGCCAGACCTATGACCTGCTCCTCAGGTGGGACGACGTCGACCCCTGGATCAGCGGGGGAGGCCCGGTCCCCGTGACGATCCCCGGGCTGCAGAACCTGGTCTTCAAGGACGACACGTCGTTCTACAGCGGCGATCCTCGCCTCGGCCGGCAGGGTTCGCTGCCGGTCGGCGTGACCAGCTACAACGAATGCGGCGAGTTCTACTTCCCGTGGCACAGCCACGCCCTCTTCGAGTTCACCAACTTCGACGAGGGCTTCGGGGGGATGGCCACGCTGCTCCGGGTGGACCCGCCCGGGGGATGCGCAGCCGAGGACTCGATGCACATCGGCAACCTCGACGGCTCGAGCACCACGATCGCGGGCGGCAGATGGAGGGCGACCGTGGCCGTCACCGCACACGACGTCGACGACGCGCCCGTCTCGGGCGCCACGGTCACCGGGACCTGGAGCGCCGGCGACACCAACGGGCGGACGCTCTCGTGCACGACGGACGGGACCGGCCGGTGCACCGTCCAGAGCGGGCGGCTCTCGTTGGCCACCAACGCGAACGTCACGTTCACGATCACCGACGTGACCCACGCCGGCCTGACGTATCTGCCGAGTGCGAACCACGACCCGGACGGCGACAGCACCGGCACGAGCATCGTCGTCGACGCGCCGTAGAAGGAGACGGGCACGATGCATGGGAGAGGAGTCGGCAAGCGGATCGGAGCGGGCTTCGCCCTCGCCGCGCTGGCGTCGGCCCTGTTCGCGGTTCCCGCGTCGTCCCGGCCGGCCCCGGCGGCGAACGTGGCGCCGCGGGTCGCGGATGCCTCACGGACGGGGCGCACCTCGACGCTGCGGACCGCGGCCGCCGATCCCGAGATAACGCTGTGCGCCAGCATCGGCGACACGACCATGCCGGACGGCGAGGTGGTGCCCATCTGGGGCTACTCGCTCGACACCGGCGCCGGCTGCGGGCCCGCGACCCTGCCCGGCCCGCTCGTCGACGTCACCGCCGGAAGCGCGCTGACCGTTCACGTGACGAACGTCGACGTGCCGCAGAACGTCTCCCTCGTCATTCCCGGCACGACCCTGACACCCGACGTCGTCGGCGTCGCGTCCGGCGCGACTGCCACGTACACGTTCATCGCCGAGGATCCGGGCACCTACCTCTACCAGAGCGGCGTGGGCGACCAGCGAGGAGCCCTGATGGGCCTCTACGGCGCCCTGGTCGTCCGGCCCGCCACGGCCGGCCAGGCCTACGACACCGCGGCCAGCGCGTACGACAGCGAGGCGGTGCTGGTGCTCAGCGAGGTGGATCCGTCGTTGAACGCCGACCCCACCGGGTTCAACCTCCTGAACTACGCACCGGAGTACTGGCTGATCAACGGGACCGCCTACCCCGATACCGACACGATCGCCGTCGGCGCCGGACAGCGCGCGCTGCTGCGTTACCTCAACGCCGGCTCCCTCCACCACACCATGAGCGTTCTCGGCACCCACCAGAGCGTGATCGCCAAGGACGCCGTCCCCGTGAGCTTCCCGTTCGACGTCGTCGCCGAGACCGTTCCCGCGGGGGCCACGCTGGACACCATCGCCACCGTCCCCGCCGCGGCTGCCGCCGGTGCGAGGCTTCCCATCTACAGCCGGCAGCTGCACCTGACGAACGCAGGGGCGTTCCCCGGGGGCATGCTGACGTACCTCGAGGTGAGCACGGCGGCGGCGAACCAGCCGCCGAGCGTCGAAGCCGGATCGGGTCAGACCGTGGCGGGGCTGTCAGCGAGCCTGAGCGGCACGGTCGCCGACGAAGGGCTCGTCCAGCCGCTCGCCACCGCCTGGTCGAAGGTCAGCGGGCCCGGGACGGTCACGTTCGGCGACGGCAGCGCCGTCCACACCACCGCCACGTTCTCTGCGGGGGGCGACTACGTCCTGCGCCTGACCGCCGACGACGGCCAGCACGTGGCGTCCGACGACGTCACGATCACCGCCGACCTCAACGTCCACGTCGGCGACCTCGATGGAACGAGTGCCGCCATCGCCGGCAACCGCTGGCGGGCGACCGTGGCGATCACGGTGCACGACGCGTTGCATCATGCGGCATCGGGCGCCACCGTCACCGGGACGTGGAGCGCCGGCGACACCAACGGCCGGACCGTTTCGTGCACCATCAACGGCACCGGCACGTGCAGCGTCACGAGTGGCCGCATCTCCCGCGCCACCAGCGCCAGCGTGTCGTTCACGGTCACCGCCGTCTCCCGGACCGGCTCGACCTACCGGCCGAGCGCCAACCACGACCCCGATACCGACAGCAACGGCACGACCATCACCGTGAACCGGCCTTAGAGGCAGAGCGGATTGGACGGCACCGTGACCAGGCCGGCGAGTTCGGTGGGCTGGCTCCGACCGACGGTGGCGGCGGTGTTCGCCGCCGTCGTGGTGGTCGTGGCGATGGCGTGGGTAATCATCGGGCCGTCCTCGGCCGACGACGCCGGGCACTCTTCGACGGCCGACGCGCAGTCCATCTTCCAGGAGCAAACCGGGGTTCGCGTGATCCGGGTCGCGGTGACCGGTGGCGGCGGGCTCGTCGACCTCCGCTACGAGGTGGTCGACGCCGCCAAGGCGCAGCACGTCCACCACGTCCCGCCCACCCTCGTCGACGACGAGAGCGGAGAGGTCATCGACACCCTCCTCATGGACCACGCCCACGGTGGCCCGCCGGAGGCGGGCCACGCCTACCCGCTGATCTTCGTGAACGAACAGGGACTGATCGAACGCGGGGGAGAGGTCACCGTCGTGATCGGTGGCACGCGCCTCGACCGGGTGGCCGTGGAGTGAGCGCCGCTCGGGGGCGAACGATCGTGAGGCGCTCGAGGCTCGCGCTGCTGGTGGCCGCGCTGCTGGTGGTCGCGACCATGGGAACCGGCGCCGCGGCGGCCGGCGCCACCGGCCGGTCTCGGACCCTGCCGGACGAAGGCGCCCGCGTGGTCGCCGCGATCGATGCCGATCTGGGCGCGACCCTGGACGCCGCCGGCCCAGGGCAGATGGTCGATGTCATCGTGACCCTACGGGACCAGGCGGACCTCGAGTCGACCGCTGTTGCCCGGCGCGGTCCCCGGCTGCGGGCGGTGGTCCAGACGCTGAAACGCACGGCGGACGAGGCGCAGGCGCGCCTGAGGGGCCTGTTGGATCGCCGGGTCGCGCAAGGGCTCGCCGCCGACGTGTCGCCGTTCTGGGTGTTCGACGGCCTCGCCGTCACCGCAACACCGGCGGTCGTGCGGGAGATCGCGTCGCTCCCGGAGGTCCGAGGCATCACGGCCGACACGGAGGTCCGGGCCGAGGAGCCGATTGTGGCGGCGGCCGCCCCCGAGCCGAACCTCTCCGTCGTCAACGCCCCGGCGATGTGGGGGCTCGGCTACACCGGTCACGGGATCGTGGTGGCCGGGCTGGACACCGGCGTCGACGTCGGCCACCCCGACCTCGCCGCACGTTGGCGCGGCGGGACGAACAGCTGGTTCGACCCGAACGGCGAGCACGCCTCGCCCGCCGACGTCAACGGCCACGGCACCTGGACGATGGGCGTCGCTGTGGGTGGCGATGCCGGCGGGACATCGGTCGGGATGGCCCCGGACGCCCAGTGGATCGCCGCCAAGATCTTCGACGACCGCGGGGTCGCCACGACGACGGGCATCCACCAGGCGTACCAGTGGCTTCTCGACCCCGACGGAAACCCCGCCACTGCGGATGCCCCGCAGGTGGTGAACAACTCGTGGTCGATGGGGAGCATCGGCTGCAACCTCGAGTTCCAGCTCGACCTCCAGAGCCTGCGGGCGGCCGGAATCCTGCCGGTGTTCGCCGCTGGCAACTTCGGTCCGGACGGCTCGACGAGCGCCAGCCCGGCCAACTACCCCGAGGCCTTCGCAGTCGGCGCCACGGACGTCGATGACCTGGTGTTCGCCGGCAGTAGCCGCGGCCCGTCGGCCTGCGGGGAGCCGTCGACGACGTATCCCGATCTGGTCGCCCCGGGCGTCGACGTCCGCTCCACCGACATCTTCGGCCTGTACACACAGCAGACGGGCACGTCGATGAGCGCGCCCCATGCCGCGGGCGGCCTGGCGCTCCTCCTCGACGCGTTCCCCGACCTCACGGCCGACGCCCAGCAGCAGGCGCTGGAGGCGGCCGCGGTCGATCTCGGCGCACCGGGGGCCGACGACGACTACGGCCACGGTCGGCTCGACGCCCTCGCGTCCTACCAATGGTTGGCTGCCCGGGCCACCTTCACGGTGGCGGCCGAACCGCCCTCGGCCGCCACCGTGCCCGGCGGCAGCGTCGGCTACGCGGTCAACGTCGCGAGCCTCGACGGCTTTGCCGACGACGTCACGCTCTCGCTCAGTGGGCTGTCGCCGTTGGAGGCGAGCTGGACGTTCTCCCCGCCGGTCATCGGTGGAGGGTCCGGATCGTCGGCGCTGCTGGTCACGACCACGGCAGCGTTGGGGCCCGGCACCTACCCGCTCACGGTGACGGGAACGAGCGGTGGGTTGTCACGCTCGGCCGCCGTCACGCTCGTCGTCACGCAGCCACCGGACTTCACCCTGTCGGTGAGGCCCTCGGTCGGAACGGTGGCGCGCGGCGGCGCAACGACCTATTCCGTCGACGTCGCCTCGCTCGCGGGCTTCACCGGCGGGGTCAAGCTCTCCGTCGGCGGACTGCCCCCCGGTCTGACAGTCGCCTTCAAGCCGAAGTCAGTCGTACCGCCTGGCACGGCAACGATGACCGTCAAGGCCGGGCGCCGGATGGCTCTCGGGACCTACACGTTGACCATCCGGGGCGTGAGTGGCTCCACCGTGCACGTAGCGACCGCGACGTTGATCGTGACCTAGCCGATGTCGGTTGGCGGCGACCCGGGCTCGTCGCCGCTCTCTCCAGGCGCGTCGAATTCGGAGCGACCGTGAAGCCATTGCGCGTGCTCTTGGTCGAGGACGACGACTCGATCGCCATCCCACTCGCCGCTGGGTTGGAGCGGGAGGGCTTCGAGGTCGCGCGCGTTGCCAAGGGGTCTGACGCCCTGCGGGGGACCGGCGCCGACCTGGTCCTGCTGGATCTCGGGGTGCCGGACGTCGATGGTCGTGAGGTCTGCCGTCGCCTGCGGGCCCGGTCGACGGTCCCGATCATCGTCGTCTCCGCCCGGTCCGACGAGCTCGACCGTGTCCTTGGGTTGGAGCTCGGCGCGGACGACTACGTCGTCAAGCCGTTCGGGTTTCGCGAGCTGATCGCGCGGATCCGCGCCGTGTCCCGGCGAGCGCGGCCCGCTGAGGCCGTGACCCCCCAGCACGTCGGTGACCTGGCGATAGACCGGCGCACGCGCCGGGTCACGATGGCGGGGCGGGTGGTCGAGCTCACCCCGAAGGAGTTCGGCCTGCTCGCCTTCCTCGCCGAGGACCCGGGCGCCGTGTTCAGCCGACGGCGCATCCTCGAGTCCGTCTGGGACGCACACTGGTACGGCCCGACCAAGACACTTGACGTTCATGTCGCCTCGCTTCGGAAGAAGCTGGGTGACCCCACTGTCATCGAGACCGTTCGGGGCGTCGGGTTCCGTCTGCGCAAGACATGACCCGGCCCCGTCCCGTCGTACCCGACCAGGTCGGAGCCTCGTCCGCGTCAGGCGCTCAGGCAGACCGTGTCCTTGGTCCCCAGCTCCTCGATGGGGATGCGATGGTAGGTGTCGTCGGGGCAGGTGATCAGCCGGTTGAGCTCCGTGAACATGCCGTCGGGGGACTCGTAGCCGGGCACGTTCCATACGTGGACCATGTAGCCCGTGGTGGCCATCCATGCCCCACCCACCTCGGTGCACATCTCGGCGGTCACACCCTCGAGGTCGGCGCCGAAGGGCGTGTCGATGGTGCCGTCGGGGCCCATCTTGATGCACACGTGCTCGTGGTAGTGCCAGACGTCGTTGGGGCCGGCGAACCCCTCGGGCGGGGTGTCGCGGCCGTACGCCAAGTACATGAAGCCCGCCAGCGGCGCGTCGGGGCCCAGGCCGTCGAACACCAGCATCGGGGCCCGCAGGTCCTCGGGATCCATGTTGCCGTCGGCGTTCAGGGCGAAGTTCGGCCCCATGTAGTGCGTGCCGAGGCCCGGCGAGAAGGGACCGGCCCGGTGCCACCCGGCTGCCTCGGCGTCGGCGATCGTCGGGTAACGCTCCACCAGCTCCGCGGTGGCCGCAAGCTGACGCGACAGCTGCACGGTCTCGGCCGGCGTCAGCCGTTCATCGGTGTGGGCGTGCTGATGGCCGTTCGACAGGGCCGAGAAGCCGAGGTCGTCGCCTCCGGCAGCGGCGTCGCCGTGGGAGTGGCCGGCGGCCGCCGCTTCGGTCCCGTGGGTCCCGTGCGTGCCGTGGCTGTGGGCGGCGTGGTCGCGGGCCGCAGGCGAGGCCACCGCCCCGGTGGTGAAGGCCAGCGCCGCCAGGGCGCCGACGACGGCGATCGCCCGCGAGCGCAGCAGCCCCGAGCCGAGCCCCGCGAGCTTGGCCCCGGCCACCAGCGCCGCGACGGCCTCCAAGGCGACGCAGACACCGTCGACGACCGAGATCGACTCGGCGTGGCCGGCGTGGGCCCCGAAAGGCAAGCCGGCGGTGCGGCTCACCAGCCATGCGGCGATCAGCGCCACGCTGGTGCCGGCCACCGCGACGAGCAGCCGCCGGCTCGGCGGGCGCAACAGCACGGCCACGCCCAGCGCCAGTTGCACCCATGCCGCGGCCAGGAATCCGGCACCTTCGAGGGCCGACTCGCCGAGGTGCGACGGGGCCATGGCGACGTGAATCGCTCCTGCGCCCAGGAGCAGTGCAGCCAGGAGCCATTGGTCGGTGCCTGCCCGCGATCGCGGCGACCCCGGTGCGATGTCGCGAAGGTCCGTCATCGCTGTCTCCCCCTTCGGCGGGCGTCCTACCCACCGCCACCGCCATCCTGAGAGACGGTGTCGCGCGAGTCAACGCACGGCATCACGCATGGCTCGGACGCCGGAGCTGATCGACGGCGATTCGGGCCGTCGTGCCGATGACGGCTTCGGCGACGGGATTGCTCAGGGCCGTGCTGTTCGATCGCGTGAACACCGCCACGGCGTAACGATGTCCGTCGGGGAGCTCGACAACCCCGATCTCCCCGCGCAGGTTGAGCAGGCTCCCGGTCTTGCCGGCGACGCGCACATCGTCGCTCGGGAAGCCGCTGGCGAGGCGATGGCGACAGACCTGCAGTCTGAGCACCCGACGCATCTCATCGCACGCCGGGGCGCTGGCCGCCTCGTCCCGCCAGATGCGGGCGAGGAGCGTGGTCATGTCCCGCGGGGTGCTGTGGTTGGCTGTCGCCGGATCCAGGACCCGGAAGCCCTGCACGATGTCCGGGTCGGCCAACGCCTGCGCCAGGCTGAGGCCGGCGCGGGCGAGGTCGTCAACGAGGGCGTCGTATTGGTCACGGCACGATGCCACGACCTCGGTGCCGGTCAGCCCGCAGTCGTCGAGTGCCTGCCGGACGGCCTCGAAGCCGACCGTGTCCAGGAGGGCGTCGGCGGCGGCGTTGTCGCTGATCGTGATCATGAGCAACGCCAGATCTCGCAGCGACAGCTCGGCTTCGTCGCGCATGGCTCCCAGTCCCGCGACGCCGGTGGTGCGATCGCTGGTGACCTTCACGCGATCTGCCAGGTCCAGCGTGCCGGCGTCGGCGGACCGGTGGAGCGCGACCAGCAGCGGCACCTTGAACACCGAGGCGATGGCGACGGGCTCGTCGGCCCGGACACCGATCTCGTCACCGCCGTCGATGTCGATGGCGTGCAACCACCCCGTGACGCCCACACGCGCAAACGCCTGCCCGATGGCGTCGCTGCGGAACGTGCCATCCGCCAGTCCCTTGGCCCGCGTGTCGAGCGCGTCCACGGCCGCCAGCACCTCGTGCGCCTGGCCGAGGAGCTCACGGCCCGCCGGCGTGAGCGTCACCTGGCGGGATGAGCGATCGAACAGGCGCACCCCCAGCTCGCGTTCGAGGCGTTGGATGCGCTGTGACAGCGGTGGCTGGGCCATGTGCAGCCGCGTGGCGGCACGCCCGAAGTGGAGCTCGTCGGCTACCACCACGAAGTAGCGCAGATGCCGCGTCAGATCGATCAGCCGACCATAGCCATTCAGATATCAATGGCGGCTCGGGATCGGTCTTGGACAATCGCAGCAGGTCCTGTTCTCCTGCCCGCATGGACATTGCTGGCGGAGCCCCGGCGGTCGAGGCCCGATCGAGTGGTCGGTCCCGCATCGTCGGGATCGCGGGGGCGGTCGCCGGCCTCCTCCTGGCCGGCGCCGCCGGCTGTGGTGGCGACGGGGTCGACAATGGAGCCCCGGGGCAGTCCGACGCCGCGCGCAGCACCGCGGCCACCGACGCCGACGAGCCGGCCTGCGAGGGCGGAACGCTCGACGACCGGCGCTACATCCTGTGTGTCACCGATGCGGGATCCGACCAGGGCCTGGTGGTCGCCCTGCACGGCCGGGGCTCGTCGGCTGACGAGATGCGCACCGTCACCCAGCTCGACCGGCACGCGGCCGAAGCGGGACTGGCGGTGGTGTATCCCGACGCCCTCGACGGTGGCTGGGGCGACGACACTTTCCCCTCGCCCACACGCCCCATCGGCGACGAGGACGTCGTCTTCCTGGATGCGCTGGTCCGCGGTCTACGGGCCGATCCGCGCATCGGTGACGAGCCGATCGGCGTGGTCGGCTTCTCGAACGGCGCCAGCATGGCCCTCCGCTTCGCGTCGGAACACCCGGATGACGTGCGAGCGGTGGTGTCGATCGCAGGTCAGCTGCCACGCGACCCGGCGATCCGGCCGTCGGTCCGCGTGCCGTTGCTGGAGGTGTACGGCACGGCGGATCCGATCCGGCCCTACGACGTCGGCGTCCAGGAGACGCCGGGACGTGGGCCCGGCGATCCGACCCCGACCCTCCCGACGCCCGACACTGTCGCGGCGTTCGTCGCAGCCGGTCGGGATGCCAGCGGCGACGCAGCACAGGTGGTGGTGACGGACCTCGATTCCACCGACGGGACCCGGGTGCGTACCGAGCGTTGGGCCGACCGCGACGGCACGGTGGCGATCCTGCAGTCGATCGTCGGCGGCGGCCACACGTGGCCATCGTCCAGCGGCGAGTTCACCGGCGGGGAGAACTTCGGCACGACGTCCCGGGAGATCGACGCCAGCGCCGATGCCATCGCGTTCGTCCTCGACCCAGACCACGTAGCGCGGGCCGGCGCCCGCTGACGATCGCCAGGGCGACTGGGTCGATGCTCACGGCGGCAGTCGCTGACCGTCGCGCCGAATCCGCAGCCAGCGGTAGCCGTAGCGTTCGAGGGTCAGCGGCAGCCGCGGCCCGTCGAGGGAGTGCTCGGGAGACCCGTCGAGCAGGTCATCGGCCCCCACGGCATCCTCGAGGTCATCGAGGACAAGGTCGAGGCGGCAGGGATCGGCACCGAAGTTGTGCGCGGCCACGACCGTGGACCCGTCCCAGTCGCAACGGTGCGCCAGCACCGCCGGTTGGTCGTTCGCGATGACCGACCACGTGCCGAGGCCGAACTCCGGTGTCTCTCGGCGGCGGCGGATCAATCGCTCGAACCAGTTGAGCAACGACCCGGGATCCCGCCGCTGGGCGGCGACGTTCACTGCGAGCGGCCGGTATTCGCCCTCGGTGACCGGCCGCGCGAACCGCTTGGCCTCGGCGGTCGAGAACCCCGCGCCTGGCTCGTCCGACCATTGCATGGGAGTGCGCACCGCCAAGCGGTCGGCCAGGTCGAGGTTCTCGCCCATGCCGATCTCCTCGCCGTAGAACAGCACGGGTGTGCCGGGAAGTGAGAACAGGAGGCTGTAGGCCATGCGGATGCGTTGCTGATCGCCGTCGAGCATCGGGGGCAACCGGCGACGCAGCCCGCGGCCGTACAGCTGCATCCCGGGGTCGGGGCCGAAGGCCTCGAATATCTCTTGCCGCTCGTCGTCGCTGAGCTGGTCGAGCGTGAGCTCGTCGTGGTTGCGCAGGAACGTGGCCCACTGCGAGTCGAAGGGGACTCCGGGTAGGTCGGCCAGCGCGCGCTCGACGGGGGTGGCGTCCTGGCGTGCGAGTGCCAGGTAGATCCGTTGCATCACGGAAAAGTTGAAGACCAGGTTGAGCTCGTCACCGTCCTCGTCGCCGAAGAACGCCCGCTGGTCCTTGGGTGCAAGGTTCACCTCGCCGAGGAGGACGGCCTCGCCGTGACGCCGCTCGACGAAGGACCGGAGGTCCTTGAGGTAGCGGTGGGGGTCGATCGAGGGGGCGCCATCGATGCCGTTGAGCTCGATGAGGAACGGCACGGCGTCGACGCGGAAGCCGCTGACGCCGAGCTGCAGCCAAAATCCAACGATGCGGGCGATCTCCTCACGCACCGCCGGGTTGGCGATGTTGAGGTCGGGCTGGTGCTTGTAAAAGCGGTGCAGGTAGTACTGCCGGGCCTTGCGGTCGAAGCTCCACACGCCGCCCTGGTCACCCGGAAAGGTCTCGGTGAGGTCCGGGTCCTCGGGCCGTTCGTCGGCCCACACGTACCAATCGCGGTAAGGCGAGTTCGGGTCGGAACGCGCCGCCTGGAACCAGGGATGCTGGTCGGACGTGTGGTTCACCACCAGGTCGACGATGACCCGCATACCCCGGTCGCGGGCCGTCCGCACGACCTCGACGAACTCCCCGAGGGTGCCCAACCGAGGATCGACGCCGTAGAAGTCGCTGACGTCGTAGCCATCGTCCTGGTCCGGCGTCGGATAGAAGGGCATCAGCCACAGCGTGGACACGCCGATTCCCGCCAGATAGTCGATCCGATGGATCAGCCCGACGAGGTCGCCCACGCCGTCGCCGTCCTCGTCGAGGAACGTCTGCACGTCGAGGCAGTAGACAACGCCGTTCTTCCACCACTGGTCGCTGGTGAACGCGATGCTCATCGCCGCGACACCTCCGGCAGCACCTCGGCGCCGTAGGTCTCGATGAACGCCTGCTGCTCCCGTGGCACCTGGTGGACGAAGAGTTCGTCGACACCGCAGTCCAGGGTCTCGTGCAGCCAGGCCACGTGCTGCTTCGCGTCGGACGACACGAGGACGCTTCGGCGCACGTCCTCAGGTCGCACATGGGCCGCAGCCGCCTCGAACTGGGCGACGGTCTCCAGGTCGGCCATCAGCACCGGGTCGAAGACGTTCGTGCGCCATTGCTCGTGCGCGCCGGCCAGCGCCTCGTCGTCCGTGGGTGCCCACGCCACCTTTACCTGGACCCGGATGGGCTTGCCCTCGCCACCCCCGCTTCGGAAGGCCTCCACCACACGCCGGAGCCGGGCGGGAGGTGCATGCACGGTGATCAGGCCGTCAGCCCACCCGCCGCACCATGCCGCCGTGTCGTCGCTCAGCGCCGCCCCGATCAGCGGTGGCGGGCGCGTTGGCAGCGTCCAGAGCTGGGCCCGGTCGACCCGCACGTGACCGTCGGTACTCACTTCCTCACCCCGCAGTAGGCCGCGGATCACGTCGACGCATTCGGCCAGGCGAGCGTTGCGCTGGGCCTTGGCCGGCCACGGGTCGCCGGTGACGTGCTCGTTCGATGCCTCGCCGGAGCCCAGGGCCACCCAGAGGCGGTCGGGATGCATCTCCGCCAGCGTGGCGATGGCCTGGGCGATGATCACCGGGTGGTAGCGCTGGCCCGGGGCGTTGACGACCCCGAACGGCAGCGGCACCGCCTCCATCGCCGCCCCGAGCCACGACCACGCGAATCCCGACTCGCCCTGCTCGCGACTCCACGGCGACAGGTGGTCCGACGACGACACCGCCCCGAACCCGGCGTCGGCGGCGGCCCGCGCCGCGGCAAGAAGCGCGCTCGGGGGATGCTGCTCGTGCGAGGCGTGGTAGCCGACCACCGTCATCCCCGAAGGCATGCCCGCGTCGTGACCCGACTACACGTCGCCGGGCGCGTGCGACATTCAGGGGCCGACCGTCCCCGATCCTTTACCGCCCGCGAGCCACGATGGTCGCCATGCGCGAGTTCATTCGCGACCACAGCCTGTCCGTCGTGGCCCTCGGGGCGTTCCTGGTGATCTGGTTTGGGGGCCAGGCGTGGTCCGGGCATCGCGCGTTCAACGAGGAGCAGCATGCGCACGGCGAACCGACCGTCAGCTTCGGCGAGTACCTAACCCGGGCCGACTTTGGTGAGGCGACGTTCGAGAACTGGGAGTCGGAGTTCTTGCAGATGGGCGTGTACGTGCTCCTCACCGCCTGGCTGGTGCAGAAGGGGTCGGCGGAGTCCAAGCCCGCGGCTGGGGATCCCCGCCTCGACGCGGATCCGCGCGAGCACCGCGACGATCCGGAAGCGCCGTGGCCGGTGCGCCGTGGCGGCTGGGTGCTCCGCATCTACGAGCACTCGCTGAGCATCGCGATGCTCAGCTTGTTCGTGCTGGCCTTCGCCGGCCACCTCGTCACCGGCGCACACGCGTTCAACGCGGAGCAGGTCGCCCACGGCGAACCCACGGTCTCGCTGCTCGGCTACCTGTTCCGCTCCCAGTTCTGGTTCCAGTCGCTGCAGAACTGGCAGTCCGAGTTCCTCGCCGTGGGCACGCTCGTGGTGTTGAGCGTGTACCTCCGCCAACGCGGTTCGCCCGAGTCGAAGCCCGTCCACGCACCCCACGCATCCACCGGCGCCGACTGACGGTGACGACGCCACGGCTTGACGGCAATGTCCAGCGCGTCGCCTATGGCGTGCAGGACCGATGCGCTCTGGACCCACGGGTGCACGTCCGCCTCCGCGGCTCGCTCGATGGTCGGAAAATGGCGTCGTACGCCGTCTTCCCGGTTTGACCGGGTGTGCCCGCGGTTAGAGGGATCGCGTGGTGAAGGACGCCGAGTCTTTCCGACGGGACCTGCCGAACGTCGTCGCAACCAGCCAGGCCACCGAAACGTGCATCGTCATCGACGGGGAGCTCGACGCCGGCGTTTCGGAGTGGTTCGGGGCCTGCGTGACCACAGCGCTAGAGAAGCGCCCTGAGTTGATGGCGATCGACGCGCGACGTGTGACGTTCTTGGACTCGTCTGGACTTCGGTCGCTGCTGCTTGCCCGTGCCGCCGCCAACGATGCCGGCGTGGCGTTCCGCATCGATGACCCGTCGCCGGAGCTCCGCCGCTTCATCGAACGAACCGGGCTCCGGGCCCTGCTCCTCGACGGGTGACGCACCACGCCAGGACGACTCAGGTCACGCGTTGGTCAGCGCCGGCTCCCGGGGCGGGGAGGCCCCAGGGACCGGCAGAGGTTCCAGACGTCGGCTACCCAACCGGTATGCCGGGAAACCAGATGCGACGTGCCCTCGACCGGCCAGGCCGGCGATGTGTCAGCCACCGGGAGGGGTCGAACAACCAGGGTCGACGCCGGGCCCGCGGGTCCGGTGCGGTGGGGATTCAGGGTCGGCGCTGCACGGCAGTGCTCAGCCGCCGGGCGCCGGCGGCGGACAGGGGGTGCCCCGGTCGAGGCAGAGCGGTCGGACGTTGTCCGGCACCGTCGGCGCCGGGGTCGAGCCGAGATCGCTGAAGCTGAGCCGGTAGCTCCAGGACGAGGCACCGCCCCAGGTGGCGTGGATCTCCTGGATCGCCTCGTCGGCGCCCACGGTGATGCGTACCTCGACGGAAGCGTCGGGGTGGCTGGCGTCGTCGTGGGCGACGTAGCCATACGGAAGCACGCGGATCAGCTCACCGTCCTTGGTGCCGGTCTCGGGGGCGAGGACCCCGGCCGGCACGAAGCCGGTGTACACGACCGAGCCGTTGTCGCCGGGGCTGGTGGCAAGATCGGTCATGGTTCCGGTGATCAGGCGGAAGGTGTCGCCGCCGGCGTCGGCCCGCACGGCGGCGAGGTACTCGTCGGGCGTCGTGCCCGAGTCGGGATCGATGTTGGCCGGGGAGCCGAGCTCGAACCACCCGCCCTCTCGCTCTGGGTCAGGTCCGTAGAGTGTGCCGTCCACGACGAGGAGGTCGGCCCGCCCGATACGGCCCGGGTCCTCGTTGGTGACCGCGATGTCGGACCCGTTCCAGCGCACCGTCCTGGCGCCCCAGAGGTTTCCGTCCTCCGTCACCTCGATCGACACCGTCCCGGATTGCTCGGCCGCCTGGGCGCTCACGGTCACCGCCTGCTCGATCGCGGCCGCGGGCGACACCTGCGGCGACCCGTTGGGTGACCCGAGGGCGAGCACCGCGGCGACGACGACGGCGATCACGGCGGCCGCGGCGGGGACGCCGATCGCCGGCCGTAGCCGCCGCGGGCGCGGCGATCGCGGTGGACGGCCGCGGGACAGGTCCACGGTCGGAGGGCGGGGGTTGCCGGCGTGCCGCGTGAGTTCGGTGGCCTTCCGGGTGAAGCCGGGCTTGTGACGAGGGTTGGCCCGGCGCAGTGCGTCGAGGCTGTCCGTTCCGTTCATCGTTGCGCCTTTCTCATGGCTGTCCTGGCGATGGGATGCCGGGTCAATGCAGCGGTACGCGGCTCGACCGCGTTGGGGTGCCCGACCGCGTCCCGCGGCTGCGCCGCATGGCTGACGCCGCCGGTGTTGTGGCCGGCGTCGCCGTTACAGCCCCGCTCGCGCCCACCGCCCTGGCTGACGGCCGCCTCGAACGCGTCGCGGAACCGGCGGCGGGCGCGGTGCAGGCGCCCGCGGGCTGTCACCTCGCGACACCCCAGCACAGTGGCGAGCTCGGCGGGACGGAGGCCCTCCCACTCGACCAGCAGCAGGACCTCTCGGTCGCGATCGCTCAGACGGGAGAGCGCCGCGTGGACCGTGGCGCTCTCCGTGGTCGTCGCGGCGGACGTGCTCACCGCGGCCGTGCGTGACGCGCCGAGCCCACGCTCGTGCAGCAGGCGGTCCTCGAGGGCATCGCGCCTCCGTCGAGAGCGGCGCTGGTTGGCCAGGACGCGACGGGCGGCCGCATAGAGCCATGCCCGGGCAGCATCGCCAGGGGGCACGGACCCGATCCGGCGCCAGGCGACGAGGAAGACCTCAGCAGCTGCGTCCTCGGCGTCCGACCTCGATGCCGCCCGCCAACCGCAGTACGACGCAACGTCGAAGCGGTGGGCCTCGAACAGCGCGTCGAAGCGGCGGCGATCAGCGGCGTTCCCGGTCACGGGATGTCCCTCGCTCGTCCCATCGACCACACCAGTGTCCGGCAGTGATCAGATCGTTCGACGAACCGCCCCAGCAGCCGGTCAGCTCGCCCGCACCGTCGAGGGTGAACCTTCCCCGCCATCAACAACGTAACGCGAGGGAGGGGGCTTGCCGCAAACGACCAAAACGTGCTGACCATGACTCGTCCGCAGAGCCGATCACGGCTAGAACCTGCGACGCCAGGAGTTGTGGAATGCGTGTGTTGCGTTCGGCAAATGGGTCCCTGTCCGGTGCCGCGTTCGCCGAGGCACTGCAATGACCGACCATGCGGTGGTGATCGCAGGAGGCGGCCCGACCGGGTTGATGTTGGCGGGCGAGCTGGCGCTGGCGGGGATCGACGTCGTCATCGTCGAACGACGCCCCAGCCAGGATCTCGACGGGTCGCGAGCCGGAGGACTCCACTCCCGCACCATCGAGGTGCTCGATCAGCGTGGCATTGCGGAACGGTTCCTGTCGGAGGGGCAGAAGCATCCGAGCGTGGGCTATGCCTACATTCCGCTGAACATCAGCGACTTCCCCACGCGCCACAACTACCTGCTCGCGCTCTGGCAGAGCCGCTTCGAACACATCCTGGCGGGCTGGATCGATGAGCTCAGAGTTCCGATCCTCCGTGGCCGCGAAGTCGTGGGCCTCGCCCAGGACGACGTCGGCGTCGACGTCGAGCTGTCCGGCGACACGTCGTTCCGAGCGCAGTACCTCGTCGGCTGCGACGGAGGGCGAAGCGCGGTCCGCCAGGCGGCCGGCATCGACTTCCCCGGGTTGGATCCATCGACCAGCTGGATGATCGCCGAGGTCGAGATGGACGAGCAGCCGGAGATCGGCGTGCGCCCCGAGGGCGGAGGCATCGGTCCCGTCAATCGGGTGGACGGCGGCGGGCCGTTCGGCGTGGTGCTGAAGGAACGGCAGGTCGACCACACCGGCAAACCCACCTTGCAGGACCTCAGCGCGGCACTCACCGTCGCCTACGGGACGGACTTCGGAGCCCACAGCCCGACCTGGATCTCCCGGTTCACCGATATGTCGAGGCAGGCGGCGTCCTACCGCCAGGGGCGCGTGCTGCTGGGCGGGGACGCGGCACACGTCCATCCGCCCCAGGGCGGCCAGGGCCTGAACACCGGCGTCCAGGATGCCGTCAACCTGGGATGGAAGCTGGCCCAGGTGGTCGACAAGAGATCACCCGAGGACCTCCTCGACACATACCACGCCGAACGGCATCCGGTCGGTGCTCGGGTGTTGCACAACACCATGGCGCAAGTCGCGCTCAGCAACCCCGACGACCGCCACCGGGCACTCCACGACACCATGACCGAACTGCTGGGCATGGACGAGCCGCGCCGGCGGTTCGCCGCGATGCTCTCAGGGCTCGACATCCACTACGACCTCGGAGAGGGACACCCGCTGCTCGGGCGGCGCATGCCCGATCTCGACGTGCACACCGCCGACGGACCCACGCGCGTCTACAGCCTGCTGCGCAGCGCCCGGCCCGTGCTGCTCAACCTCGGCGAACCCGGCGGTTACGACATCTCGCCCTGGGCGAGTCGCGTCCGGTTGGTCGACGCCGAGCACGACGGCCCCTGGGAGCTCCCGGTCCTCGGTGAGGTCGCTGCTCCCCGGGCCGTGTTGATCCGTCCCGACGGGCATGTCGCGTGGACAGGAGACCTCACGGACCCCGAGCTGCCCCGAGCGCTTGCCACCTGGTTCGGAGCGGCCACTGTGGCTCGCTAGTGCAGCACTAGGAGCATGTGGGCCCTGGTTCCGGCAGAATGCGCTCGTGCGCTGGGGGAGGACGCGTCGCTGTCTGTCGCTACCGCTGCTGCTCTTCGCAGCGTGCGGTGATGGCGATGGCGGCGAGGTGGTCGATGTCACCGCCGCATGCGATCGTTTGGAAGAGCTCGGCAACGCGATCCTCGGCGTCGCGGACGCGAACTCCGCAGCTGAGGTGCGAGACGCCGTGCAGGCCCCGCTCGATGCGTTCTCGGCTGCCGCAACGTCGAGCGGCGACGACAGGCTCGCCGAGCTCGCCCGGACAGCCGACGAGTCGTTCAGCGAGTACGTGGACGGCAGCGGCATCGACGCCCGCGAGGCCGGGAACGAGGCTGACATTGCCCTCGACCGGTCTGTGGAACGCTGCACCCAGCTCGGCGCGACGAAGTCGTTCCCGACGCAGCCATAGCTGCGCATCTCGCGACGTCGGCAACCTCAGTGGAAGTGGGACGGGAATTGGCCGATGATGCCCCGACTCAACGTGTCCGCCAGAGCCAGGATGTGATGGTGCACCGGTTCGTAATCCGCGACGCTCGCCGCGTAGTCGCCAGCCAGCTCATCCGCAGCCTCGGTCAGAGTCTGGTCGAGGTGCGTCTTCATGTCCGCCCGCATCGTGGCATTCGGCCAGAACCGCGGGTTGGCGGCGGACAGGAAGTCCGCGATGTCGTTTGCGTTCGCATACCACCTGTCGCTCGCATCGTTGAAGGCGTCGGTGTCACCGGCCTTGGCCGCCTGCAGGATCTCGACGGCGATGGTGATGTGATCGTGCAGCAGCGCAGTCAACTGTGCGCCGGCCTCATCGCCGTAGAAGGGCTTGATCGCGTCGCCGATGTCGACCTGGTTCTGCAGCAATCGCGCCGCGGTTGCCGGGAATCCCGCGGATCCGTCGGCGAACGTGACGATGGCCAGGCGCGTCCACGTGACGTGGTCCTCCCACAGCTTGCGCATGGCGTCGTGGAATGCGACCTGGGCCGCGTTGTGCGGGGTGGAGAACGGACCAGGGCCCTTGCCGGCGGCAGCGGCGGGCATGCCGCCAAGGCCGACGGTCAGGGCTGCGGGCGCCAGGGCCAGAACGGATCGACGCGTCAACGTGGGCACGTGGGTCATCTGGTGGTCCTTCCGGTGTCTGTGGGCGGATCGACCGGGGTATGCGAGGCTCCTGTGACGTTCGCGTCAGTACGGGCACGCGTCTTACCACCGGTCCTGTCGACGACCGCCGCAACCCAGGCATGAATCCGGTTCGGCCCCTCGATCAGGTGGACTCCGGCGTGGATCGAGCATCCGGGCCGACCGAGCCGCGTGACTGGTTGGCCGACCTGACGGCCCCGGGCCGTGACCAGGACCGAGCGCTGCGCGACCTGCACGGGCTCATGATCCGAGCCGCTCGTCACCAGGTCTGGCGCATGAGGCCGATGCTCGCAGGTGCTGGCAACGACACGTGTGAGGAGCTGGCCAACCAGGCCGCAGACGACGCGCTGGCCAGCCTGCTCACCAAGGTGCACACGTTTCGGGGCCGCAGCCGGTTCACCACGTGGGCGTACAAGTTCGCGATCCTTCAGGCCGCCACCGAAGTGCGGCGGCACGCATGGCGCAACCGCGAGGTTCGGTTGGACGACGCGGCGGTCTGGCCGGACGAGCACGCCGGTCCCGAACAGCATGTCGAGGCCGTCGACCTGGCCACCGCGGTGGGGCGGGCCATGGTCGTTGCGCTGACCGGGTACCAGCGCCGGATCGCCGTCGCCCTCCTTGTCGACGGGGTGCCGGTCGACGTCCTCGCCGACCGCCTGGGTACCACGCGCGGTGCCCTGTACAAGACGCTCTACGAAGTGCGGACGCGCCTCCGCCGGCACCTCGCCGGCACCGGGCACCTGCCAGGTGCGACGGAGGTGAAAACGCGATGACCGCGAACGCTCGCCGACTCAGCCCGGCGGCCGTCCAGGGGCTTGTGACCTCGACCGAGCCCTGGCTGTCGTGCGAGGACTGCTTCGAGCTGCTGGACGAATACGTCGAGGCGCGGCTAGCCGACCCCGCGGCTCCGGCGCCCGCGATGGACGTGCACATGGCGGCGTGCCCGGCCTGCGCCGAGGAGGCAGCGTCGCTGACGATCCTCGTGGCCGGTGATGACGACATTGACCCAGAGCCAGCCTTGCGACGCATGAGAAGCAAGGCTGCGGAGCCGTAGGGCGCCACGGCGAGCCCGGGGTCGAGCTACGAGGCTGACTTGACCCGCAGGACGTAGCCGGCCACGTCGTCGTCGCGGGTGGCCACCTGGATCGTGTAGTCGCCGGCCTCGTCTGCTCGGAAGACGGCACGGGCGTCGTAGCCGTAGAGCCCACCGCCGCTGTCGTCGGATGAGAAGGCGTCGGCAAGGCGCTCGCCCCGTCCCCGGACGGAAAACCACATGTCGGACGACGGCGACCCGGCAAAGATCTCGACGGCTTCGCCGGCATCGAGGTAGATGACGTAGTCGTCGGAGCGGTCGAGGATGTCGAGTTCGCCTTCGATGCGGTCGCCGGGAACGACGTGCTCCGTTTGGTCATCGTCCGGGATGACGACAACCGGATTGTTGGCGCTGAACGCGACGTCCGCCCCATTGGCGAGGCGTGTGGCGACGAACGCGATCGCCGGTGCATCTTCCGGCACATCGAACTCGTACACCCCCGGGGCGACGGGATCGTAGGTGTAGGGGCTGAGCCTGGCCGCGTCCTCAACCCCGAACTCCGCGAAGTAGTCCAGCATTGCCTGGTTCACGATCAGCATGTCGCCGTCCAGCGAGGCCACCAGGATCGCCGGCTGGACGTCGACCGGAAGCGTCAAGCGGATCGTGCGCCCTTCAGGCGCGGCGGGGATCACCAGGACCTGGATGGAATCGGGGTCCAGCCTGAACGAACCCTGCGTCACACCTCCACTGGTCGGGAACGGCCGGTACCGGGGTGACTCGCCGGAGCGGATGCGTTCCAACGCATTCTTGACGTCCTCAGCCGAGAGGGCCAGCGCGAACCTCTCGGCGAAGCTCAGTCCCGAAAGACCGATCACCCGTCCGCTCTCGTCGACGAGAGCGCCACCGCTCTGTCCGCCACCGATTGCGGCGTCGGTCTGCAGGTAGGTTTGGCCGAACTCCCGGGCCTGGCGGCGCCGCGACAAGATCCCGCGAGAGATCGTGGGCTTGGGGTTCACGTTCGCTTCGCCCGGGAAGCCCACGAGGAACACGTCCACGCCCTGCTCGACGCCGTCTGCGGTGCCGAGCTTGGTGCCGGGCAACCCGGTGTCGATCGGGCCGATCAGTGCGACGTCGCTGAGCGGGTCCACACCCACCACGGCGATTCCCTCGTGCCGCTCGCCGCCATCCAGCACGACATCGACTTCGGCGAACGGGTGGACGACGTGCTCGTTGGTGACCGCCATGCCGTCGGCCAGCAGGATGGCGCTGCCGTGGCCGAGCGGCGTCTCCACGAATGCCAGGGCGGGACCGACGCACTCGAGCAACGCCCTCGGCAGCGGGGCCTCCGGGCGGCGGCAATCGCCGCCGAGCGCCGACCGGCCATCGTCGGTGCCGTCACTGTCGCCGACCCCGAGGAGCAGCGCAGCGGCAACGAACACGCCAAGCACGACGAAGCACGCAAGCAGCCACATGACGGCCGGATCGCGTCGCCTCCCCATGTGCCGCCAAAGGGTACGGCACGACGCCGACACGCACCGGCCGCGGGGTCGTTCAGTGCCGGTGCGGGATATCGCCGGTCGTTACGCCGAATGCCCCTTGTCCTTTAGATTCAGCTCGACCGCTTCTCGAACGAGGTTCTTGAGAGCATCCTCGTTGATCGTGTCGCCCTCTTTGATGTCGATCGCCCGCCGGACGTTGCCGCCAAGGCTGGAGTTGAACAGGCCGGACGGATCGTTCAACGCAGCTCCCTTGAAGAACGTCAGCTTGACGACGCTCCTGTAGGTCTCGCCGGTACAGATGTCGCCGTCGTGGGACCACACCGGTGTTCCGGGGCTCGTGGCTTTTGCCCACTTCCACTGCTCGACGACATCCGGGTCCGCTTCCACGATGAGTTCTCGGACCTTGCTGAGCGTCTCGCCGCGCCAGTCGCCCAGCTCCCTGATTCTCTCATCTATCAGCTTGGACGGATCCGGCTGGTCGCTTGCCATTTGCATCCTCCCGAATGATTCCGCCGCCTAGATCCGCTTGATCGTGGCGCACCAGGCCGGTGCGCCGTCGTCGTGGAATCTCGTCAGAAGCCGGTCCGATTCGACGGCGGCGACATTCCATCCAGCGCCCGGGTTGAACGCGGCTCTCAGCTCTTCCTCGCTGACGGGGTGCGGGCCAGTGTCGGGACCATCGTCACTGAAACACAGCACGTACAAGGTCCCTCCGTGCTCGGTCACCGATGCGAGGCTCGCCACGTAACCGGGTCGCTCGTCCCCGTCGAGGGCGTGGAACAGCCCGCAGTCCAGCGCCGTCTCGAACGTGCGCCCCAAGCGCTCCAGCTGGAATGCGTCCGCCGCAGCGAACTCGACCTCGAGCCCACGGTCGGCGGCCTTTGCCCGGGCGATCGCGAGCGCCGTCTCGGCCACGTCAACGCCCAGGACCGACAATCCAAGCGATGCGACGTGAAGCGCGTTCTCCCCGGTCCCGCAGCCCGCATCGAGCACCGGTCCGGCGAATCCGCCGCCGGATGCCAGACGCACCACCGCCGGCTGCGGCCGGCCAACATCCCAGGGCGCAGGGCCGTCCTGGTACGACGCATCCCAGGGCAGTCCCGTCAGGCGTTCGTGACTGGTCGGGTGCCGCCCTTCGAACGGATCGCCTGCGAGGCTTCCTGATCGCTCGGACACGCTGTCGTTTTACCCTTCGTCATGCGTGCCGCGGCGCAGGTGGCGGGAGCGGCGGCTGGCGTGTTCGCCGACGGCCAGGAGCACCGCTCCGGCGGCGAGCGGCAGTGGGGCGGGAGCCGACCACCAGTGTCGGGGCAGCTCGGCGAGCCCGTCCTGGAGCGCGCGGGTCGCCAGGACCGTGGCGACGATGCCGACGGCGCACAATCCGGCGACGACGGTGCGCATCCAGATGCGGGAGGTGAGCATCGGGAGCCTCCTTGCGGTCTCGTCGGACCAGACCGGCCCGAGGGCTACCAGTAGGTCCAGCAGGTCGCGAGCGGGGCGGGTGCTGCGGTCGATGTGGTCGGCGATCTCGTCGCCGTACCGTGCCCGCCAGGACCGAGGGAACAGGCGCATGAGGGGTCTCATCCGGCGGCGCGCAGCTCGAGCCGGCGACTCGCCTCGGCGGCGAGCGCGGCGAGGCGCCGTGCCTCGCTGCGGACGAAGCGGAGCCCGTCGGGGGTGACCCGATAGGGGCGTCGGCGCTGGTCACCGGGCAGGGCCTCGACGAGGCCGGCGGCCTCGAGTCGGGACAGCGCTCCGTACAGCGTGCCCGGGCCCGGTCGTTGACCGGTGAGTGCCTCGATGTCGTCGCTGACGGCGTAGCCGTGGCGGTCGCCTGCGGTCAGCGAGGTCAGGATGAGCAACGCGGGTTCGCTGTAACGGCCGAGCTGTGTGCTCACGGCGCCGACTATATTACGTCCGGCGTTATATCGCTAGACGGAATATTCCTCACCTCACTGCCGTGAGTGCGATGGCGCCGGCCTCGTCGACGATGGTGAGCTCGCCCGGGCCGATCTCGACCCGGTCGGCGGCCTCGAGTGCGGCGACGAGCGCCTGCTCCTGGTCCATCACGCCGGGCGGGTCGGCGCAGAACTTGCGCGTGAGTCGCGCCCGGCCGATGGACACGCTGTCCCCGTCGAGCTCCCAGGTGGCGGTCGCAGTGTTGCATCCGGTCGCCACCGTGACGTGTCCGTCGACGGCGAAGGTGACGGTCGGATCGGTGCCGGGGATGACGCTGTCGAGGCTGTCGCCGGTCGCGACCTCGGTGACGTTCCACGTCGCGGTGAGGAGCTCGTCCGCGTCGTAGGGGCGGAACACCAGGCGAACGTCGCCGTCGTGCAGCACGAGGCGCTCGCTGTCGTCCTCGTCCACGTCGACGGTGTCGACGGCCTCGAGGGCGGCGAAGAACTCGTCTTCGGCCTCCATGGTCGACCCGCCGCAGGCCCGCAGCGTGCGGGCGACGCCGCTGATCTCCACCGAGTCGTCGTTGCCGAGGGAGAACGCGCCGCGGTACGTGTTGCACGGCCCCATCCCGGAGACGTCGTCGTCGACGACCGACAGCGTCACCGGGTTGTCGTCCTCGACCTCGAGCGAGCTATCGCCGCGCTCGAGCACCCAATCGTGCTCCTCGATCAGCTGGCGGGTGGTGGGCAGCCCGAAGGTCGCAGGCCGGCTGCCGGTGCCGTCGTTCCCGCCGCAACCCACCGCCGCCGCCATCACGATGGTCGCCGCGAGGAACGGGCGGGGCGACATCGTCGGGACGGTAGACCTGGCGCCGATGCGGCGGCTCACCCAGAGCGGGTGACGCCTCACGGCTGGTCGCAAGGCCCCTGCCTCATCCGCCGCACGATTCGCAGGGGTCGTCGGGCACTATTTGCTCGGCAAGCGTCCCCCGACCCCGTACGGTGACGATCGTGGAGCTCAGGCCGTTCCTGCTCGACCAGTGGCTCAGCAAGCATCAGTTCGCCTCGCCGCCCATCGAGTACGACCTCGCCTCGAGCACTGGGCCCCGGTGGACGGTCCGCGAGCTCCTGGCGCTCGTCGACGACGAGGCCCGGGAGCGCTTGTTCGACCGGCCGCTGTACTACGCGCCGCCGGAGGGCGATGCCGAGCTCCGGGAGGCCCTCGCCGCCGTGGCCGGCGTCACCGCCGACGACGTTCGCATCACGACGGGTGCGTCGGAGGCTCTGTGGATCCTGTTCATCAATGCCGCTGAGGCCGGCGCCAACGTGGTGTTGCCGCACCCCGGATTTCCCACCTTCGACGAGGCGGCGCAGGTGCTCGGTCTCGAGGTCCGCCATTACCACCTCCGGGGGGAGTCAGAGTTCCGGATCGATCTCGACGAGATCCGCTCGCTCACCGACGAGCGGACGAAGCTGGTCCTGGTCAACTCGCCGCACAATCCCACGGGTGCGGTGATCGGGGACGCCGAGCTGGTCGAGCTGCACGACTTCACCGGTCAGCGAGACGTCCAACTCGTCGTCGACGAGGTGTACCACCCCATCTACCACGGCCCTGCGGCCCCGTCGGCCGGCCGGTTCCCGGGTGTGACCGTGCTCGGCGACTTCTCGAAGGCGCTCTGCCTCAGCGGACTGCGGCTGGGGTGGATCGTCGAGCGGGACCCGGCGCGCCGCATGCGGTACGAGAACGCTCGCGGCTACCTGACGGTGTCCGGCTCGTCACCGCTCGGCGAGGCGCTGGGCGTCGTCGGCGTGCGGAACCGCGACCTGATCCTCGAACGGGCGCAACG
>Ga0081455_10001187_pt1 | contig 32644 bp, 27 predicted proteins | sample TabmetS3T2R1_FD_70207 | JGI IMG/M metagenome (GOLD analysis project Ga0081455, IMG submission 70207) | Tabebuia heterophylla rhizosphere microbial communities from the University of Puerto Rico - S3T2R1 | ecosystem: Host-associated > Plants > Roots > Rhizosphere ...
CAGGTAGACCAGCTGATCGAGCACCCGCATCTTGGGGTACAGGCCGCGCTCCTCCGGCATGTAGCCGAACCGCCGCCGGGTCTCGGCGTCGACCGGCCTGCCGAGCCACCGGACCTCGCCGGCGTCGGGTCGCAGCACGCCCAGCGCGATCCGCATCGCGGTGGTCTTGCCGGCGCCGTTCGGGCCGACGAACCCCACCATCTGCCCGGCCCGGACCGAGAACGACACGTCGTCGAGCGCCACCACGTCGCCGAACCGGCGGACGAGACCGTTCAGCTCCAGGACGCGCGCTCGGGTATCGCTCACGCGTCCCCGATGACGAGGACGGCCTTGCCGCGCACCCGCCGTTCGAGCAGGGCCTCGACCGCGGTGGCGGCCTCGGTCCATGGAGCCCGGAGGCCGACCTCGGTCCGCAGGCGCCCGCTCGCGAGCACATCGACGAGCTCCGCCAGCTGCGCCGTGCCGAGCCGGCCCTCGAGCAGCTCGTGCGTCACGAAGTACCCGCGCATCGTCGGTGCGCCACGCCGGTAGAACCCCCGAGCGTCGAACGTCGTCGTCTCATTCGACGAGTTGCCGAACGAGACGACCACACCGTCCGCCGACACGCGCGTGAGCGCGGCCGCCAGGCTCGCGCCGCCGACCGACTCGAGGATCAGGTCGAGCGGCTCGCCCTCGGGCTCGAGCGCCAACACGACGTGGTCGGCGCCGAGCTCGGCAAGGCCCTCGCCGCGTTCGGGGCTCCCCACCACCGCGGTCACGTCGGCCCCGGACGCGTGCGCCAGCTGGACCGCGAAGCGCCCCACGCCGCCCGCCGCGCCCGTGATCAGCACGCGCCGGCCCTCGAGCGCGCCGCCGAACGCGAGCGCCCCCGCCGCCGTCAGACCCGCCACCGGCAGCGTGGACGCCACCTCGAACGACAGCTCGTCGGGGATCGACGCGAGGTGGTCCGAACGGACCGCGACGCGTTCGGCCCACCCCGCGCCGTTGGACCAGGCGACCACGCGGGTCCCCGCCGGGGGGCTCGAGCCGTCCGCGGCCGGCACCGCGATCACGCCCGCCACGTCCCAGCCCGGCCGCCAGCCCTCGGCCGCGGTCCGGAGCGCCGTGCACTCGCCGCGGTTGAGCGAGGACGCGCGGACCGAGACGACGACCTCGCTCGGCGCCGGTTCGGGTTCGTCGACGTCGCGGAGCTCGATCGCGCCGGGAGTTCCCGGCGCGGCCACGAGCGCCCGCATCAGGTGACGATCGGGTGGGCCATCGAGAAGCCGCGTTGCATCTGGAGCTCGGCCTGGATCAGGTGCACGACCGCGTTGATCAAGGCCAGGTGCGTGAAGGCCTGCGGGAAGTTCCCGAGATGGCGCCCGGTGACCGGCTCGATCTCCTCCGCGTACAGGTGCAGCGGCCCCGAGAACCACAGGAGCTTCTCGCACAGCGCACGGGCGCGCTGGAGCTCGCCGATCTCCACGAGCGCCGAGACCAGCCAGAACGAGCAGATCGTGAACGTGCCCTCCTCGCCCGAAAGCCCGTCGTCGGTCTCCTCGACCTTGTAGCGCAGGACCAGCCCGTCCACCGTGAGCTCGTCGGCGATCGCGAGCACGGTCTTGCGGATCCGCTCGTCGTCTCGGGGCAAGAACCGAACCAGCGGCATCAGCAGGAGCGAGGCGTCCAGCGCGTCCGTGCCGTAGTACTGCGTGAACACGCCGCGCTCATCGACGCCGTTCGCGCAGATGTCGGCGTGGATCTCGTCGGCCACGCTGGCCCATTTCTCCTGCAGCTGGGTCTCACCGTGCCGGCGCGCGAGGCGGGCGCCGCGGTCCAGCGCCACCCAGCAGAACATCTTCGACGACGTGAAGTGCTTGAGCTCGCCGCGCACCTCCCAGATCCCGCAGTCGGGGTCGCGCCAGTGCTCGATCGCCTCCTCTACCTGCGCCACCACGATCGGCCACACGCGTTCGGGCAGGCGGTCGCGCGACTTCGTGTGGATGTACACGGAGTCGAGCAGCACGCCCCACACGTCGTGCTGCTTCTGATTGAACGCGCCGTTGCCGACCCGGACGGGATACGCGCCCTCGTACCCGGTCAGGTTCGGCAGGATCGATTCGGTCAGGTCGCGCTCGCCGCCCAGGCCGTACATCACCTGGAGCTCGCTGCCGTCCTCGCACCGGTCCGCCACGAACTCGAAGAAGCCGTCCGCCTCGTTGTCGAACCCCAGCGTGTACAGCCCCCACAGCGCGAACGTGGAGTCGCGGATCCACGAGTAGCGGTAGTCCCAGTTCCGCTCCCCGCCGGGGGTCTCGGGCAGCGAGGTCGTGGCCGCCGCCATCAGGGCGCCGGTGGGCGCGTAGGTCAGGCCCTTCAGGGTGAGCGCGCTCCGCTGCAGGTGCACGCGCCAGGGATGGTCGGGGAACTCGCCGTGGTTCAGCCACTCGCGCCAGTACTCCTGCGTGCGCCACATGCGGTCGGCCGCATCCTCGTAGGACTCTGGCGGCTCGTGGTCGGACCAGGACAGCGCGACGAATCGCTCGTCGCCCTCGCGCATCGTGGTGTCCGCGTGCGCGCGCCTGCCCTCGAACCCGATGCGGAGGTCCGTCGTCAGCTTCAACGGCAGCTCGCTGTCCTGGATGCGCGCCACCGCGCGGCCGTAGCCCTCGCTCTCGTACTCCCAGGTCATCGAGCCGCGCGCGTAGTCGGGCGCCGGCTCGCAGTTCATGAGCAGCTCGACGTGGCCGTTCACGCAGCGGATCGTCCGCAGGAGCACGTGCTCGGCCTCGTGATCGCCCGGCGGGCGCTGGTACTCGACCGCGCGCTCCCGGTCGTCGTACCAGGGGCCGACCAGGAGCGCGTCGCGGATCACCAGCCAGCCGGTGCGCGTCTGCCACGTGCTCTCCAGGACCAGCGTCCCGGGGACGTAGCGCCGCCCGGCCGGGACGGTGACGTCGGCGGGGCCGACGCGGAACATCCCCGCCGAGCGATCCAGCATCGAGCCGAACATCGAGGGGCTGTCGGGCCTGGGAAGGCAGAGCCACTCGACGTTGCCGCTCGGCGCCACCAGGGCCTGGACCTGCCGGTCCGACAGGAACCCGTACTGCGCGATGGGCGGGTACGGGCTGCCCTCGGCGAACTTCATCATCTGCTCGGACACGCTCATCGTGGCGATAGTAGCCCGAGCCTGAGTGATCGCTCCCGCGTCCTCGGCTACAGCTGCCAGCTGCCCGCCGGACCCTTCGCGAGGAACATCTTCAGACCCCAGGCGACCGTGTCGTCTCGCTCCGCGTCGGGATCGCCGGCGAAGTACCGATACCAGCTGAGCGCGCGAGCGATCGTCCCCGTTCGGTGCGCGAGGTCCGCCATCGATCGCAGCTCGGCGAGCGAGGCCAGCTCCTCGAACGGTTCGAGATAGGCGTCGCGCAGCCGGAGTAGTTCGGGCGCCCCCGGGCCAAGCTCCTGCTGCACGGCCAGAACCCGCAGCGTCACGACCATGGTGTGGAACGGGTGCGAGATGCAGCTGTCGCCCCAGTCGAGGAACAGATATCGGCCGTCGCGGACGAAGACCTGGCCGTCGTGGAAGTCGTCGTGCTGAAGGGTCTGCGGGATGGGGGACGCGGCGAGCTCCGAACACATCGACGCGAAGCCGGGGAGCGCGCTATGAAGCCGGGCCAGCTCGTCCGAGGTCACGCCGTCCGGGAGCCCGAGCATGAGGACGTCGTGGTCGTCCAAGACGCGGGCGAGGTGGTCGGGCAGCGCTTCGAGCCGCTCGTCGGGAACACCAACAGCGAGCAACCTGTCGACATCCGGAGCCACGGCGAGCTGGAACTCCGCATACATCGGAAGGATGCGGAACCACTGGTCGAGCTGTTCAGGCCCCTCGACAGAGTCGCGGAGCCGCTCCCCAGCGTCGGCCATCAGGAACCAGCCTCGATCTACGTCGGCCGCCACGACCTCCACGACCCGATCGGTCGCCAACGTCGCCAGCTCGACCGCCAGTCCCGCCTCGAACCGTTGGACGCTTGCGTTCGCCTTGAACCACAGGTCGCCGTCCGTCGTGGGGACGCGCATCACGGTCGCCCAGGCAGAGACATACGTCTGCTCGATGGACCCGATCACCGAGCCGGGGACGCTTGAGCGGATCCAGTCGTGCGCTTCGTCGAGCCAGGCGGGATCCAGCCATCCCATGGTTCGGTCCAGCGCCTACGCCGCGCCCGCCACCCCCACGATGTGCCCGACCCAGTCGTCGCGCGCGAGGGTGTCCAGCGCCGCCTTGGCCAGATCCGAAGGCGCGATCGTGCGCCCGGGCGCCTTGACGTCCTCGGTCGCCTCGTAGATGCCCCTGGGCGGCTCGTCCCCCAGCCGGGCCGAGGCAAGAAGCGTCCAGTCCAGGCCGCTCTCCCTGAGGGTCTCCCGGTTGCGACGGTGCTCGCGGGCCTGGGCCGCGAACTCGCCCGTGACCTCCTCGTCGTCGAACACGGTCGCGTTGGCGGTCACGACGACCCGCCGAACGCCCTCGGCCCTGGCCGCATCGACGACCGTTCGGGTGGCCTCCGAGTGCTCGGGCTCGTCGCCGGCGCTCGCGAGCGCGAGCATCGAGATCACGGCGTCGCTGCCGCGGATCGCCTCCGCGACGGCCTCGGCGTCGCGGGCGTCGCCCTCGTCGACGTCGAGCTTGTCCCCCGGCTCGCCGAACGCCGAGCCGTCGCGGACGAACGCCACGACCTCGTGACCGTGTTCGAGGGCCTGCTCGATGACGGAGCGCCCGGTTCGCCCGGACGCTCCGAAGACCGTGATCCGCACGAGCGACAGCCTAGGCGGCCGCGGGCGCCTCCGCATCCGGGCGCTCGAGCGCGAACGACAGCACCTCGTCGATCGTCTCGACCGGGTGGAACGCGATCTCCTCGCGCACCTGCTCGGGGACGTCGTCCAGGTCGCCCTCGTTGCGCTTGGGCAGGATGACCTCCTTGAGGCCTGCCCGGTGCGCCGCGAGCACCTTCTGCTTCAGCCCGCCGATCGGCAGCACGCGGCCCTGCAGCGTCACCTCGCCGGTCATGCCGACCGTGCTCTTCACCGGCGTGTGCGAAAGCAGCGAGGCGAGCGCCGTCACCATCGTGACGCCGGCGCTCGGGCCGTCCTTCGGCACCGCGCCCGCCGGGACGTGGACGTGGAACCGCCCGCCCAGCTGCGACGTGTCGATCCCGAGCGCCCGCGCGTGCGAGCGCACGTACGAGAGCGCGATCTGGCCCGACTCCTTCATCACGTCGCCGAGCTGACCCGTCAGCACGAGCCCGTCGCCGTCGGAACCCTCGAGGCGCGTGGCCTCGATGAACAGGACGTCGCCGCCCGTGCCGGTGACCGCGAGCCCGGTCGCGACGCCCGGCACGCTCGTGCGCTCGGCGGCCTCGAAGAAGAACCTCGGGCGGCCCAGGTACTCGCGGATGTCCGCGACGTCGACGTGCACCGGCGCCTCGGCGTCGCCGCTCGCGAGCCGCGTCGCAACCTTGCGCAGCACCTTGCCGAGCTCGCGCTCGAGGTTGCGAACGCCGGCCTCGCGCGTGTAGTCGCCCACGATCTGCCGCAGCGCGTCGTCGGTGACCTCGACCTCCACGGGCCGAAGGCCGTTGCGCTCCTCCTGCCTCGCGAGCAGGTGATCGCGCGCGATCGCGACCTTCTCGTCCTCGGTGTAGCCGTCCAGCCGGATGACCTCCATCCGGTCCAGCAGCGGGCCGGGGATCGTCTCGGCCACGTTGGCGGTCGAGATGAACAGCACCTCGGACAGGTCCAGGTCGACCTCGAGGTAGTGATCGCGGAACGTGTGGTTCTGCGCCGGGTCCAGCACCTCGAGCAGCGCGCTCGAGGGGTCGCCGCGCCAGTCGGCGCCGACCTTGTCGACCTCGTCGAGCATCATCACCGGGTTCTTCGTGCCGGCCTCCTTCAGCGCGCGCACGATGCGGCCCGGCAGCGCGCCGACGTAGGTGCGCCGGTGGCCCCGGATCTCGGCCTCGTCGTGGATCCCGCCCAGCGAGATGCGCACGAACGTCCTCCCGAGCGCCCGCGCGACCGACTCCCCCAGCGAGGTCTTGCCCACGCCGGGAGGGCCCACGAGCGTCAGGATCGCGCCCGAGCCGCGGCCGGCCGACGGGCCGAGCCCGCGCTCCTGCCGAAGCTTGCGAACGGCCAGGTACTCGACGATGCGGTCCTTCACGTCGGACAGGCCGGTGTGGTCCTCGTCCAGGATCCGCCGCGCGTCGGTGATGTCGAGGTTGTCCTCGGTGCGCACGTCCCACGGGATCTCGGTCATCCAGTCCAGGTAGGTGCGGATCCAGCCGTACTCGGGCGACTGCTCGGAGGTGCGCTCGAGCCGGTCGAGCTCGCGCTCAGCCTCCAGCCGCGCGCCCTCGGGCATGTTCGCGTCGGCGATCTTCTTTCGGTACTCCTCGACGACGCCCTCGCCGGACTCGTCGCCGAGCTCCTTGCGGATCGCGTCCATCTGCTGGCGCAGGATGTACTCGCGCTGGTTCTTCTCCATCCCCTCGCGGACGTCGGTGCGGATCTTGTCCTTCAGCTCGAGGTCGGCCAGGACCTCCTTGGCCCAGTCCAGGACCTTCTCGAGACGCTGCTCGACGTCCAGGGTCTCCAAGACCTCGACCTTCTGCTCGATCGTCAGGTCCGGCGAGTAGCCGGCCGTGTCGGCGATCTGCCCGGGATCGGTGATCCCGCGCAGGAACTCGGCGACCTCGGGGACGCCGCGCGCCTCGACGATGCTCTCGAGCACCGCGCGGTACTCGCGGGCGAGCGCGTGCCCGCGTTCGGACACGTCCTCGGGGTCGGGCCGCGGCTCGAACTGGACCCACGTCGTCTCGCCGGTGCCGGCCACGCCGGTCCCCACCGTGGCGCGGACCAGGCCCCGGATCACGAGGGCCTCGAGGCCGCCGCGGAGGCGGCCGACGTCCTCGACCTTGGCGACCGTTCCGATCTTCGCGTACCGAGAGCCGATCTTCGGGACCAGCAGGATCTCGCCGTCGGAGGACTCGGCGGCGGCGATCGCGCGGCGAGCCTCGTCGGACTCGACCGTCAGGGTCACGACCATCCCCGGCAGGACCACGCCGGAGGTCAGGGGCAGCAGGGGCAGGATCTGGGTGTCGAGCTGTGCCATCGTCGTTCGTCTCCCTTTGGTGAGCCCGGTCGGGCGTCTGGTTGGGAGAACGCGCTGCTCAGGCACGGTATTCCCCAGATGTAAGCGGGATTACAGTGAGCGCCGACAGGCCCGGAAGGCCATCCTGAGCAGCGGCTTCGCGTCAGGACGTCCCCGGTGGCCGCACGCGCAGGACCGTCCCCTCGTCCAGGATCGGCAGCCACAGCGAGCCGTCCTGGAACACCATCACCTGGTTGGCGTTGATCAGGCCGTGTTCGGCCACGGTGACGTGGGCCACGACCTCCTGCGCCTGCGGGTCGATGCCAGCCAGTTCCGGCCCGAACTCGGTCGCCACCCACAGCGTCGTCCCGTCGAACGCGAGCCCGTCGGGCGCCACCGGCGTGTCGATGGTCGCGACGACCTCGTTGCTGGCCGGATCGATCGCCTGCACGGTGTCCGTGTCGGTGCACGAGACCCAGAGCAGCCCGCCCGCCTCGGCCATGATCTGCGGGCCCTGATCGGTGGTGATCGTGGCGACGGCCTCGTCGGTCTTCGGGTCGATCCGCGTGACCGTGCCGTCGAAGTAGCTCGAGACCCACACGCTGTCGAACGCCGCCGTCACGAACCGCGGCTGCAACCCGACCTTGACCTGCGAGCCGATCGCCGAGCTCCGAGGATCGAACCGCGCGACGACGCCGTCGTCCTCGCACACGACCCAGACGGACCCGTCCGCGACGGCCAGGCCCTCCGGCGCGGCGCACACGTCGATCGTTTCCACCGCCTCGTCGGTCGACGGGTCGATCCGCGAGACCGTGTCGTCGCCCGAGTTCGAGACCCAGACGCCGCCCTCCCCTACGGCCACCTCGAGCGGGACGGCCCCGACGTCGATCGTGGCGTCCACCGCGTTGCTCGCGGGGTCGACGCGGCTGAGGGTCCCTCGCCTCGCGTCGATCTCGGCGTTCACGACCCAGATCGAGCCCTCTCCCGCGGTCACGCCGATCGGGTCCGCGCCGACCTCGACCGTCGACTCGACCTCTGCCGCCTGCGGGCCGGTCGACGCGGAGGGCCCGTCGGTCGACGTTTCCGTCGCGCCCGTCGCGCCCGTCGCGCCCGTGTCGCCGCCGCCGTCGTCGCCGGTGCACGCGGGCAGGATGAGCGCACCCGCCAGGGCGAGCGCGACCAGGCGTGGAGCCCCTCTCCCCATCGTCCCTCGATACGTGCCCGAGCACGCCGCCGGACGGCGGAACCGGCGGAACGGCAGGATGCCGCAACCCTCGCCGGTTCCCCGAGCCCTATCCTTGGCTGGATGGCCGAGGCCGAGGGGGCGCGGGCTCTCTTCAAGCAGGTCGCCGACCGTGTGGACGAGCGGTTGTTCGGCGTTCGCGAGCCGCTTCGCCTGGTGATGGTCGGGATCCTGACCGGGAACCACGTCCTGATCGACGACGTCCCCGGCGTGGGCAAGACGACGCTCGTGCGCATGCTCTCCACCTACCTGGGGCTGCGGTTCCAGCGCGTGCAGTTCACGCCGGACCTGATGCCGAGCGACATCACCGGCACCTCGGTCCTGAACCTGAAGACCAACGAGTTCGAGTTCCGTGCGGGTCCGCTGTTCACCCAGGTGCTGCTTGCCGACGAGATCAACCGGGCCACGCCCAAGACCCAGGCCGCGCTGCTGGAGGCGATGCAGGAGCGGCAGGTCACCGTGGACGGCGAGACGCACCCGCTCCCGGACCCGTTCTTCGTCCTGGCCACACAGAACCCGGTCGAGCTCGAGGGCACGTTCCCCCTGCCCGAGGCGCAGCTGGACCGCTTCCTGCTGCGGGTCAAGCTCGGCTACCCGGACGAGCGCGAGGAACTGCGCATCCTGCAGACCCGCCCCACCGAACGCACCCTGCCCGAGGAGCCGTTGGTCGACCTGCCGCCGCTCGCCGAGATCCGGGACGCCATCGCCGCGATCGGCCTGGAGCCCCCGGTGCGCTCGTACGTCGTCGCGCTCGCGCGGGCGACGCGCGATCAGCCCGAACTGGCGGTCGGCGCCAGCCCCCGGGCGGTCGAGCAGATGGGCGACGCCGCGCGCGCCTACGCGATGCTCGACGGTCGCGACTACGTCCTGCCCGACGACGTGAAGGCGCTCGCCGAGCCGGTGTTCGGGCACCGGTTGGTGCCGACCACCGACGCCCGGATCCGGGACCGCAGCGCCGACGAGATCCTGCGGGAGATCCTGCGCTCGGTGCCCGTCCCGACCGAGCTGGACGCCTAGGGGCCGGCAACGGACACGCCGGAACGACGGCAGATCGCCCTGTACGTCGCCGGGATCGTCGGCGTGTTCGCGGTGGCGTGGGGCGAGATGGTCGTCCTGCTGTGGGCGTCCGCCATCGCCGCGATCTCGATCGCGTCGACCCTGTGGGCGCGCTCGGCGCTCAAGGGCGTGAGCGTCGACGTCGCGTTCGAGCCGGCGAGGGCGTTCGTGGGCGAGGACGTCACGCTCCGCGTGCGGATCGTCAATGACAAGCGTCTGCCGCTGCCGATCGTCCGGCTGCTCGTGCGGTTCCCGAACGGCCTGCTGCCCGAGGCGCACCCCGATCCCGTCGCGCTGCGCGGCCACCGGCGACGGCTCTCGCTCGCCCGCCGTGCCGAGGTCGAGCTCCGCCTCCCCGTGGTCGTCACCACGCGCGGCGAGTACTGGCTCGAGGGCGTCGACCTGGTGGCGTCGGACCCGTTCGACCTCGCGCCGGTCAAGCTCGAGGCGGCGGCGCAGCGGCCGCTGCTGGTGATGCCTGAGCCTCGCGTATCGATCCCGCTGCGGATCGCGCGGCGGCTGCCCTTCGGCTCGCCGGCGCCGTCGGTACGGCTGTTCGAGGACCGGGAGCACTTCGCCGGCGTTCGCGACTACGAGCCCGGTGACCCGATGCACCACGTCCACTGGCGCCTGTCGGCGCACGCCGGACGCCTGCAGACCAAGCGGTTCGAGCCCACGCGGTCGGCCGAGGTGCTGTTCGCGCTCGACGTGTCGAACGGGGAACCGTTCTGGCACGCGGTCGATCCCGACACGGCCGAGGAGACGATCGGGTGGACCTCGTACCTGGCGCGACAGGCGCTGCACGCGGGCTGGCGAACCGGGCTGATCGCGAACACGCACCTTCGCCGCGGTGGCGGGCCGCTGCGCATCCCGGCGTCGGACTCGGTCGGCAACGAGGCCGCGCTCTTCGCCGCGCTCGCGCGCATGCCGAGCCAGCCGACCAGCGACCTCGGTCCGGTGCTCCGGGAGTACGGCAGGCGCCAGACGCGGCGGACGACCGTGATCGTCGTCTCGCCCCGCCCAGGCCCGGCGCTGTCGCACGAGATGGAGGTCCTTCGCCGGCGCGGGAGCGACGTGATCCACCTCTCGCCCGTCGAGGCCGCGCGGAGGGCCGCCTCGTGATGTGGGCCGGCGCCGTGACCAGACCCGAACGGCGCGAGCTCCGCGCGTGCGGACTCGCCGCGCTCGCCGAGGCGGGGGTCCTCGTCCTCCCGCTGTGGCTGATCCTGACCCAGACCCGGGGGCTGCACATCGGCGTGATGGCGCTGGCGGTGCCGTTCGTCGCGACGTACGTGGGCGGGGCGCTGCTCGCCTGCCGCTTCCGTGCCTCGCGCAACGTGGCGTACGTCGCGGCCGCGATCGCGATCGTGGCCGGGATCTGGCTCGGACACGGGCACGTCAACCAGACGGTGTTCGCGGTGCTGGTCTGCCTGCTGGTCGCGTTCCGCCTGGTGACGCTGGCGCTCCGCGACTGGCGGCTGCCGATCCACGCCGAGCTCGGGTGGCTCACCCTCGCGCTCGGCCTCGAGGTGTTGATCGCGGCCGGCGCGACGCGCGAGTGGCACGGCCCGCTGCTCTGGATCGTGCCGGTGTTCTTCGTTGCCGCGTTCGCGAGCCGCGCGAGCACCGTGTGGACGTTCGGGGCCGCGGGCGAACTGGACGAGCGCGTCCGGGCAGCATGGATCCGGCGAGCGCTGCTGGCGACCGGCGTGCTGGTCGGCGCCATGGTCGCCGCGGTCGCGCTCAGCATCGAGGGCGGCGTCTTCGACCGGATCGGCCGGTGGCTCACGCCGGTCGCCGACGCGGTCACCTCGGCCTTCGCGTGGGTGCTCTCGCAGGCCGCGCGGCCGATCTTCTGGCTGGTCGACCGGTTGGGGATCGACCCCGGCGCGGTCCGCGACCTCCTGAACAGCCTACGCAACGGCAGCGTGGGCCGGACGCTGGCCGAGCAGCGCGCCGCCGGTGAGTCGTTCGTCCAGCGGATGCTGGGGCTGTTGGTGTTCGCGGCGATCGGATACGCCGTCTTCCGGGCGATCCGCCGCTTCCGTCCCCCCGTGGGTTCCGAGCCCGAGCCGCGCGTCGTGGGCACCCAGGCCGAGGTCGCCCTCGCCGAGGTCGAGCCCCTCCCGCCCCGGCCGCGCCTGCGGCGCGAACCGCCCGCGGACACCGTTCGGCGCTGGTACGCCGAGACGCTGTGGGCGCTGCGGCGCCGCGAGATCGTTCGCGAGCCCTGGCAGACCCCGGCCGAGTTCGCCCCGGTGGTGGCCGGGGCCGTGCCGGCGTGCGCGGACGCGTTCGAGGAGCTCACACGCGCGTACGAGGACGTGCGCTACGGGAGCCTTCGGATCGACGCTGCCGCCGTCACCCGGCTCGAGGCCGGCCAGAAGACGATCATGGCCGCCGTTGGTGGCGGCTGACCTTCTGGGATGTCGAGCCGGAGCACCCGGCTCCGACCCTGCAGATGTCCGGCGATGCCGATGAGTTGGAGGCCCGAACCGGGTCTCCAGGACGTGCGAGAGGGAGAGCGGCCGTGAAGGCGTGGTCCGCAGCGAAGGAGTGCGTCTGCCAGCGGGTGATTTCGTTGACGTCCCCGTTAGGATGGCGCGCTCCATGACCGACCCCGCGATCGTCGTCGAGAGCCTCGCCAAGCGGTTCGGGAAGGTGGAGGCGCTGAAGGGCGTCGACCTCCAGGTCCCGCCCAGCACGGTCCTCGGGCTGCTCGGTCCCAACGGCGCCGGGAAGACCACGACCGTTCGCATCCTCACCACGCTGCTGCACCCGGACGAGGGGCGCGCCACGGTCGCCGGTTACGACGTGGTCAAGCAGGCCGAGGAGCTCCGCCACGTGATCGGCCTCGCCGGCCAGAACGCCGCCGTGGACGAGAACCTGACGGGCCTGGAGAACCTGGAGATGGTCGGCCGGCTCTACCACGTGCCCGCCGCCGAGGCCAAGCGACGCGGCCGCGAGATCCTCGAGCGCTTCGCGCTGACCGACGCCGCCGACCGGGTGGCGAAGACGTACTCGGGCGGCATGCGACGCCGGCTCGACCTGGGCGCGAGCCTGGTCGGGCGTCCGCAGATCCTGTTCCTGGACGAGCCGACAACGGGGCTCGACCCGCGCGGCCGGCTGGAGATGTGGGACGTGATCCGCGACCTGAAGACCGAGGGGACCACGCTGCTGCTCACGACCCAGTACCTGGACGAGGCCGACCGCCTGGCCGACTCGATCGCGGTGATCGACGGCGGCCGCGTGATCGCCGAGGGCACCTCGGACCAGCTGAAGACCCGGGTCGGCGGCGAGATGCTCGCGCTGCGCGTCGCCGATCGCGATCGAGCGGCCGAGGCGGCCGGATCGGTGCTCGGCCTGGGGCCTGGCGGCGGCAACGTGGACAACAACACCGGCGAGATCAACGTGCCGGTCGGCACCGACGGGACCGCGATCCTGACCGAGGCGGTCCGGCGGCTGGACGACCAGGGCATCAAGCTCGCCGACATCGGCCTGCGCAGGCCGACGCTGGACGACGTCTTCCTGGCCCTGACCGGCCACGCGGCCGAGGAGGCCGACGGGGAACAGCCCGCGGAGGACGGCGGCCGCTCCCGCCGCAAGGATCGCAAGAAGGAGAAGGTGTGAGCGCCGTCGCCGAGACGTTCCGGACGCCGGGTCGCCTGGCGGCCACGGTCTCCGACTGGTGGGTCATCACCCGCCGGAACCTGATCACCTACATCCGCAAGCCCGACCTGCTGGTCTTCTCGACGATCCAGCCCATCATGTTCGTGCTGCTGTTCGTCTACGTGTTCGGCGGCACCTTCGAGCTGATCCTTCCGCCCAGCGTCCCGTACGTCGACTTCCTGATGCCGGGCATCTTCATCCAGACGGCCATCTTCGCCGCCACGCAGACCGGCGTGGGCCTGGCCGACGACCTGCAGAAAGGCCTGATCGACCGGTTCCGCTCTCTGCCGATGGCGCGCTCGGCGGTGCTGGCCGGCCGAACGTCGGCCGACACGGTCTCCGTGCTGATGCAGACGATCCTGATGCTGATCGTCGCCTTCCTCGTGGGCTACCGCCTGCACGAGGGCGGATGGGAGGCCCTGCTCGCGTTCGTCGGCATCGTGGCGGTCGGGTACGCGTTCACCTGGGTGTCCGCGTTCGCGGGCCTGTCGCTGAAGACGATCGAGGCCGTGCAGGCCGCGCTGTTCACGATCGTGTTCCCGTTCGTCTTCGTCAGCACGGCGTTCGTGCCGCTCGCCACGTTCCCGAGCTGGCTCCAGCCCTTCGCCGAGTGGAACCCGGTGACGATCTGGGTCGACACGGTCCGCAAGCTCACGCTCGGCGACCTCTACGCGCCCGGCGTGAGCCCGTTGTTCGCCGACGTGAAGCCGCTGGGTGAGCTGATGCTGTTCTCGATCCTGTGGTTCGCGTTCTTCCTCGTGGTGTTCTCGTACCTGGGCGTGCGCTTCTACCGCAAGACCTAGCGCCCGCGCCGCGCTCGTTCAGCCGTCCCGGCTGCCTGCCGATACCTCCTCGGAGGATCGACGCGCATGCAGGCACCCACGACGCCGAACGGTTCGCCGGCCCAGCAGCCGGGCGGACGCACCTGTCCGAACTGCGCCGCGCCCAACGGGCTGACCGCCGCGTTCTGCTGGCAGTGCTATCAGCCGTTCGGCGCGTACCAGACGCCGCCCGGGCTCGCGGGCTCGCCGCCGGACCGAGGGCCGTGGACGCCCGGGATGCCGGCGACGCCTCCCGCCTGGACACGTGCACCGTTCGACGCCCCGGCGCGGCGCCGCGGTGGCCTCGGCCGGATCCTGACGGTGGTCGTGGCGACGCTGGTCGCGATCGGCGGCGCGTACTGGTTCGTCTCCCGGGACGCCTCGGTCGCGCTGCCCGAGACCGTCGGCGGCCTGAGCAGGATGGACGACGCGCAGACCCAGGTCGTGGTCCACGCCTTCCACGAGCAGCTGGAGCGGATGGGGGTCGAGGGCGACATCGCGATGTACGGCGCGGGGCTGCCGACCGCGGCCCTGGTCTGGATCCACGACGCCGCCGCGCCCACCACCGACGACGCGTTCGACCGGTTCGCGACGGGGTTCGACTCGGGGATCGGGGCCGCCGGCTCGCTCGACGGCTCCCGCAAGACGATCGAGACGCTGGACGGCATCACGTACGTGTGCGCGCCCCTGGTGAGCGACGTCTCCGGGACGATCTGCATGTGGCAGGACCGGGAGGTCTTCTGGCTCCTGTTCGACTTCTCGGGGGGCTCCTTCGAGCAGGGCAGGACCCTGGCCCGGGGCGCCCACGAGGCCGCCGCGGCCGCCTAGGCGAACCCCGAGGGAACATCCCGCCGCCGGGCTCGGTTGTCGCCTGAGGCCGGTACAGTGACCGGACGTCAGCCGTCGGTGGTCTGGGGGTTCGCAGTGCTCGGTTTCGAAGGCGAGAACGCTCGCGAGAAGGTCATCGTCCTGCTCACGATGTGTTTCGCGCTGGCCATGGCCATGCTCGACAACACGGTCGTGAACGTCGCGCTCCCCACGATCAGCCGAGAGCTCGACGCGGGGGTCAGCGGCCTGCAGTGGATCGTCGACGGCTACGTCCTGGTGTTCGCGTCGTTGCTGCTGACCGGCGGCATCGCCGGCGACCGCTACGGGCGCAAGAAGGTCTTCATGCTCGGCCTGGCGATCTTCACCCTCGCGTCCGCGATGTGCGGTCTCTCGCAGAGCACGAGCCAGCTGATCGCGGCGCGCGCGATCCAGGGCGTGGGCGCGGCGCTGCTGATGCCCGGAACGCTGTCGATCATCACGGTCACGTTCCCGCCGCACGAGCGCGCCAAGGCGATCGGGCTGTGGGCCGGCGTCTCGGGGCTCGCGCTGGCGCTCGGCCCGACGGTGGGCGGGCTGATGGTCGAGCACCTGGGGTGGCAGTCGGTGTTCTTCCTCAACGTGCCGATCGGGATCATCGCGATCTTCGCGGCCTGGCGCAACGTTCGCGAGTCCGTGTCCGAGGTCACGCGTGAGCTCGACATCCCGGGCCTGCTCCTGGGTTCGGGCGCGCTGTTCTGCGTGACGTACGCCCTGATCGAGGCCAACGAGAAGGGATGGAGCGATCCCCTGATCGTCGGCACGCTCGCGGCCTCGGTCGTGCTGGCGGTCGCGTTCCTGTTGTACGAGCGGCAGAGCCCCAAGGCCATGCTGCCGCTGCGGTTCTTCCGGATCCCCGCGTTCTCGGCGGGCGCGACCGTGGCGTTCAGCGTGTCGTTCGGGATGTTCGCCACGTTCTTCTTCATGTCCCTGTACATGCAGCTGATCCGCGGCTACAGCGCGTTCGAGGCCGGCGTCCGGTTCCTGCCGATGACGCTGATGATCATCGTCGTCGCGCCGAACGCCGGCCGCTACGCGTCGAGGCACGGCTCGCGGATCCCGATGACGTTCGGCCTGATCCTGGCCGGTATCGGACTCCTCGGGCTCTCGCTGATCTCGGTCGACACGTCGTACTGGCTGATGCTCCCGCTGTTCGTGATGATGGGCGTCGGCATCGGGGCGACGATGGCCCCGATGACCGCGGCGGTCATGAACGCCGTGGGACCCGAGCGCGCCGGCCTCGGCTCGGCCACCACGAACACCTCCCGAGAGGTCGGCGGGGTGTTCGGGATCGCGCTGCTCGGGACGATCCTGACCACCAGGCTGGGGGCGGTGCTGTCGCCGACGCTGGCGACCCTGGGCCTGGCGCCGGCGTCGCAGGCGGCCGTGGAGGCCACGGCCGGCCACGGGATCTTGGACCCCAAGGTGCTCGGGGCGCTGCCGCAGGACCAGCAGGGCGCGGTGGTCGAGGCGTTCCGCCAGTCGTGGATGAGCGGCTTCCGCCTCTCGTTGGTCGTGGCCGGCGTCGTGCTGCTCGTGGCCGCGTTCGTGGCCAACCGGTTCATCCCCGGGCGCGAGCACGCCCGCGAGGTGCGGGAGTCGGCCACCCGGCTGGAAGCGCCTGCGCTGGAGGTCTAATAGGCTCCCGGTCGTGGACGACGACCGGGAGTTGATCGAGCACATCGAGGGGCTCGCGCACGAGGAGCACGAGCTCTTCGCCAAGGAGTCCCGGGGCGAGGCCTCCTCCAAGGAGCGCGCCCGGCTGAAGGAGATCGAGGGCGAGCTCGAGACCTCCTACGACCTGTTGCGGGCCCGTCGCGCGCGTCGGGCCGCGGGCCTGGACCCCGATATCGAACCCGTGGTCGACACCGAGGCGCTCGAGCAGGCCGAGCGCGAGATCCTGGACGCGACGACGGCGCAGGACCCCACCCAGTAGGTCTTCGGGTCCGAGCTCTCGCGATCGCCGCCTCGGGGCGTCAGGCGTTCGGGTCGGCCGGGTCGACGAACCCGCGATCCTTGTGCGACCCGTCGCAGAACGGCTTGTTGCGCGAGTAGCCGCACCGGCACAGGGTCTGGCGGTTCCGGACCTCGTAGGGCCTGCCGTCCTCGGAGACGACCGGGATCCCGCCTCGCGCCCAGAGCGACGCGTTCGGCATGACGCCGATCGAGGGTGAGGGGTCGAACACCGTCTCGACCGGCTCGGCGTCGGGCAGGATCGCGTAGGCCAGGCGCCCGGACGGGCACCGGCTCACCATCGCCCGGAACTCCTCGGCGGAGTCGGGGTCGTCGGCCTCCTCGACCAGCTCCCACACGCCGGTCCGCACGTTGCGACAGAACCCTGCGTGGGTGCACAGCGACAGGTCGTCGTACAGGACGTGGTCGGCCTCGCCCTCCCACGTCTCCCGGCGCACCGAGATCGGCCCGCGATCGGCCACCTCGGTCCCGTCGAACGGGGTCTGCTCGCACGCCTTGTCGCAGAACGGCTTGGTCGCCGACTGGCCGCAGCGGCACAGCTCGTAGACGCCGTCGGTCGGGGGCGTGAACCCGGGTCCCTCGTCCCAGGCGACCGGCTCGCCGAGCTCCGTTTCGACGATCGCCGTGCGGAGCAGGGGCACGCCGCCCTCCACCCGATAGGGCCCGTTCTTGGTGACCACGATCCTCGGCTCGTCCATGGGCCCAGAGGGTACACCCGCGCGTCAGATGGCTCCGCTCGACCCGTGGTCCCGCGCTACGGCGGCAGGAAGGAGCGCTCGAACCGCAGCGCCCGCCACGGCCGGCGGCCGGTCGCGACCAGCCTGCCGCGGGCGACCGCCCTCGTCCGCCCGATCCGGCCGTAGACCAGGAGCAGGAGCGTCGCAGGATCGGCGTGGATCGTGCAGTCCGCAGGGCCGTCGGCGGGCCCGACCGAGGCGGTCCCCTCCTCCACCCGAACGCGGAACGACGGACCACCGCGCACCATGACGCGATAGGTCGTGCGCTCGTCCTTGGTGCGCTCACGGTCCACGTACCAGGGCGCGAGCGCCGCGGAGGCCCGCAGGATCGTCCGGGCGTCCTCGGCCGCGATCGGCCAGGGCCGGTCCAGCGTTCGCGCCGCATCGAACCCGTGCACCACGAGCTCGGCCAGCAGCAGGCCGGCGCCGGTCGCCACGTCGAGCGCGATCCCCGAGTACCAGGGGAACGGGTCCGCGCCCAGCCTGCCCCGGGTCGTCGCGACGAACGCGTCGACGCTGGTCCGCAGCTCCTCGACCTGGCCCTCGAACGCGAGCCCCCGCCGCTCGCGGATCTCCGCCTGGTTCTCGGCGCCGATGTCCGAGATCTCGCCCTCGGGCGAGGCCGTGCCGGCAAGGTACGCGGCGAACCGCGACGTCCGGGCCGCCAGGTGGGCCGCGAGCTCGCCCATCGTCCACTCGAGCCCCTGGACCGGCCGGTCGGGCTCCCGGACCTCGGACAACAGGTCGGCCAGCCGCCGGCCCGCCTCGCCCACCGCCTCGGCCGCGGGGGCGAGGTCGATCCGCAGCTCGGGGATCTCGGTCACGCTCACGGGCGTCCTCGCGGGCTCACCCGCCGATCCTCGCGCCTGGGAGCCGGGATCGGCAAACCCTGGTTCGCGGGGGTCGTTGATAGCGTGCCCGCGTGACCCTACGCACCCGAGCCGCAGCCGCGCTGGCCCTCCTCGTCCTGTTCGCGACCGCGTGCTCGTCCAGCATCCCCTCGGCCGCCCCCAGCCCCTCGGCACGGGGGTCGAAGACCCAGACGGCGACCGGCCCCGGGTCGGCGAGCGCGTCTCCGGCCATCGAGCCCGCCAGCGAGACGACCCGGGTCAAGGCCCCGTCGGGCGCGACGCTCCTGGTCCACGGCACGTACCCGAAGACCGAGTCCCGATGCGTCCGCTACCACCGGCCGCGGCTCGCCGCCCGCTACCCGGGGACGCTCTCGGTCCGCAGGGCGCAGGACGGCACGCTCTCGCTCACCGTGACGCTCGCGTTCGAGGACTACCTCAAGGGGATCGCCGAGGTGCCGCCGTCCTGGCCACGCGCGGCCCTGGAGGCCCAGGCGATCGCGGCGCGCAGCTACGCGCTCGCGACGACCGATTGGGACGGCGCGCAGGGCGAGACGCTGAAGACGCCGATCTGCGCCACCACGTCGTGTCAGGTCTACCGCGGCATCCCGGTGCCGTTCGACCCCGCGGTGCGACGATGGTTCGGCGCGGTTCGGCGCACGACCGGGCAGGTCCTGCTGTTCGAGGGCCGACCCGCGGACACCGTCTACTTCTCGACCTCGAACGGCCACACCTACGGCAACGACGAGGTGTTCGGCAGCGCGCCGCTCCCCTACCTGCGCCCCGTGGTCGAACGCGACGACGGCGCCTCGCCGCTGTCGCACTGGCGCGTGCGCCTGCCGTTCGACGACGTCGCGACGTTCCTGGGTGCGGCCGGAGAGTGGCCGGCGCACCGGCCGGTCACGAGCGTCGGGCTCGAGGCTTCGACCGTGACCGTCGAGGGCGGCGGCCACCGACGGACGATGGACCTGACCACGTTCCGGGACGCGGTCAACACGTGGGGGCCGTGCCTGATGCCGGGTCGGTACCCGCCCTCGCCGCTTCCGGTCACGCTCCCGTCGGGGTGGATGACGATGACCTCGGGACCCGGCGCCGCATCGGCGGTCGGGCGCGGGTGGGGGCACGGGGTCGGGATGGTCCAGTGGGGGGCGTACGGGAAGGCGCGGCGCGGCCTGTCCGCGCCGCAGATCCTGGCGTCCTACTACGGCGGCCTGCATCCCGAGTCGTTCCCCGAGCCCGGCCTGATCCACGTCCGGGTCGCGAGCGGGCTCACCTCGCTGCGGGTCGTGCCGTCGGCGCCGGGCGCCACGGTCGACGGCCGGACGCTCGATGCCCGCAGCGTCACGATCGCGGGCGGCGATCGCCTGAGCGTGACGACGGGTACGTGACGGGACGAACGGTGTTCCTGGCCGGCGTCGCGGCCGCGGTCGCGATCGCGTTCGCCGACTCCTCGATCGTGGTGCTCGCGCTGCCCGAGCTCTACGGGCGGTTCGACACCTCGATCCAGGGTGTCGCGTGGGTCATCACGTCGTACAACCTGGTCCTCGCGGTCGTCGCGCTGGCGCTCGTGTTGGTGGTGCATCGCGTGCGGGCCGGCCTCCTGCTCGCGGCCGGTTCCATCGTGTTCCTCGCCGCATCGATCGCCTGCGCGCTCTCGAACTCGATCGGGTTCCTGATCGCGGCGCGTTCGGTGCAGGGGCTGGGCGGCGCGCTCCTGCTGGCCGGGTCGCTGCCGGTGCTCGGGGCGCTGGGCGGCTCGACGGCACGCGGCGTCGCGATCTGGACGATGGCGGGGACGCTGGGAGCGGCGCTCGGTCCGGCGCTCGGCGGGGTGCTGACGCAGGCGTTCGACTGGCGGGCGATCTTCGTCTTCCAGGCGCCGCTGGCCGGGCTCGCCCTGCTGGGCGCCGTGGGGTCCCACGTGCCGGCGATGCTCGAGGAGGGATGGACCAGGCGTCTCGGGCGGACGATCCCGCCCAACCTCGGCCTCGCGCTGCTGTCCGGGGCGCTGGTGGGCGCGCTCTTCCTGGGCGTGATCCTGGTGATCGACGTGTTCGGGCTCACCCCGCTGCAGGGCGCCGCGGTCGTGAGCGCGATCCCGATCGCGACGGTGCTCGCCGGGCCGATCGCGTCGTCGCTGCCGGTCCCGCTGGCCGTGGGCTCGGGCGCGGGGCTGCTGGCATGCGGGCTGATCGGGCTCGCGTTCCTGCCCTCGAGCGCGCTCGGGTACGCGGTCGCGTCGTTCGCGCTGTGCGGGTTCGGCCTGGGCCTGTCGGTCCCGGCACTCACGCACGCCGTGCTCGGCACGGGAACCGGGGTCGGGCGCGAGGGGACGCTCACGGTGGGCGTCCGGCACCTGGGCCTCGTGCTCGCGCTCGCGATCGTGGCGCCGCTGCTCACGAGCGACCTGTTCGCCGCCGAGGACGTCGCGCGGCTGAACGGGACCGCGGTGGTGATCGACGGCCGGATCCCCGCCACGACGAAGGTGCCGCTCGCGCTCGACATCCGCGACACGATCGACGCGGCGCCCAGGGGCGAGATCCCGGATCTGGACTCGGTGTTCCGCAAGCACGGGGCCGGCGACGATCCCGCCGTCCGCGCCGTGCAGGACGACCTCATGGCGACGGTCCGTGCGGCCGTCACGCGGGCGTTCCGGTCGTCCTTCCTGTTCTGCGCGCTGCTGGCGCTGCTCGCGCTCGTGCCGGTGGCGGCGATCAGGCGGAGGTTCGCGCCGTGACCCGCCGCGCTCGCGCGATCGCCGCGCTCGTGGCGCTGTTCGTCGGGGCGGCGCTGCTGATCGTGCTGGAGTTCGCGAACGGCGCCGCCGACGCCGGCTCGCTGGCCGTCCGCGACCCCTGCGCGGCGCGCCCCGCCTACCCGGGCGAGGGACTCGACGCGGTGCTGCAGCGCATCGTCCTCGACGGCTTGGACGGCGCGGCGTGCGAGCTCGGGGCGAGCCGGGAAGAGCTGGTGCTCTCGCTGGCGCCGACCTCCGAGGCCGACATCCGCTGGGACGACGCGACGATCGAACGAGCCGTGCGGGCCGGACTACTGGGGGCGATCGACGACGCCGAACAGCGCGGGTCCCTCAACGGGATCGTGGCGGCGCTCCTGCGACAGCTCGTGCAGCACGCGCCCGTGCAGTGGCTGATCGACGGCGGCCAGGGACTGGCGGGGCTCTTCGGCTAGGGTGGCGGACCCGGCAGCCGGAAGAGGAGGAGACGATGGCGGCGGACCGAACGTATGTCCAGACCAACCGCGAGGCGCTCGACCGGCTGCGCGCGCTGGTCGAGCGTGCGAGCGACGAGGACCTCGCGCGCCCCATGGAGGACGGGTGGACGGTCGCGGGCGTCCTCGGACACATGGCGTTCTGGGACCTCCGGATCGTGACGGGGCTCGAACGCTGGGGTCCCGACGGCTCGGGCCCGTTCCCCACCTACTACGATGACGCCGTGGACTGGATCAACGACGCGGCCAAGCCGATCATCTCGGCGCTCGAGCCCCGGGCCGCAGCGCGGGTGGCGATCGAGGCGGCGGAGACGGCCGACGGCGCCGTCGCGAACATGTCCGACGAGCTGCTCGAGAAGAACGCCGCGACCGGCGGATACATCAACCCGGACCGCGCCGATCACCGCCTCGAGCACCTGGACGAGATCGAGGCCCTGCTCTCCTAACGACCGTCGGCCGGGCGAGCTCCGCCCCCGCGATGGGGTCACCGGATCCGCAAACGGCCGAGCGCGGGACGCGCTCAGACGGGGAAGTCGTCGGCGAAGTCCCACATCCGGATCTCGCCGGGCGCCACGCGGATGATGACGTCGTCCTCGGCGCCCGAGCCGACGAAGGCGGCCCCGCGCTCCTCGCCCACGTAGTGGGACGCGATCTCCAACGCCGATGCGGTCAGGTCGCGGTCGATGAACTCGGCCTGGCCCCGGACCTCGACCCCGCGGTACGGCAGGTCGGTCTCGGCCACGAGCACCGTCGCCCGCGGATCGCGGCGCAGGTGCCGAACCTTGACGTCGTTGCCCCCGGCCCAGATGTCGAACCCGCCGTCCCGCCACCGATGCCAGACCGGCGACAGCAGGACGGTACCGTCCGCGCGATGCGTGGCCAGCACGGCCAGGAGGGGCAGCTCCAGGAAGCCGTCCAGGTCCTCGAGCGAGAGGCCGGTCCGCATCTGGGCGAACCCTAGAACATCGGGTGCGGGTTCGCGCTCTCCTGCGGCCAGGGCTGGAGCACGTCCCAGTGTTCGACGACCTTGCCGTCCTCCAGCCGGAAGATGTCGACGGCCACCGTTCCCGCGTCCTCCGCACCGAACTTCACGACGCCGTGCGTGACGACGAGGTCGCCCTCGGCGATCACCCGGCGGATGTCGACGCTGATCTCGGGGAACGCCTTCACGAACGCGATGAAGGCCTCCGCCCCGTCGGGCGCCTGCGGGTTGTGCTGGATGTACTCGGAGCCGACGTACCGCTCGACGGCCTCCTCGGGCCGGTGGCCGTTGAAGGCGAGCTCGTAGTAGGCGACCACCGTCTGCTTGTTCTGTTCCAGGTCCGCCATCGCGGCCTCCTCCGGGGTTCGGCGTCGAAGGGCGACAACCGAGGGCCGACCGCGGCCATTCCCGGCCCTACGGATCGACCGAGCTCGCCACCGCTCAGCGTCCGAAGAACCCGGCGAGCACGGGCGCGAGGACCGCGGGGTCGACCTCGTGGGTCTGGCCGGGGAGCGTTCGGCGTTCGGCGTGAGGGAGCGCGTCCGTCACGGCCTGCACCGCGTTGCGCGCCCACTCGGGGCTCGCGCCACCGTCCATCACGAGCGCGCTCGCGGTGACCGCCTTCCAGCGCTCCACCGGCAGCGAGCGGTCCGCGTCGTCGAGCCCCATCACCCTGCCGTCGTAGGGGAGCGTGTGGGCGAGCGCCTCGAGCGAGGGCCAGAACGGGGCGCCCCGCATCTGCGCGGCGGCCTCGGGCGGCACCCCCACACCCGTCACCATGAAGTACTCGACGGCGTCGCCGCGGCGATCCCGCGCGACGAGCTCGTCCAGGTGCGTGACGTAGTCGTGCGGGATCGGCGGGCGGGTGTCGTCGACGATGTACGGCGGCTCGTACAGCGCGATCCCGTCCACTCCGCCGATCCGGGCCGCGGTGTCGATCACGAGCGCGGCGCCCGAGGAGTGACCCATCAGGAACGCGGAGCCGCCGGCCTCGCCCACCAGCGCCTCGATGTCCTCGACCTCGCGCTCGACCGCGTACGGCGCGGTGTCGCCGCTGTCGCCCCTGCCCCGGCGATCGAACGCGAACGTCGTGAAGCTCGGCTCGAGCAGGCCCGCGAGCGTCGCCGCGGCCGTGCGGTCGTTGAGCGCGCCGCCCACCAGGATCAGGGCCGGGCCCACGCCCCTGCGGTCGAACACGATCGTGGTGCCGTCCGCCGACGTGACCGTGCCCGAACGCGGCTCGCTCATGCCGCCGGCGGGATGTTCTGGTTCAGGCGGAACAGGTTCGTCGGGTCGTAGCGCGCCTTGATCTCGCGCAGCCGGTCCCACGTCCCGCCCGGGTACGCCGCGCGGATCCGCTCCTCGCCCTCGTCCGCGAGGAAGTTCACGTACGCGCCGTCGTCGCCCTGCCTCAGGGCGTCGGCGAACCCGCGAACCCACGGCAGATGCTGTTCGGCCTCCTCGACCCGCTGGTAGAGCGCGGCGATGTTCACCATGATCCTGCTGTCGCGGTGCGCGTACGCGGTGGCGTCGTTCGGCACCCGCGCGACCGCGCCCCCCAGGACCCGCAGCTGCGCCACGCCCATCATCGCGGTCGAGGTCGCGAGGTGCTCCAGGATCGTCTCGGCCTCCGGAACCCCGATCGTGTCGACGAACATGTTGTGGGCCGTCGCGGTCGGGCGGTAGCCCTCCTCCTCGGGCGGATAGATCTCCGGGTACGGGATCGGCCGGACCATGTCGGCGAACGGCTCGCCGAGCGCCCGGAACGGCGCGAGCACGCGCTCGCCCTCCTCCGGGCCTCCCGCGTAGCACACGAGCGCCATGATCGCCGGCTTGCCGTGCGCCTCCTCGGGCACGAACGGCATCGGGGGCGCCTTCGCGACGTTGGCGATCGCCGAGAACTCCTCGGGCGCGGCCTCGGCCAGCGCCACGAAGCCGGCGATCGACTCGGCGGTCGCCGGGAGCAGCAGCATGCCGCCCACCACCGTCGGCAGGTCGTGGAGGCGGTAGCGGAACCGGGTCGCCACGCCGAAGTTGCCGCCGCCGCCGCGGACCGCCCAGAACAGGTCGGGCTCCTGCTCCGCGTCGACGCGCCGAACCTCACCGTCGGCCGTCACGACGTCGGCGGCGAGCAGGTCGTCGATCGTCAGGCCGAACCTTCGCGAGAGGTAGCCGACCCCGCCGCCGAGCGTGATCCCGCCGATCCCCACCGACCCCGTGTCTCCGAACCCGAGCGCCAACCCGTGCTCGTGCGCGGCGTTCGCGAACCCGACCGCGGTCACGCCGGTCTCCGACCAGGCGGTCCGGCCGTCGGGGTCGATGTCGATCGCGCGCATGTCGGCGAGGTCCAGCACGATCCCGCCCTCGGACACGCTGTGGCCCGGGATGCTGTGGCCGCCGCTTCGAACGGCCAGCTCGAGCCCGGTCTCGCGGGCGAGCGCGATCACGCGCGCCACGTCGGTGTCGTTCGCGACCCGGACGATCACGGCGGGCCGGCGGTCGATCCCACCGTAGAACGGCGTCCTGGCCTCGTCGTACCCGGCATCGTCGGGGCCGATCACGCGCCCCTGGATGTCGGTGCGGAGCTTGTCGATCGAGATGACTTCGGGCATGTCGTCTCCTCCCAGATGGCATCGGTTCCGACCTGCGAAGAGGACGGAACTCATCGGTCCGGTGTGACAGGTCCTACGGCGATGCGAGCTCTCCCCCGACCCCTACCAAACGGGGCGGGAAATGGCCGCCTGCGGGACCACCGGGTGAGGTGATAGGACTGGTTCCGTCACCGATCTCAGAGGGAGGAAGGCTATGAGAGCGCGTGCGATCCTTGCTTTCGCGGCACTCGCCGTGGTCGTGGTGGCGTCGGCGACCACCTCGGTGTCGGCGAGCCCCGGCTTCAAGACCGGCCAGCCGCCGATGCTCGACCCCGTGATGAAAGGCGTCAGCGTCACGCCGATCATGACCGTGGGGGACGAGCTCCCCACCGGCTACCGGTTCGAGGCCATCCCCGACGGCATCTCGGTTCGGCCTCGAGGGGGAGGAAAGGTCGAACTGTACGTCAACCACGAGACCGCGAAGGTGCCGTTCCCCTACAACCCGTCGGTCGCGGTCAGCGATCCCGGGGAGTCCCAGAACGACTTCGACAATGCCCAGGTGAGCAAGCTCACGGTGAACGCCGGTGGGCGTGTCCTCGACGGGACGTTCGCGATCCCCAGCAGCGCGGGCTTCCAACGCTTCTGCTCCAACTATCTGGCCACGAGCAAAGAGGGGTTCAGCAGGCCGATCCTGTTCACCAACGAGGAGTCACCCGACTACGTCTTCCGGCAGGAGGACTCGTGGCCACCGCCGCCGATCGGCGATCCGAACGAGAAGGAGAACGGCGTCGTCGTCGCGCTCGACGTGGGCAACGGCACCTATCACACGATCTACGGGATGGGGCGGCACAACCACGAGAACGACGTCGCGATCCCGGGCTTCGACGACCTCGCCGTGATGTCGGGCGACGACACGTTCACGAGCGGACCGCTCACGATCCCGCCCGGGGGGCCGAACACCGAGACGAGCGCGGCATCGCAGTCGCAGCTGTACTCGTACATCGCCTCGGACACGAACGACCTGCTCTCCGACCGGGGAGACCTCTGGGCGTTCGTGTCGGACGACCCGAGCTTCGACGACTACTACGACTTCACCCCGGGGTCGACGCAGTCGGTCAGCGGTCACTTCATCCAGGTGCCCAAGAACATCGCCACGGGCCAGGACACCGACGGGTCCGAGCTGAAGGCCGCCGACCTCGGGTACCCGCTGCCGCCGACGGACGGATCGTGGCAGCGCGAGGTGCGGAACCCGAGCATCGGCATCGACGGGCCGCAGTGGGTCCTGGAGTACTGGAGCCAGCTCAACAACGTCTTCGACTTCGTCCGCGTCGAGGACATCGCGTACGACAAGCGCCCGGGCATGGGCAACGTCGTCTACGTGGTCGACTCGGGTCGAGGGACCGGCGGCGACTCGCAGGCCGGGCGTTCCACGAACGGCCGCGTCTGGAAGATGGTCCTGGATCCCGACGACCCGACCCAGGTCGACTCCCTGTCGATCCTGGTCGAGGGCGACGACAACCCGGTGAAGACGCTCGGAGAGGTCCACCAGCCGGACAACATCGAGTCGACGACCCAGGGCATCCTGCTCACCGAGGACCCGGGGTCGAGCCAGCAGTTCGTCCCGGCCGACCAAGGTCTGCCGAACGCGACGACGGCGCGCCTGTGGTGGGTCCCCTTCTCGGGCACGCCACAGGTCGTGGCCAAGGTGGACCAGACGGCGGACGAGGGATCGACGGACGTCGACCCGGCGGACCAGCCACCGTTCGCGCCGGCCGCGTTCCCGATCAGCCCCGGCAACTGGGGTGCCTGGGAGTCCAGTGGCATCGTGGACGCATCGGCGGCGTTCGGGAAGGGAGCCTTCCTCATCGACGTCCAGGCCCACACGCTCTGGGTCGAACGAGCTGCCGGTTACGACACGACGCTGGATGCTGACAGCGCTCCCGACTTCACGTTCAAGCGGGAGGGCGGACAGCTGCTGCTGATCCGCATCCCCGGGATCAGCTGAGCGGAGACGAGGCACGAAGGGGCGCCCCTCGGGGCGCCCCTTCTGCGTTTCGGCCCCTGCATCCGGACCGCCTACACTCCGGCCGTGGCGGCCTGTCCGAACTGTGGCTCGGAGAACGCCGAGGGAGCGAACTTCTGCTCGGTCTGCGGCGCACGCCTCGGCGCCGACGCGGTCGAGCGCGCCGAGCTCCGCAAGACCGTCTCGATCGTGTTCTGCGATCTCACGGGCTCCACCGAGCTCGGCGAGCGTCTCGACCCGGAGTCGATGCGCAAGGTCATGGCCCGGTACTTCGATGCGATGCGGGTGGCGCTCGAGCGCCACGGCGGCTCGGTGGAGAAGTTCATCGGTGACGCCGTGATGGCGGTGTTCGGCATCCCGCAGCTGCACGAGGACGATGCCCTTCGGGCGGTTCGGGCGGCCGCCGACATGCGCACGGCCCTCGATCGGCTCAACGGGGACCTCGAGCGGGACCACGGTGTCCGGCTCGCGTGTCGGATCGGCGTGAACACGGGCGAGGTCATCGTCGGCACCGATCAGACGGACTTCGGCCGGGTCACGGGCGACGCCGTGAACACCGCCTCCAGACTCGAGGCGGCGGCCGAGCCCGGGGAGATCCTGATCGGCGTCTCCACCCAACGCCTGGTTCGGGACGCGGTCGAGACCGAGGCCGTCGAGCCCATGACGCTCAAGGGCAAGGCCGAGCCCGTGCCCGCCTTCCGGCTCCTCGCGGTCGCGCCGGGGACGGCACCCCCGCCGCGCGGCCTGCGTTCGCCGATGGTCGGACGCGATCGCGAGCTCGATGACCTCCGACGCGCGTTCGCACGCGCCGCCGACGACCGGGCCTGCGTGTTGTTCACGGTCGTCGGGGCCCCCGGCGAGGGGAAGTCGCGGCTGATCGAGGAGTTCCTCGGGTGGATCCGGGGCACCGCCGGTGTCGTGACCGGGCGATGCCTCCCCTACGGCGAGGGCATCACCTACTGGCCGGTGGCGGAGGCCGTCCGAGCCGCACTCGGGGTCCGGGCCTTCGACCCTCCCGCGGAGGTCAAGGCGCGGCTGGACGAGGTGGTCGCCGATGACGAACACGCCGATGCGATCGCGAGGCGGATCAGCGAGGTCCTCGGGGCCCGTGAAGGTGTCGGTTCGGGCGAGGAGCTCCCGTGGGCGATCCGTCGGTTCCTGGAGATCCTGGCCGCGGATGGTCCGGTCGTCACCGTCTGGGAGGACATCCATTGGGCCGAGCCCGCGTTCCTCGACCTCGTCGATCACCTGGTGGACTGGTCCCGCGAGGCACCGATCCTGGTCCTGTGCTCCGCTCGGCCGGAGTTCCTCGATGCGCGCGCGAGCTGGGGCGGCGGCAAGCCGAACGCCACGACGCTGTCGCTGCAGCCGCTGGACGAGAAGGCGTCCGCCGAACTCATCGCGAACCTGCTCGGTGGCACCGGCCTGCCCGCCGACGTCTCCGAGCGGATCAACGAGACCGCAGGCGGGAACCCGTTGTTCGTCGAGCAGATGCTCTCGATGATGATCGACGACGGCCAGCTGGTCGCGCAGGACGGCGGCTGGTCGCCGGTGGCCGACGTGACGGCGGTGCAGGTGCCGCCGTCGGTCGCCGCCCTCCTGGCCGCGCGGCTCGAGCGGCTGAGCGAGGACGAGCGCCGGACGATCGAATGCGCGTCGGTGATCGGCAGGGAGTTCTACCGGGGCGCCGTCGCCGAGCTCCTGCCCGAGTCGATCCGGCCCCGGACCGACGATCTGGTCCTGTCGCTCGTGCGCAAGGGATTCGCGCGACGCGAACGCTCCCCGCTCCCGGGCCAGGATGCGCTCCGCTTCCACCACATCCTGATCCGGGACGCCGCGTACACCGCGATCCCGAAGGAACGGCGCGCGGACCTGCACGAGGCGTTCGCCGACTGGATCGACCGGATCGGCGGCGAGCGCGCGGAGGAGGCGGACGAGATCGTCGGCTACCACCTCGAGCAGGCGTTCCTGTATCGATCCTCGCTCGGCCCGGTCGACGATCACGCCCGGGAGGTGGGCCATCGGGCGTCGGAGCGTCTGGCGGCGGCGGGTCGGCGGGCCTTGGATCGCCACGACATGCAGGCCGTCTCGAACCTGCTCGGACGCGCCCAGGCCCTGCTGGATCCGGCCGATCCCGACCGGCTGAGCATCCTTCCGGACCTCGGGATCGCGCTGTGGAACACGGGGCGGATCGACGGATCCAAGGCGACCCTCGCCGAGGCGCTGAGCCTCGCGGAGGAGCTCGGGGATCAGGAGATGCTCGCCAACGCGACCTTGGCCGGCTGGTACGGCCAGAGCGAAACCAAGCGATCGCCGGAAGAGGCCCGGGCCGACGCCGAGCGTGCGATCGAGGTCTTCGAGAAGAGCGGGAACGATCGAGGTCTCGCGCGCGCGTGGCAGCTCGTCGCCGACCGCGCCTGGGACCTCGGCCATGCCGCGGAGCAGCTGGAGGCGCTCGACCGCGGACTGGAACACGCGGAGCGCAGTGGCGACGCCTTCGAGATCGCGGAGCTGCTCGCGAGCGTCACCTCGGCCATCGTTCGCGGGCCGATGCCCGTGACGCGGGCGATCGCGCGGGTCGAGGAGATCCTCCGCGAGCATCGCGGCATCCGGACGATCGAGTCCTACATGTTCCACGCCCTCGGGCATCTGCAGGCGCGGCTCGGCGATCTCGCGGACGCGCGGGCATCCTCCGACCGATATCGGGCGTTCCTGCTGGATACCGGTCAGCAGATCGGGTACCTGCGCTCGTCCGAGCTCCGCTTCGACGTCGAGATGCTGGCCGGCGACCCCGAGGCCGCCTGCACGGTGGCCGAGGAGTCGTACGCGCAGCTGCTGGACAAGGGCGATCGCTGGCCGTACCTGGCCGCGTTCCTCGCTCAGGCCCGCTTCAGGCTGGGCCGGTACGAGGACGCGGCGGAGGTCGCCGAGGTCGCCGCGTCCAGCATGATCGCGGTCGAGCGGGCGCTCGGGCTCGGCGTGTTGGCGCGGGTGTGGGCTCGATCCGGCGACGGGGACGCCGCTCGGGACGCGATCCGAGAGGCCGTCTCGATCGTCGAGCAGACCGATTTCCTGTTCGATCGAGGAACGGTGTTCCTCGATCACGCGGACGTGCTGGGCGAACTCGGCGCGACGACGCAGGCCCGATCGGCGCTCGAGCGCGCGCTCGCGGCGTTCGAGGCCAAGGGCGACGTCGTGTCGTCGGCCCGGGCGCGAGCCCTGCTGGAGAGCTAGTCCAGCATCGCGTCGAACGTGCGCAGCGTCTCCCCCAACCGGTCGGCGAGCGTCCACGCCAGCCAGCGATGCAGCCGGGCCGCGAGCTCGGGCTGCTCGGCCTCGATGCGGGCGATCGCGTCCGAGCTCAGGCGCAGGACCACCGCGGGGGTCTCGGACACCACGTCGGCGGTGCGGGGCACATCCGTGTACAGCGCGATCTCGCCGACCACGGCGCCGGGCCGAAGCGTTCGGAGACGCATGTTGGTGCCCTCGGCGGTCAGCGTCTCCACGCGGAGCCTGCCCGACTCGAGCACGAACAGGTCGCCGGGCGCCTCGTCCTGGCGCAGCAGCGTGCTGCCCTCGGCGAGCTCGATCCGCTCCAGGTAGGGGTCGAGGCCGCCCGGCATCGCGGCCACCGCCCCGTCCCCGTCCGGTGAGCCGACCTGGGGGGCGGACCCGGCGAGCAGCCCGTCCTCGCACCGCTGGAGCCCGCGGTCCAGGTCGGGCTCGAACGCCACGACGCCACCCTCGTCCACCCCGCCTCGGCGCAGCTGCTCACGCACGTGCTCGGAGGCCCCCGTGAACACCACCTCGAACCCGTGGGCCTCTGCCAGATGCTCGGCCTTGACGAAGGTCACCACCGCCGAGGAGTCCACGCCGGTGACGCGACGAAGATCGATCACCAGGAAGGCGGGAGGCGAGGCCTCCACGCGCTTGCGGATCCGCTCGAGCAGCCCGTTGGCCGAGCCGAAGAACACGAACCCGTTGACCCGCAGGATCTGGACCCGGTCCCCCATCGTGCGGAGCAGCGCTCGTTGGTCGGCCGGGCGGTCGACGTTCGAGTGATAGCTGTCGCCGAACGCGACCTCGCGCACGAGCTCGCCCCGGCCGTAGCTCACCGCGAACAGCACGACCGCCAGCACCAGGCCGAGCTCGACACCGGGCAGGTACCCCCATCCGATGATCGCCGCAAGGATCACCAGCACCACCCCGTACTCGAGCGGCGGAAGCACCGTGCGCTTGTCCCAGACCCACTCGACGATGAACGCGAGACCCAGGAACACCAGCACCCCGCCTACGATCATGCGCGGGATCAGCTCGATCACCGAGGCGCCGAAGATCACCCCCAGCAGGGGCACGGCCGCCGCGACCAGGCCCGCGCGGCGTCCGTTCACGCTCATGCGATCGGCCAGGGCGGTCAGGCTGAGCGCATGGTAGCCGGGGATCCCGCCCAGCGCGCCCGAGATCACGTTGAGCACGCCCGTGTCGCGCAACTCCTGGTTGGTGTCCAGGTCCCGGCGCAGCACGACCTCGGTCCCCGAGATGTTGAACAAGATCGCGATCGTGGCCACGAACACCGCGGTCGCGATCCCGGCCCACTGGCTCAGCACCGCCGACCAGTCGGCGCCCGAGAGGGCCCGCAGGGTCCAGGGCTGCCACAGGCGGGCCGACTCGAACGGCCCCAGCATCCACCGGCCGTGCTTGGCGGCCTCCAGCGACGACCCGGTCACGAGCATGCCGATCGCGAACGCCGCCAGCCCGACCGCGATCGCGATCGGGATCACCAGCGGCTTCCGCACCCGCCGGACGGCGACCAGCAGGATCACGCCGAAGAGGAAGGCCGGCGCCCAGTGCTTGAGCGTCGTGGTGCTCACGAGGAGCTCGGCCGTGCGGAAGTGCAGCTCCACGCCGGATGCCACGAAGATGCCGCCCTTGAACAGGAGCCATCCGGTGCCGGCGAGGAAGCCTCCGACGACCGGATAGGGCACGAACCGAACGAGGTTGCCGGCGCGGAACCTGCCCAGCGTGGAGAAGACCACGCCGCACATCACGGTGACGACCAGCGTCGTGGCGATGACCGTGAGGAAGATGTCGGGGCGCACGAAATCGGTGATGCCCGAGGCCTGAGCCTGGTGCTCGAGCTCCAGGACCCTGGCCGCCATGGTGGCCGCGACCCCGGCGAGGACGGCCGTGGCCGCGTCCTGCACGCTGCCGACGACACCGCGCTCGCCGGCCCTCCAGGCCAGGAACCCGAGGGTGAGGGCCGCGGCCACCAGGTACAGGCCGATGCCGTCGCCCAGGTTCCTGATGAGCGTGCCGCCGAACACGAAGGCGGCGAACGCGACCGCGAGGACCACCTCGACGGCGCCGATGATGATGCCCGCGGCGACCGTCCCCAGGGTGCCCGGCGACCCGCTTGCCTTCGCCACGATCCTCCCTCAGTCCATCATCGCGTCGAAGGTGCGCAGCGTGTCGCCCAGCCGGGCGG
>Ga0081455_10001188_pt1 | contig 32636 bp, 27 predicted proteins | sample TabmetS3T2R1_FD_70207 | JGI IMG/M metagenome (GOLD analysis project Ga0081455, IMG submission 70207) | Tabebuia heterophylla rhizosphere microbial communities from the University of Puerto Rico - S3T2R1 | ecosystem: Host-associated > Plants > Roots > Rhizosphere ...
CGTATGGGACGCAAGGCGCCTCGCTAGGCGCCTGGCGTGCCGCGTAGGCACGCACAAACGGGTGCTCCGCTGAGCACCCCAACGTCTCTCGGCGCTCCGCCCACCCCTCAACGGGGGTGAGTGCAGCAAAGAGGCAAAGCCCGGACGCAGCAATGCGGGCGCGGGAACGAGATGGGCTGTTTGAAATGGTGAATAGGGGTGCGAATGCGTGCGAGGCTGTTGCGTGTCCCGGACGCGATGCAGCGCGAGCGGTAGCGAAGCGGTGCATTGCTGAGCCGGGACCGCCACGAACTGCAGCGGTCCCGGGTCTGCAGCGCATCATTACGCTGCGCTTCATGCTGCGCTGCGCCCGGGACACGAAAAGGAGAGCGTGGAGCATTTTGGCGAAATGAACCCCAACCGTGATTTGGCGAAGCGAACCCCCTCAATCCGGTCGTCCCCGCGAAAGCGGGGACCCATGATCACCGGCCGGTGTTCATGGGTCCCGGCTCTCCGCCCGCGTGCGCGGGCGTCGGCCGGGACGACGATCCTCGGAGTGCGTTTTGGCGAGACAAATCCACATGCGTCATCGACGATGTCACAAGAACCAACCTGCACGTGTGGTCGGCGGCGGGGCGTTGCTTCCGCATTGTTCTTTACAATGAAAATGCCAACTCAAACGTGTGGGGCTGGCGAGCGCCGGGCATCTTGAGCTCGCGCTTCACTGCGCTGCGATCTAACGACCAGTGCGGTTGACGGCGTCGCGATTTCCGCGATCCTCGAGCAATGCGGAGAGATCGTAAGCGAGAATATCGCCGATTGAGGCGAGTTCGATATCCGCAGCCGGGTATTCGGCGATAACTTTGGGGTCCAGCGCATAGTGACCCTGTTTGGGAAACACGGTCGTTACGCGTTCGCGCCAAATTTTCTTCACTGCAGACAGAATGCGCAATTTATCGTCGATCAGCACATAGTGCTCGGCAGGGTAGAGACGCTCGACATCGTCAAGCTCCTCCTCCTTGTGGATGTAGATGAGGACGCGATCTTCGAAGGCGCGCCACAGGCCGGACCGCTCTACTTTGCGGGGCTGGAACACGGCGTCGCCGTCGGACAAGAGGACGGCGGTCCCCCACTGCTGCACATGCTTCACCGCGTCGAGCGCGCGGGGATAAAGGCGATCGACAAAGGGATAATCGACCAGCCAACTCGACATTCTCAGCACCTCCGGGCGGTGCAAGTCCTCCGTCCGGTAGCGCTCGAGCGCACCCAGGTAGTCGGCGTATCCGAGCTCGCTCCGCAGCTCTTCGAAGATTTCCCAATACCGATTGCGGGTGGTGGTCCCGTATGTCTGCTCGAGGTGTTCGCTCAAATGCGCCTGCACGCGATCGTTGTCGATCAGCGTGTTATCGACGTCGAACAGGAAAACAATGTCGCGCTTGCTCACTTCCCAACTCGCAAATGTTTCCAGCTTCAGTTCTTCTTCTGCTTGCCGAGCAGGTCCTTGACGACCTTGGTCACGCGCTCCGGCTCGAATTCGTATTTTCGTAAGAGCTCCTTGAGCGGCGCCGATGCGCCGAATGTCTTCATGCCGAGGATGCGGCCGAATTGGCCGACGTAGCGTTCCCAGCCGAAGGTCGAAGCCTGCTCCACCGCGACGCGCGCGGTCACCTCGGGCGGCAGCACGCTGTCGCGGTACGCCTGCGGCTGATCCTCGAAAATATCCCAGGACGGCATCGATACCACGCGCGAGCGGATGCCCTCTGCAAGCAGCTCCTCATGCGCGTTGACACAGAGGCTGACCTCGCTGCCCGACGAAATGAGGATCACCTCGGGCTTTCCGTCGGGGGGATCTGCGAGGACATAGGCGCCGCGCGCGACGCCGGATGCGGGGGCGTATTTGCTGCGGTCCAATGTCGGCAGCGGTTGACGCGAGAGCGCCAACATCGCCGGCTTGTGTCGCAGCTGCATGATATAGCGATAGGCCTCGACCACCTCGTTGGCATCCGCCGGCCGCAGCACCACCAAGCCGGGTTCGGCGCGGAACGAAGCCAACTGCTCCACCGGCTGATGCGTCGGACCATCCTCGCCGTCGCCCATCGCATCGTGGGTGAAGACGAAGATGGTCGGCAGTTCCATCAGGGCCGAAAGCCGAATGGACGGCCGCGCGTAATCGCTGAAGATGAAGAACGTGGCGCCGAAAGCGCGCAGCTTGGACAGCGAGAGTCCGTTGACCGCCGCGGCCATTGCATGCTCGCGGATGCCGAAATGCAGGTTCCTGCCGCCGTAATTGCCGGGCTCGAAGTCGCCGGCTCCCTCGAACGTCAGCAGCGTCTTGTTGGACGATCCCAGATCCGCCGACCCGCCGAGCAGCCATGGGATGTTCTGCGCGAGCACGTTGAGCACTTTGCCCGATGCGTCCCGTCCGGCGATGCCCTTGGGGTCGGCGGGGAAAACGGGCAGTCCGCGATCCCATCCGCTCGGCAGCTCACGCCGCTGCATCAGGTCGACCTCGGTCGCAAGCTCGGGATATTTCGATCGATACGCCGCGAAAAGTTCAGTCCAACGGGCGCGGGCCTGTGCGCCGCGCTTGCCGATTCCAGCAGCGAAGTGGGGGCGCACGGCGTCGGGCACGAGGAATTTGGCGTCCTCGGGCCATCCGTAGTCGCGTTTGGTCAGGCGGACCTCCTCCTCGCCCAGCGGCTCGCCGTGCGCCGCAGCCGTATCTTGCTTGTGCGGCGAACCGTAGCCGATGTGGCTGTCCAGAATGATGAACGTCGGACGACCCTTGGTCTGATGAAAGATGTCCAAGGCGTGCTCGATGCGATCGATGTCGTTGGCGTCGCCCACGCGCAGAACGTTCCAGCCGTAACCGAGGAAGCGGGCGGCGATGTCCTCGGTGAAGGTGATGCGCGTGTTGCCTTCGATCGTGATGTGGTTGTTGTCGTAGATCCAGCAGAGGTTATCGAGCGCGAGATGGCCGGCGAGCGAGGCCGCTTCCGAACTGACACCTTCCATCATGCAGCCGTCGCCGCACACCGCGTAAATGTTGTAGCCGAAGATCTCGAAGCCGGGGCGATTGTAGCGGTTGGCGAGCCACGCTTCGGCGATCGCCATGCCGACGCTGGTGGCAACACCCTGCCCGAGCGGTCCGGTCGTAGCCTCGACCCCCGATACGAGGTGGTATTCGGGATGACCGGGAGCCTTGCTGCCGAGTTGGCGGAAGTGGCGTATGTCGTCGAGCGAAACCGCGGGCTGGCCCAGCCGCTCGTACTCGGCATTGACGGCGCGACTGCCGGTGAGATGGAGCACCGACCACAGCAGCATCGAGGCATGGCCGTTGGAGAGCACGAAGCGATCGCGGTTCGGCCAAATCGGGTCCTGCGGATCGAAACGCATGACCCGATTCCAGAGGGTATAGACGAGGGGCGCGAGCGCCATCGGCGTGCCGGGATGTCCGGATTTCGCCTGCTGCACCGCATCGATCGACAAGGTGCGAATGGTGTTGATCGACAGCTGGTCCAATTCCGCATCGGTCATTGGCCGCGCCGCATTCATGACGGGGGTTGCGAGAGAACTCATTTACGCCTCCAATTTTTCCTCGTTGCCGAGCCGCGCGGCCGCTGCGCGGTCGGCAAGCACGAGAGCGCGGTCGCGGCGCACGCGCGAGCCGGGAATGGATCGATCGCCGTCGCGCAGGCGCACGAGCGTTTGCGCCTTCTCGCCGCCGGTCACCAGCCACAGGACGAGGCGCGATCGGTTGATGACGGGAAAGGTCAAGGTCATGCGCCGCCGCCCTTGGTAAGGCCGCCGGGTCGTCGCGACATCGGAGTCGGACACATCGAGCACCGGATCTCCGGGCACCAGCGACGCGGTGTGTCCGTCTGGCCCGAGGCCGAGATGAATGAGGTCGAGCACCGGCGGAGAGCCTGCCACCTCCTGTAGCGTACGGGCATATTGCTCGGCCGCCTGATCGAGGTCTGCGGCTTCGACCGGCATGGCGTGGATGTGCTCGGCGGAGAGCGGCGCATGATCGAGCAGGCTTGCACGCAAATGCGCGAGGTTGCGGTCGGCATCGTCCGCCGGCGCGACCCGTTCATCCACCTGGAAAACGTGCACCTGCTGCCAGGGAAGCTCATCGTCGGCTAGCGCGCGCAGCATCAGCCAGGGCGTGTGGCCGCCGCTCACCGCCATGGTGAAGCGTCCGCGCGCCGTCACCGCCGCGCGCGCGGTGGCGGCAATGATGGCCGCCGCCTGCCGGGCGACCGCATCGTCATCGGGATAGATTTCGATCTTCACACGAGACCTCCGGTTGCGCCCCCCGGCCGGACTCATGCCTGCGGTCAATTTCCAGTTTTCTCCACGTGGCCGCCGAACTCGTAGCGCATGGCGGAGAGCAGCTTGTCGCCAAACTGTGCCTCGCCGCGCGAGCTGAAACGTTCGTAGAGCGCGGTCGAAAGCACGGGCACCGGCACGGCCGCGTCGATTGCGGCTTTGATGGTCCAGCGTCCTTCCCCGGAGTCCGACACTTTGCCGGCGAAGTTCGCCAGCGCGGGATCCTTGGTCAGCGCGGTTGCGGTGAGATCGAGCAGCCACGACGCGATGACGCTCCCCCGCCGCCACACTTCCGCAACGTCGCGCAGATTGAAGTCGTATTGATAAAGCTCCGGGTCGCGCAGCGGCGTCGTTTCGGCGTCGACGGCGTGCTGCTGCTCGCCGACATTGGCATGGCGCAGAATGCTCATCCCTTCCGCATAGGCGGCCATGATGCCGTACTCGATGCCGTTATGCACCATCTTGACGAAGTGACCGCCGCCGCTCGGCCCGCAGTGCAGGTATCCGAGTTCGGCGGTGCCGCCGATTTTCTCGCGCCCGGGCGTGCGCGGAATATCCCCGACACCAGGCGCCAGCGTTTTGAAGATCGGATCGAGGTGCCGCACAGCGCCTTCCGGCCCGCCGATCATCATGCAGTAGCCGCGCTCCAGGCCCCACACGCCGCCGCTCGTCCCGACGTCGACGTAATTGATGTCTTTTGCGGCGAGTTCGCGCGCGCGGCGGATGTCGTCGACGTAGTACGAGTTGCCGCCGTCAATGAGGATATCGCCGCTCTCGAGGTGAGGCACGAGGTCGGCAATGGTCTTATCCACGACGGCCGCCGGGACCATCAGCCACACCGCGCGCGGCTTGGCCAACTTGCGCACCAGGTCGGCAAGCGAGGTGGCGGCGACTGCCTTATCCCGTGCCAGGTCTGCGACCGCCTTCGGCGACATGTCGAAGACCACGCATTCGTGGCCACCCTTGATGAGTCGCCGCACCATATTGGCGCCCATCCTGCCCAATCCGATCATCGCGAGCTGCATGACATCCTTCTCCATTAGAGCTGAAGTGCGGCCCGCAGCCGCTGCATGGCGGCGGTGACGCCTTCACCGTCGTTGAAAATCGCCGACCCGGCGACCAGCACATCGGCGCCCGCGGCAACCGCCAGCGGCGCAGTGGTTGCGTCGATCCCTCCGTCCACCTCGACGCTGCAGCCCGGCTTGATGCGGTCGATCATTTCGCGCGCGCGAGTGATCTTCGGCAGTGTCGCGGGGAGAAAATGCTGATGCCCGAATCCTGGGTTCACGGTCATGACCAGTACCTGGTCGAGGTCCGGCATGATGTCTTCGAGAACGGCCGCAGGCGTTGCGGGATTGATGGCGACGCCGACGCGTTTTCCCAAGGCCTTGATGTGTTGCACGGTGCGCGACAGGTCGTTGTTGCCCTCCCAGTGCACCAAAAATGAATCGGTGCCGGCCTGAACGAATTCCTCGAGGAAAAAGTCCGGATTGAGAATCATCAGGTGCGCTTCCAGCGGCAGGCGCGTCACCCTGCGCAGCGACTCCACGACGACCGCGCCCATGGAAAGATTCGGCACGAAATGTCCGTCCATCACGTCGACGTGGAGGCGGTCCGCTCCGGCACGCTCCGCCTCCGCAACCTGATCGCCCAAGCGGGCAAAATCGGCGGCGAGGATGGAAGGAGCGAGCTTGACCGTCGTCACGTTGCGCCCTTGAGCTTGCGGTACCGGCGGATCAGGTTGTTGGTCGAGCTGTCGTGAGCGAGCTTGGGCTCGTTCTTGCCCTCGAGCTCCGGGATAATGCGCTGCGCCAGAACCTTGCCGAGTTCGACGCCCCACTGATCGAACGAGTCGATGTCCCAGATCGTTCCCTGGGTGAAGACGCTGTGTTCATAGAGCGCGACGAGCTTTCCCAGCGCTGCCGGAGTCAAACGATCCATTAGGATGGTGTTCGACGGCCGATTTCCTTCGAACACGCGGTGCGGCACGAGCCAATCGGGCGTGCCTTCGGCCTTGACCTGCTCGGGAGTTTTCCCGAACGCGAGCGCCTCGGTCTGCGCAAAGACGTTCGCCAGCAGCAGATCGTGATGCCGGCCGAGCCGGTTGAGCGGCTGTCCGAAGCCGATGAAGTCACAGGGAATGAGCCGTGTGCCCTGATGGATCAATTGGTAGAACGAGTGCTGGCCGTTGGTTCCCGGCTCGCCCCAAAAGATCGGACCGGTCTGATAGTCAACCGGCGTCCCGCCGAGTGTCACGTGCTTGCCGTTGCTCTCCATCGTCAGCTGCTGGAGATAGGCCGGGAAGCGCTTGAGGTACTGATCGTAGGGCAACACCGCGACCGTCTGCGCGCCGAAGAAGTTGTTGTGCCAGACGTTGAGAAGACCCATGAGCACCGGCAGGTTGCGGTCGAATGGCGCGGTACGGAAGTGCTCGTCGATCGCGTGGAAGCCTCCCAGCATCGCGCGGAAGTGATCCGGGCCGATTGCAAGCATGGTCGAAAGGCCGATCGCGGAATCCATGGAGTAACGCCCGCCGACCCAGTCCCAGAACTCGAACATGTTGGCCGTATCGATGCCGAATTCCGCGACTTTTTCGGCGTTGGTCGAAACTGCGACGAAATGCTTGGCGACTGCCTTGGTATCGCCGCCCAGGCCACGCAGCGACCACTCGCGCGCGCTCTGGGCGTTGGTCATCGTCTCCAACGTCGTGAAGGTCTTCGAGGAGACGATGAACAGGGTCTCGGCCGCGTCCAAATCGCGTGTCGCCTCGGCGAAATCGGTACCATCGACATTGGACACGAACCGGAAAGTCATGGCGCGCTCGCTGTAGTACTTGAGCGCCTCGTAGGCCATCACCGGTCCAAGGTCGGAGCCGCCGATACCAATATTGATGACGTTGCGAATGTGTTTACCAGTGTGGCCCTTCCACTCGCCGCTGCGGAGGCGATCGGCAAACCCGGCCATCTTGTCGAGCACGCGATGAACCTCCGGCACGACGTTCTTGCCATCGACCATGATGGAGGCGCCTTTCGGCGCACGCAGCGCCACATGCAGGACCGCTCGGTTCTCCGTGATGTTGATTTTCTCGCCACGAAACATCGCGTCGATTCGTTCGCGCAGCCCGGATTGCTCGGCGAGCTCGATGAGCAGCCTGAGCGTCTCGTCGTCCACCCGATTTTTTGAATAATCCAGAAAAACGCCGGCGGCCTCCGCCGTCATCCGCTCGCCGCGCGCGGGATCATGCGCAAACAACTCTCGCAGGTGACGGCTCCGCATTGCGTCATAGTGATCTTCGAGAGGGCGCCATGCTCCCTGTTTGCCCCTCGATCGCGCGTGAGATATCTCCGACCGTGCAGCCATCTGCGGCACCTGCTCCGTTCAACTGTGTGGTTTCGAGCGCGTCCCAGCATGTGGAAGCTCCCACAGCCGAAACCCGCCACTGAAAGCATTGTTGTTGTCGCCAGCGCGAGAACCGGGCGGCAGCGCATCAAGCTTTATGACATTGCCGCCCCCAATAACGGTGTCGTCGGGTGCGAGCGCGGCAATCAAGCGTGCCACCACATCGGCGACCTGATGGCGCCATTTCTTCTTGCCGTAGCGCTCCAATCCGCGCCGGCCCACGTAGTCCTCGTAGGTCCCTTTCCTGTAGGGCAAGTGACCGAGTTCCATGGGCTCCACGATGCCGTTCACAATCATGGCCGATCCAAAACCCGTTCCGAGACCTAGAAAGAGCATCTTGCCGCCCTTGTAGCTGCCCAAGGCCTGCATGGCTGCATCGTTGATGACTTTCACAGGATGACCGAATGCTGCGGCGAAATCGAACCCGACCCATCCGCGCCCCAGGTTGTGTGGTTCAGCAATCGGCTGGCCGTGAACAACCGGACCGGGATAGCCGATCGATACGACGTCATACCTCCAACCCCGGCTGAGCTTCTTCGTTTCGGACACCATCTGGCGCGGGGTGAGTGTCGGCCCGGATGGAAATGATCGATGTTGGCTCTCTCCGGTGGCAAGGATCTTGACCGAGGTTCCACCGACATCGACGACTAACACTTTCCTTGCGGAAGACGCCTTCGCGACGCCAGCTCGACGTTGTCGTCCTATCCTGTGCCGGACGGTGCGCCGCGACTTTTTCACCGCGCTAGCTCGCTCGCTTGAGTACGGAGGATTTGGAGCCGATCACCTCCATTAGGTCATTCCACGATTTGACGAAGGACTTGGCCCCCTCATCCTGAAGCTGCCTCGACAGCGCATAAACGTCGATCTTCGCTGCTGCGAACCGCGCCAGCTCCTCTTCGGAGTTACCGCCGTCCGCGGGGAGCGCTGCGCCGACATCGCCGTGGTCGGCGAGGGCTTTCAAGGTGGCTTCAGGCATCGTGTTCACTGTGAATGGCGCGGCCAAACTCTTGAGGTAGAGAACATCCGAAGCCTTTGGGTCCTTGGTTCCCGTGCTGGCCCATAGCAGCCGCTGCGGACGCGCGCCCGCATTGTAGGCCCGCATCCATTTCGCTGAACTCAGCAGGCCCAGGTAGGCCTTGTAGGTGCGCTTGGCGATGGCGATGCCGAGCCGGTTGTTGAGCGTCTCCGGGACCTTGCCGGTCACCGCGACGTCCCAGCGGCTGATGAAGATCGACGCCACCGAAGCGACATCGGGCTTCAATCCGGCTTCGATGCGGCGCTCGATACCGCGCATGAACGCATTGGCGGCCGCCACATACTGCTCGTCGGAGAACAACAGCGTGACGTTGACCGGCACGCCTGCAAAGATCGCCTCCTCGATGGCGGGCAGGCCTTCGGGGGTGCCAGGAATTTTGATGAAGAGATTGGGGCATCGCGCTTGCGCGTGCAGGTTCTTGGCCGCTTCGATCGTCGATTTGGTATCGTGCGCTAGCAAAGGCGAGACTTCCAGCGAGACCCAACCGTCTACGCCGCAGGTTCGGTCATAAACCGGCCGAAACAGATCCGCGGCCTGCTTGAGATCTTCCAGCGCGAGTTCGAAGAACAGTTTCTCCCCGGACTTGCCTTCCGCGAGCTTGCTCTTGATTGCGTCATCGTAGTCGGCGCTGTTCTTGATCGCGTGGTCGAAGATAGTCGGATTCGATGTCAGCCCGGTAACCGCGAGCTCATCGATATAGCGGCGAAGCACGCCCGTCTTGAGCAGGCTCCGCGTGATGTTGTCCAGCCAGAGGCTTTGACCTAGATCGTGCAGGATTTGAGTGGCTTTCATCATATCACCTCGATCGCCCCCACTTCGGCAAGTAACGTTCAACCGCCACGGCTCGCGGGCGCGGGAGCCGATGACGACCCGTCCGATCTGCCATGCGGATGCTGGGCCTTAATCGGCATCCATGCACACCCATCGCGCGCGAGCAGGCGATCGGCGGCGGCGGGACCGGCGGTGCCCGCGGCGTAGTTCGGGAAATCGTCGGCAGGCGCGCGGGTCCAGGCATCGAGCAACCCCTGCACCGCGCACCAAGCTGCCTCGACCGTATCGGCGCGCTGATACAAGATCGCATCGCCGATGAGGCAGTCGTAGATCAGCGTCTCGTATCCGACCGATGCGAGGGGCGCGAAATAGTCCCGGTAGGCAAAATTCATGTCGACGCCTTCGATTTCGATCTCTGCGCCCGGACGCTTGGCGCTGAAACTGAGTGATAGCCCCTCGTCGGGTTGGATGCGGAGCATCAGGATGTTCGCAGGCAATCGCTCGACCGGGGTGTCGCGAAACAGTGCATAGGGCGCCTGACGAAATTGCACCGCGATCTCGGTTGTGCGGGCGGAAAGGTGCTTGCCGGTGCGCAGGTAAAACGGCACGCCGGCCCAGCGCCAGTTGTCGATGCCGAGTTTGAGCGCGACATAGGTTTCGGTTTGCGAATTCGGCGCGACATCGGGCTCGTGCCGGTAATCGCGAACGCTTTTGCCGAGCACCACGCCCGCGCCGTATTGGCCGCGTACGGCATTGGCCGGCGAGATGGGATGAATTGCCTGGAACAGCTCCGTCTTCTTGGCACGTACGGCATCTGCGTCGAATGAGATCGGCGGCTCCATGCCGATCATGGCAAGGAGCTGAAACAGATGGTTCGGCACCATGTCCCGCAACGCGCCGGTCTTTTCGTAGAAGCGACCGCGCCCTTCGACGCCGAGAGTCTCGGCGGCCGTGATCTGGACATGGTCGATGTGGTCGCGGTTCCACAGCGGTTCGAAGATGCCGTTGGCGAAGCGCAGCACCAGGATATTCTGGACCGTTTCCTTGCCGAGGAAGTGATCGATGCGATAGATCTGATCCTCGGACAGCACCTTGAGGATTTGTGCGTTGAGGGCTTCGGCCGAGGCAAGGTCGTGCCCGAAAGGCTTTTCAACGATCACCCGCCGCCATGCCTTCTCCGACTGCCGGTTAAGACCGGCGCGGCCGAGCTGTTCGATGATCGGGCCAAAAAACCGGTCGGCGGTCGCCAGATAGAACAGCACGTTGGCGGTGCCGTTCTGCTGCCTGCATAGCTCGGTCAGCAGTTTCTCGAGCCGGCTATAGGTTTCGGGCTGCGTGAAGTCGCCACGCATATAATGCATGCGCCGAATGAGCCATGACCACGCCTGCTCATCGAGGGTCCTGCCGCGTGTGGCGGCTTGCATCATCTCGGTTAGGTTCTGGCACCACCCCTCGGTAGTCTCATCGTTATGGTCGACGCCAACGATGGCAAAGCCGTCCGGTAGTTTTCCGGCTCGCACGAGATTATAGAGCGCCGGCACGACAAGACGCTTGGTGAGATCGCCGCCAGCGCCGAAAATCGTCATCGTGGCGGGCGAAGGCATGCGGGAGGAAAAACTCTTTGCCACTCCTGCTGCGGCGTCTGCGTCAAGCGCGATCATGCGGATTGTGTCCTAGCCAACTTGGGTCGTCGTTGCCAATGCAAGTCTAGCAACGGCGAGCCTTAAGGCAATTGCAGTCGGGGACGTGGACATTAGCGAATACCGGACGAGCTCTAAGCAGGGTGTTCGCCGCTCTTCTCACTTCGTGAAGCTCCGGCTCTCGAGGTTCCCAGGGCCTCGGCGGGACCATAGGAGGGCCATTCCGCCTCTTTGCGAGAAAATTCCCTGATATGCCTTTGCAGGTTTCGGCATAATATGCCGCCGGCGACAAGATCGCCGCGCTTGAGCCTTGTGTGAAGAGTCGGGAGACGGCGCATGACATTCACGGTGACAAGTAACAATTTCAAGGACGGCGATTATCTGCCCAACGCCCACATCCTTTCGGCCGAATTTGGTTTCGGCTGCCAAGGCAACAACCAATCGCCACATTTGGCCTGGTCGGGAGCCCCAGCCGGGACGAAGAGCTTCACCGTGACTTGTCTCGATCCGGACGCGCCCACGGGCAGCGGATTCTGGCACTGGCTGGTAGTGAACATTCCCGCCAATGTCACGGAGCTTGAGCTGGACGCGGGCAATCCGAAGTCGCCGAAGCTGCCGCAGGGCGCGTTGCAAACCCGCACCGACTTCGGCACCCCCGGATATGGCGGACCGTGCCCGCCGGCGGGCGACCACCCGCACCGCTACCTGTTCACGGTATTCGCGGTTGGGACCGACCGTCTGCAGGTGACGGCCGATACCTCGGCAGCCGTCATCGGATTTCAACTCCACTTCAACGCACTGGCCAAGGCCGCGATCATGGGCCTCTACAAGCGCTGATCGGACGCCATGGAACCGCGCCATCACGAAGCTTAGCCTCAATCCCGCAGCAGCTTGTCGAGCGTGATCGGCAGATCGCGCACGCGCTTGCCGGTCGCGTGATAGACCGCGTTCGCAATCGCTGCCGCAGTGCCAACAATGCCGATTTCGCCGACGCCCTTTACGCCGAGGGGATTGATCTCGTGATCCTGCTCTTCGACGAAGATTACGTCGACCGAATGCACATCCGCATTTACCGGCACATGATAGTCGGCAAGGTTGTGGGTCATGAATCGGCCGAACCGGTGATCGGTCGCCGTCTCTTCATGCAGCGCCATCCCGATACCGCCGACCACCGCGCCGAGAATCTGGCTGCTCGCAAGTTTCGGATTGAGGATGCGACCGGCCGCCACGGCGCTGACTACGCGTGTCACGCGAATGACCCCAAGCTGCTCGTCGACCTTGACCTCGGCGAATACCGCCGAGTGCGTGGAATGCGAGTACTTGCCGTCCTCGTTCGGCTGGGCGCTGGCTTCTCTCTCAACCCGGTCGATTTTGCCCGCACGCATCGCGTCTGCGACTAAGACTTCGCCGCCTTCGTCCTTGTGCCGGATCTTGCCTTCGACGAATACCACATCGTCGAGCTTTGCCCGGGCAAGCGGCGATCCCGGCATCTTTTGCGCCAGCCTGAGAAGTTCCTGCTGCACCGCCCGACAGGCGGCGTGAATGGCAGAGCCAACCGATGAGGTGGTGAACGATCCCCCTTCGACCGGCGCATCCGGCAGCGTTGAGTCGCCGAGCTTTACCGTCACATTATCAAGCGGCACTCCGAGCATCTCGGCGGCGAGCTGGGCCATCATCGTATAGGTTCCTGGCCCTATATCGGCGGTCGCGCTCGCGATCTCGACGCTGCCATTGGCGGTCAGCGCGGCCTTGGCGCTCGCCGGCATCTGCATCGCTTCCCAAATGCCGGTCGCCATGCCCCAGCCGATAAGCTCGTTGCCCTCCCGCATCGAACGCGGCTGCGGATTGCGTTTGGACCAACCGAACTTTTCGGCGGCCTGGCGATAGCATTCGCGCAGCTGCTTGCTGCTGTAGGGTCGGTCCGCGATCTGGTCCTTGTCGGAATAGTTGATCAGCCGTAGCTCGAGCGGATCGATATTCGCCGCATAGGCGAGCTCGTCCATCGCGCATTCGATCGGGTACATCCCTTCGGCGCCGCCTGGAGCACGCATGTCGCAAGGCGTGTTCTGATCGAGCTTGACCAGCCTTTGACCGAGCCCCACGTTTGCGCATCGGTAGAGCAAGCTCGACCAGTTGACGAAATCGCGCTGGAAATCCTCGAACTGCGACGTCATGGCGATGGCGTCGTGCCGGAACGAGGCGAGGCTTCCGTCACTATTGGCTCCGAGCGCCAGTTCGTGCACGTTGGCAGCACGATAGCCGAGGGTGAACATCTGCTGGCGGGTGAGGGCGACCCGCACCGAGCGCTTGAGGGCGAGGGCGGCGAGCACCGCGAGCGGTAATTCATATTGCGGGCGCAACCCGGATCCGAATCCGCCTCCAACATAAGGGCAGAGAACGCGCACCTTGTCGTGGGGCATCCCGAATACGCCGGCAACGTAGTTGCGGCAGTTCTGCGGTCCCTGCGTCTTGTCGAAGACGGTGATCTGTCCGTCGCCCTCCCACACCGCGGTGGCCGCGAATGGCTCCATTGGATTGTGGTGTTCGACCGGCATGCGATATTCGGCTTTGATCTGCACGGCCGATTCGTCGAACGCTGGCGCAGGCTTGCCGCGCTTGGTGGAGTGCGCCGGGTCCCGCTTCGAAACGGCGCCGCGCCGGCGCTGGCCGTCGAAGTCGGTGACATGTGCCTGCCGCTCGTAGTCGACGCGGACCAATGAAGCCGCAAATCGCGCGATCTCGAATTCCTCGGCGACGACCAGCGCCACTGGCTGCCCATTGAAAAGGATTTCGGCGTCATAGAGCGGACGAAAGGGGGAGCCGGAAGGCGCGACCTCATCCGTATACTTTTTGTGCGATGAAGCAAGCTTGGGCCGGTGCTCGTGCGTGAACACGTCGAGCACCCCTTCCACCGCAAGCGCATCCGCTACGTGGATCCGCTCAATGCGACCTTTGGCAATGCTGGACGAGACCACCACACCATGGGCTAGGCCGGGCTCGTTGTATTCGGCTGCGTATTTCGCGATGCCGGTGACCTTCGCGCGGCCGTCAATGCGAGAGGTCGGCTTTCCGAGATGGCTGGTGGCGGCCATGGCACTGTCCTCGTTTACCTGATCCGCTTATCGGCTTGTGATTGCGGGCTGCCGCGTGCTGCCTGGCCCAGCGCGCGAACGATGGCGCGCCGAGCCAGCTCGATCTTGAAGTCGTTGTGTCCGAAGCCACGTGCATCTCGCAGCACGATTTCGGCAGCGCGAAGAAAGTTCTCTTGCGTCGGCTGCGCTCCGTTTAGCTGCGCTTCCGCCTCACGGTCGCGCCACGGCTTGTGCGCGACCCCGCCGAGCGCGAGCCGCGCTTCCTTGATCGTGCCACCCTCAATGTGGAGGCCCACGGCGACCGAGACCAAGGCGAATGCATATGACAGGCGATCACGGATTTTCAGATAAGTGTAATTTTTGGCGAAGCCTTTGGGCGGCAGTTCGATGGCAGTGATGATCTCGTCCGGCAGAAGATTGGTATCGATCTGTGGCGTCTCGCCCGGCAAGCTATGGAAATCGGAAAAGGGGATGCTACGCTGGCCACCCTTGCCGTTCGCTACTACCCGTGCTTCCAGGGCAGCAAGTGCCACGCACATGTCCGAAGGATGGGTGGCGATACAGTGCTCGCTCGCTCCCAGCACCGCATGCATGCGGTTGATGCCGTCAATCGCAGAGCAGCCGCTCCGCGGCTGCCGCTTATTGCAGGGCGTGGTGATATCGTAGAAATACAGACAGCGCGTTCGTTGCAGCAGGTTGCCGCCTGTCGAGGCCATGTTGCGAACTTGTTGCGAGGCGCCGGCAAGAATGGCACTGCCGAGCAGGGGATAACGTGCCTCAATCTGCGGGTGATAGGCGAGATCGGAATTGGGAACCAGCGCGCCGATCCGTAACCCGCCATCCTCGGTCTCTTCGACGTTGTTGAGCGGCAATCGCGTGATGTCGATCAGCCGCGACGGACGTGCGACGTTCTCCTTCATCAAATCTATGAGGTTCGTGCCGCCGGCGATAAATTTTGCCGCCGGATCGGCGGCGATCTGGTGGACGGCGTCGGCGACGTCGTTTGCGCGCGTGTACTCGAAACGGTTCATCGTCGGGCCTCCCCGGAGCTCACCGCCGTCTTGTCGAACATCACCCGTTCGATGGCCGCCACGATGTTGGGATAGGCGCCGCAACGGCAGATGTTGCCACTCATCAGCTCACGAATGTCGTCGGCCGTACGCGCCTTGCCCTCGGCGATCAGGCCGGCGGCGGAGCAGATCTGGCCCGGGGTGCAATAACCGCACTGAAAGGCGTCATAATCGATGAACGCCTGCTGCAACGAATGGAGCGTGTTCCCTTGTGCCAGGCCTTCGATCGTCGTGATGCGCGCGCCATCCTTCATGACCGCAAGCGTGAGGCACGAATAAACGCGGCGACCATCGACCAGAACGGTGCAGGCACCGCATTGGCCGTGATCACAGCCCTTCTTGGTACCGGTGAGGTCGAGATAGAGGCGAAGCGCGTCGAGCAGCGTGGTCCACGGCGCGACCGCCAGTCTGCGTTCGACCCCGTTGACATGAAGTGTGACCGTCATCTTGGCGGGGTTAGGAAGTTTCTCCAAGCCCTTGCGAGGCGCTGAGGATGATTGAGCCATCGGAATTCTCCAGACCGGCGCATTTGCTACTTTTGTGGAAGACAAGAATCTTCGGATTGCGTCTTTGGATCGGATCACGTCTTCGGACCCTGCACCATGCATCCATCGTCCCCCGGGACTTGCAAACTACGAAGCTGGCCGGAGGCACAGACGCGGGGGCGCTGCAGACGATTTTGACCCGCACGGATCAACGGAAGCATTCTTGAATTGTTCCAAAGGCCGAGAAAGATGCATAGATCTTGCATGCTACCGATCTCGCGTGGGGTCTAGCGCCGTCCGATTGCGCGTCCATCCTAAAGCCCCGCCTTCGGTCGGCTTTGGCGCTCTTGCTCTTATTGTGATGATCTTGCGCAGATCGCGGACTTCCCGAATCGCGGACGCTTGGTCTGGAAGGCCAGAATAAGCTCGTAGCATCAACCACGTCTGCCGTTGGGTACTGGTGCGCCACTGGACTTGGCGCCTTCCCGCCAGATTGATAGCACAGCGGCCATGATTGCTGGTCCAACGAACAATCCGATCAGGCCGAACGCTTCCAAACCGCCAAAGGTGCCAAGGAGAATCCACAGGAAAGGCAGGCGGGTCGATGCACCGATCAAGGCGGGGCGGACAAAATGATCGGCAAGGAAGACCACGGCCGAGGCGAACAAGAAAAGCAGTACGGCAGCGGTAATACGGGACTGAATGACGAGAGCGAAGCAGGCGATCACGTAGACGAGCGGTGCTCCGAACGGAACGGTTGCGAGCACCGCTGTCGCGAATCCGAACAGAACGGGATGGGGAACGCCCGCCACCACGTAGGCCACCCCGAGCACCGCTCCCTCCGCCAACCCGACCAGAACGAGGCCGTTGACGGTTGCACGAATCGCAACGATGGCTTCTTCGCCGAGGCGCTCCGCGGACGGGCCGACGAGACGATCGGCGACGATCCGGCTTTCTTTGATGATTCTCGGACCATCCCGATACGCGAAGAAAAGCGTCAGTAATGTAAACGCCAAGGTCACCAACCGGCTGATCGCTTCGCTGCCGAGGCTTCGCGTCCAGTGCATGAGGTCCAAGGATTCGGCCCGCCCCAAGAGCTCCTTGGCCGCATCCGGATCGGCCAGGTTATCCTGCCACCACGTTGCGACATAAATCCCGACGAACGGAATTTGCGGCATCCATTCCGGCGTGCCGAGTCCAGCTTCTCTCAGTTCCCGCACCGTCTGGACGACGACATTTGCTTCTCTGGCCATCTGAATAGCCAGCGTGACGAGGGGACAAACGATGAGAACGCCGACAGAGAGCGCGAGCAAGATAGCTGCGATGGATGGAGGTGTCCCTTTGCGGGTCAGCCACTCGCGGATGGGCCACGTTGCAATCGCAAGGACACTAGCCCAGGCAAGCGCCGGCAAGAAGCGCTGCAAGATCCAAACCGCTGCCAGAACCAATATCGTAACGAGGATGAGGCGGCCAAAGAATTGCAGAGATGATTGCTCCATGGGACGATCCCCCGTGCCGCGCATCTCGCCATGCGAGATCTCAGGAGTAAACCCGTCTCACCACGATTGCGTTGGTTGGCATGTCCAGTGGCGCGGCTCTGATGAGACCCAAGGTTACGACCTAAGGCCGGGCCACGAGTAGAGGCTCAACGTTTCTACCCCCCGCCATTTGCGGCTGCGACGGCTCGAACCCTTCGCGCAGCTCTCGCTTGGCGACGAGCGAGCGGGCGAGAACGAACGCATCTTTCAAGGTCCTCGCCCGGCGCAGCCCATTGTTGAAAAAGGCATCGCCGAAATAGGTCCACTTGGCCCTGTCCTCGCACCCAAATGATGGATGGTTGGCATCCGCTGCGGTGATCACAAGCGTGTCGGCATCGGCGATGCGAGGAATGAAAACGCCGGAATAGCAAGCCGAAATGACGACAACCTTGTGCCGTATGCCGGTTCGCGCGAGCATCTCGGCGAGATCGGACGGCTTGAGCGTTTCAGCCAGTCGGCCGGCGTTGACAGCGAGGCCGTCGCGGGATCCGTGCGAGGTAAGGATGAGGAACAGAATGTCGCTGTCGCCGTTCATCCTTTTCGCCTCCGCTTGCAATGTTGCAGCGAGCGTTTGGACGGTGGCATCGCCACCTTTCTTCGTGTTGAATCGTACGACAACCGGATCGGCTCCGAAGCGGCTCGCGACGATTTCCGCTGCGCTGGTCGCCTCTCGGCGGAAAACGCCTTGATCGCCGAATAGGCCGAATGACACCACCGTCACCCTGCGATGGTCTTCGGCCGCGTGCACGGCCGCAAACATCGGCGCGACGGCCAGAAAGAAGGCGACCAGTGGCGCGCTGAGCCGGCAGACTACAAACCCGAACGTCACCGCGAACCTCCGTCACGCATGCCCTGTTTCAACACCCGACCCCGGCGGATCCCTCTCTGGATAAAGCTGCAGCCGTACTCCCGCGATCCAAGACCGATCGAGATCGCTAGCGGACAGACTCGAAGACATCCGTGATGATCGTCTCATCGGCAATACCACCGCCTGATGCATTTGGCTGCTGCGCTCCGGATTTGGGCAGCCCATACATTGCTTCGATCGTACGCAGGATGTTGACGTGTGTGATGCCTTTTCCTTCGGCATACCATCCGGGCTTTATGTGTGCCCCGGCGAAGATTGTAACGATCCGGTTCTGAATATCGCGTAACAAGCGGTTGTGCCTGGGCGAATATTGCGGGTTCGGCCCGACGAACGGATTAGTCAGCCCGTAATAACCCGATCGGTCGTCGTTTTCGTCAAAAGTCACAATGAGAAGGCTGTTGTGAGTTTTTGCCCATTGATAGTAGCCATCGAGATTCTGCCGAAGCCACCTGTCGCCGGCCGGGATACTTTGATCAGGTTTGCCGTTATGCATGTCGTGATTCAAGTTTGGGATGACGAAAGCGACCGTCGGCAGGGCAGTATAGTCGGTAGGAAAATCGGCAAATCGCAGATTCGACGAAGTGGCGGCCGTCGTGCCGTTGGGGACATTCGCGAAGCTGATCCAAGGGACATGCTTGCGTGCGTAAATACATTGGTCGGCGCGACAGTTCGGTGGATCGATATCCACGGTCGAGCCGATGTTGGGTAGGCTCTCGGAGTATCCCTTGAACGAGAGGCCTTTTTTGATCAGTTGCTCGCCGAGATTGCTGGCCTTGAACGGGTAGTCGGGGTGGTTGGCTTTGCTGGGCACCTGGTCGAGAAAGCCGACATTCTGATTGCTGCCCGAGAACAACCAAAAATAATTGCCTTGGCTGAAATGTTCTTCGGCAAACATGCGCTCGAAGGTGGCGCCTTCCGCTGCCAATTTCCTGATATACGAAGCGTCAAACGTACCGCCGAGGATTTGTTCAAAATCCTTGTTCTCTTCCACCACAATGACGATGTGGTCGTATACAGGCAGGGTTGAAGGCCACGACACGCGATCAGCCGCCACCGCGAGGCTAGCGGTGCACGACACGAGGGCGATCATGCATAGTTGTGAAGCTTTCGTCATTTGTTCTCCGCGAGTCGATTCAGTTGACTGCGTCTGGGCGGCCTTCGTTTGCCGCAATGTCGGCGGATGAGTCCGCGCTTCAGGCAACCTGTGCCCCCAGCAAAGCCTGGCGGAAGCGCGACTTAAGGAATGCTCCGTCCCACGGCGGCAAGACAAGCGGGTCGCGAGTGGCCGAAACCTTCAGGACTACGAGGATGGGGCCTTTAGCCGCCTGCAGCGTCGGCACCGCGTCGTCGAGTTCTCGCATTTGCCTCACGGTCGCACTGCAGCGGAAGCCGCACGCGAGGGCGGCGCCCGCCAGGTCCACCGCGCTACTGGTGTGGGTGCGTTGCATTCCTGTTTCGCCGTAATGCTCGTTGTCGATTACGAGGATCGCCAAGTTCTCCGGCCTTTTCACCGCGACAGTAGCCAGCGCTCCCAAACCCATCAACATTTCGCCGTCGCCGGTGATCACCAGGACGCGATGTTTCGGCTGTGCCAGAGCCAGTCCCAATCCAACGGTGACGGCGCTGCCCATCGCGCCCCAGAGGTAAAAATTGAGCGGATGATCGCCTGCAGCAGCGCAGTCATAAGTGGATGAGCCGAGACCCGTCACTACGAGCATATCGCCGCGATCTGCAAGTATGCGAGCGATTGCGCTGCGGCGCGCGAGTTCGTTGTGCTGCTTCATCGGTTAGTCCTTGAAAAGCTTGGTGCCGAGCATGCGCTGCGAGAGCAAAACAGCGACCATTAGGCCGGCGTTGAATGCGATGCGTGCCGCTGCTTCGACGGCCGGGGCGGCCGCTTCCGGTTGGGTCACTTCATAAACGATCACGCCGGCGAGCCGCAGGCTGTCGGCTGTGATCTGGCCCATGGGAACCTGCCAAGGATTCGCTTCGCCCCACTCGCCGCGCATGGTGACGATCATGAGCAACGGGAAGCCGCACACCTTTGCGAGCGAAAGCGTGTTGATGCAATTTCCGACGCCGCTGCTTTGCATCAGCAGGACGCCGCGTTCCCCACCGAGCCAGGCGCCCGCCAAGATGCCGATGCCTTCCTCTTCGGTGGTAAGCACCGTCGGCTCCATATCGTGGGCGGCTTGGCACAACTCGATCAGTCGTGCATGGCCCGCGTCAGGAACGTATGTGACGTGACGGACACGGAATTCGCGTAGCTTCTCGAAGATCAGGCTTGGCCAATTCGGCGCATCCGCGGCTGCAACGGTGCTGCCTCCAATGGGATCGCCATCTGTCGGGCTCATCGATGTCCTTTCGAGCGGGCAACCGCTGGCGAATGGCTTTGGTCAGCCCTTACGTCCGTCGGCGCTCCGTGCAGCCTACTCTCCATCATATAACCGGCTGCAATGGGCCGGGATTCGATTCTCCGACTCCGATATTTTTACTTGCCCGTGAAATTGGCCTTACGCTTCTCGATGAACGCGGTGATGCCTTCCTTGTAGTCACTGCTTTCACGAAGCTTTTCGTAGGCGTGCCCTTCGACCTCGAGACCGACGCTCAGACTCGTGTCATAGGACGTATTCAACACGCGCTTGATCGTCTTGAGCGCGAGCGGTGACATGTTGGCGAGCGTTGTGGTGATCTCGTCAAGAATGCGATCGAGCGCTGCCGTGTCGTCGGCAACGCGCGTGATTAGCCCCCAGCCATGTGCTTCCGACGCGGGAATGCGGCGGCCGAGCATCATCATGTCCACGGCTCGCGTCAACCCGGCGATCCGGGCCACACGTTGACTGCCACCGCTGCCGGGGATTTGACCAAGAGTCACTTCAGGCAGCGCCAGCACTGTATCCTTGGTCGCGATGCGGATATCGCACGCCATCGCCAGTTCCAGGCCCACGCCCATTGCATACTTTTCGAGGACACAAACGACCGGCTTCGCGCAACGCTCTGGCGCGGCGATGTTCCAGGCGAGGTCGGACATGCCATCACGTTCGATCTGCGGGAACGCTTTGACATCGCCCCCGGATGTATACACGCCGCCTTTTCCGCGGATTACAACGACGCGCACTTCTGGATCCTGACCAAATCCCTCCAGGATTGCGGCTATTTGGCTGCGCCCACGATAGGACACGACGTTCAACGGAGGACGATCGAGCCAAAGAAAGCCGACTTTCGTGTTGGGATCGACTTCATAGTGCAAACCATCGAGATCCCGGAGGATGGCGGCCCGCTGTTCGGCGTAATCCTTGGTCATGAAGCTTCCTTCATCGTGACCTTGTCGCCCGCGAATACCTCATACTTGCGGCGTTCCAATCTGCTGCCACGAAAACAAGGCCGATGGCGGGCCTCCGTGGAATGCATATCGCTGCCGATACCGGCACGCGATCTGGGCATATCCGGTTGCAATAAGTCATCCGACGATTTCTCTGAATGACATGACAGGTGCACTCGGCACACCGTGTTCATGGAGCTTTGCTCATCGCTGCTGCGGCATCGAGTATCGCCGCGACAATCGAGGCATAACCCGTACACCGGCAGATATGGCCGGTGAGCATGTCGCGGACCTGCCGCTCGTCCGGCCTGGCCGTCTCTCTCAGAAAATGCGTCACTGAACAAAGTATGCCCGGAGTGCAGAACCCACACTGTAAGGCATGATGTTTCGCGAACGCGCGCTGCACCTCGTTGAGGGTGCCGGGCGGAGCGAGTCCCTCCACAGTCACGATGTCGGCACCGTCTGCCTGCGCCGCGTATTGCGTACAGCTGCGCACCGCTTGTCCATCGACCAGAATCGTACAGGCTCCGCATACACCGTGTTCACAACCAACGTGGACTCCGAAGGCCTGAAGCTCATGACGCAAAAAATCACAGAGTAGCATGCGCGGCTCGGCCTCGCCGGATCGGAGTTGCCCATTCAAGGTCAGCTGGACCGTGAAGCGCTCGCCGGCTGCACGATGTAGCGTTGTCATTGCAGGTGCTCCCTTCGTCGCTGGGCCATCTCGAGCGCGCTGCTCAGCGCGCGCTGTACGAGCACCTTCGTCAGCGCGATCCGATAGTCGGCGGTTGCCGCATGATCCTCCATGGGAGTGACGCTGGTGGCGGCATGCTCCGATAGGTCGGCAGCAATCTCACCCGCCGGGTGACCGAGAAATCCGCTCACATCGATTGCGACCGGCCGATCTTCGACGCCCCCAATACCGAGCGACAGCTGCTCGACCCGCCCGAGCTTACCGACACGAAGGCTACAGGCTGCCGCCGCGATCGCGAAGTCTCCGTGTCGCTGGGCGATCTCCATGAAAGCATGCCCCGCATCCGGCGCAGAACATGGCCACTCGATCGCCGTTATCAGCTCATCCGGCTGGCGGCGGGTAACTAGCGCGCCGACAAAGAACTCTCGCGCAGGAACACGCCGTTGCCCCCGACGCGATTGCAGCACGACGCTTCCGCCGCATACGACGAGAGCAAGAGGTATTTCGGCACTTGGGTCTGCGTGCGCGACTGAGCCGCCAAGCGTGCCGCGATTGCGTGTCTGGAAATGGCCAACCCATGGCAGTGCCATTGCAAGGAGAGGGATCTCCGCTGCGATGACATCCGAGCTCAACGCGTGGTTCTGTACAACTCCAGCGCCCGTCACCACCGCCTTGGACTTCACTGAAATGGTCTTCAAGGCTTCAATACGTGAAATGTCGATCACTGCGCGGGGACGAACGACTCTCAAGTTCAACATCGGACCGAGCGTCATTCCACCCGCGAGGATCGCCGCTTCGTCGCCATTCTGCGACAGAAGAGCGGTCACTTCTGAGACCGCCTGCGGCCGATAATAGTCGAACGCTACAGGCTTCACGCTTCGCCTCCGCGTCGCCTATACCGTCGCAATCTTAACCACCAGTTCCGCCAGCTCGGGTAATGTGCTGGCCTTATCCGACGCTCGAGCGAATGAAAGAATTGAGCGATGAGATAGCGCATCACACTACCGAGCATGCGCTGGCCGACCGCTGCAAGCTTGCCGCCGAGCTGGGCTTCGTAGCGGTATGCGAGCCGTGTACGACCGTCCGCCGGTTGCAGGTTCACGAACCCCGATCCCGATCCGAAACCCAATGGTCCGAAAGCGCTCCCGACGAGGCGAAGCGACCTTCCTTCCACCTTGTCGCGGATCTCGACTCGCGCGTGATAGATGCCGCGAATGCCCGCGACGCCGATTACGACCTGAGCCGAGTAGCGATCCGGACCATCTTGGGTCAGGCCGCGGCATCCGGGGATGATGGCGGCAAGCTCGCTCGGGTCCAGCAGTCGCCGCCATACCTCTTCTACCCGAGCGGAGAGAGTAACCTCTCCTTTGCCGGTCAGCGCATCGCTCACCGGCGGCCCTCCCGGTCGGGTTGCCGAAACTGTGCGACGCCGTTTTGTGGTCGGCGCGTGCTCATTCGCAAGCGCCCAGACACGTCCCAGGTTCAGCGGCAAGGCGATATCGTCGCGTCCGAGCGCATCGGCCACAGCGTTTGCGATGGCAGCCGGCGTCAGCATCGAACTGCCATCCCCCATTCCCTTGGCACCGAGCGCATTAGCCGGAGAGGGCGTTTCGATGTGACCGATCTCGATGCGCGGAACCTCGACGGCAGTCGGACAAAGATAGTCGGCAAAAGTCCCTGAGAGAAAATTGCCGTGATCGTCATAGGCCAACTCTTCGAACAAGGCCGCGCCTAAACCGTGGGCAAAGCCGCCGTGGACCTGCCCTTCTACAATTTTAGGATTGAGCTGAGTCCCGACATCGTGAACCGAAGCATATTTGTCGATACGGATAGCGCCCGTCCTGCGGTCGATCTCGACCGCGGCGACGTCGATGACGAAGCCGAACGTGACCGCAGAGGCAATTCGGTCGTCATCATCGGGCGAAGCCAGGATCGACGGCGACACGATGGAGGTTTCGTGAATTCCAGGACTGGTGCCGCCAGGCAAACCAGCCGGATTCCAATGCGCGCGTGCCGCCGCTTTGCGAAACGGCAGTCCCTTGTTGGATTGGCCGCGCACGCGGGCATAGCCTTCGTGCAGCTCGATTTCGTCACCGGACGCATCCAGGGCATCAGCGGCGAGCAATTTGATTTTCTGCGCGACTTGCTCTGCGCTCTTCGCAACGGCATCGACGACGATCGCGGCGAAACGGTTTGAATAGTTGCCCGATGCGATGGACCACGCGCTGGTCGCGGTATCGACCTCCGTGGCGACGTCGATGTCGTCTGGATGCAGCCCGAGCGCGTCGGCTACGATCTGTGCTGCAACAGTCGCGTGACCCTGCCCGTTCGGGCAGCTGCATAAGCGCAGCGTGACCTGCCCGCTCGGGTCGACGGCGAGAACGGCACTGGCATTTGCGCCCGATTTGGGGTCCGCTCGGCGGCGGTCTTCGGCCGTCTGCGCCAGGGAAACATAGGCCATATTTGAGCCGGATGGCTCGACACCAGCTGCCAATCCGATGCCGAACAGCCGGCCCGCGCGGCGGGCTTCTTCACGCCGGCGTTTGAGCTCATCATAGTCGGCGATCCGCAACAGTTCCGATAGCGCTGCCTCGTAATTGCCGGCGTCAAATACGGCACCTGCCGGCGCCTTGTAAGGAAAGGCGGCGGCCGGAACAAAATTGCGACGGCGCAACTCAGCCGGATCCATTCCGAGGCCGCGCGCCGCGATTTCCATGATTCGTTCGAGGGCAAAATAGAACTGCGGTCCTCCATAACCTCGATTGAGACCTACGGGGGTGCAGTTGGTAACGACGAGCTCATTGTCGATCGAAATGTTCTTGACCCTGTAACAGCCATTCGACGCGGCGTGCATCCGATAGAGTGAGGCCGGCTCTGGCGGGCGAATATAAGCGCCCATGTTTGCAGTATTCTTGAAGCGCAATCCTGTGAGCTCGCCATCTCTAGTAAACGCCGCGGCGACGGTTCCCACCCGGTCGCCGGAGGCGGACGCGGCCGTGAGGTGCTCGGCTCGGTCTTCGGTCCATTTGATGGGCACGCCCGTCTTGCGGCTGACTGCCGCCAGAAGAAGGATGTATGAAAGGACGGCCTGTTTGATGCCAAAACTTCCGCCACTACTCGGTGGCGTGATGAGGCGAAGCCGATGTCCGGGTACGCGCAATGCGCCGGCTATGAGTGGCTGGACGACGAAAGGCCCCTGAAAGTTGGACCAGACCGTATAGCGGTCTGGGGCGCGTTCGAAATGCGCAATGACGCCGAACATCTCCATCGGCGTAGACGCATAGCGCGGAAACGAATACGGGAACTCGAAGACTCGATCGGCAGCGCCGAAGGCGGCATCCGGGTTGCCATAGCGGAAGCTCCGCCGGCTTATCACGTTCGACCCTACGTTCTCGTGGATTACTGGGGCATCGCGCATGGCCGCGCTTCCGGGGTCCGTAACTGCCGGCAGGGGTTCGTAATCGACGTGGATCAGATCGCAGGCGTCTTCCGCGATATAGCGCGTGTGCGCGACCACGACGGCAATAGGCTCGCCGACGTAGCGTGCCTTGTCGATTGCGATCGGATAGTAGGCAAGAGGTGCCTTCACGACGCTCGGCAGTGGACCGATCAGAGCCGCGACGTCCTTTCCAGTGATGACGGCCCGAACGCCGGGCAGCTCCCGCGCGCGAGAAACATCGATGCTTCCGATCCGCGCATGCGGATGGGGCGAACGCAAGATCGCTGCAAAGTGGATTCCGGGAACTGGCGAGAGATCGTCAATGAAACGCGCCTGCCCCGTCAGCAGCGCTTGGTCCTCTTTGCGCGCAACAGCGGAGCCCACCCATCGTTTCGATATGGTGTCGATTGGTTCAAGCAAGCCCGGTTCACCTTGACAAGCGTCAGTGCCGCCCTTCGATCCTGTCGTACCGTTTTATGATCTATAGGACCAGGCGGGTCGCCACGACAAGATTGACAATGGGCAAGATCACTCGCCCTTATGTGAGCGCCTCCTCGAGCGAAGTACATGAGGCAGCCGTTGCGGCCGGAACACGGTTGTTGTTGATGAACTGTAGCAGATTTCGCCAAGCCGCTTAAAACTGCGCCGAGAAATGATGCTAACGCTCGATCAATCACTTCAGTCAGCGATCGATACCCTCGGTGTTCCAGGCATCATCATTGGCCATCGTCTCATCTCCCCTGGCGACGAACACACGTTATGGCCAGACGAGCGGCCTGCATTCGCTTCGAGCGTTGTCAAGGTCAGGCGTGCGAGCGGCGCGGCTCGTATGGTCGCGCGGCAACTTCTCAAGCGACTGGGACAACCGGAATGTGCATTACCGAGAGCTTCCGGGGGAGCGCCGATCTGGCCCGCAGGTATCGTCGGCTCGCTGTCCCATGATGCTCGGGTTGCAGTTGCAGCAATCGGCAGATGCCGTGACGTACGCGCCATCGGCATCGACGTCGAACCGGCCGAATCATTGCCGTCCGAATTGCTTGAATTGGTCGCAACGCCGCAAGAGCGGCGGAGCATAAGTGATGACCCTTACCACGGTCGGCTGCTCTTCGTTGCCAAGGAAGCCGTGTACAAGGCCGTGTATCCGCTCGACCAAGTCTTCCTTGACCATCACGACGTGCAAATCAGGTTTGCTGACCGCAAAGCGATCGTGCGCAATGGCTGGGTGGTCGAATTGCGATTTTGCATCGCGACGCACTTGGTGGCGCTCGCGTTCGTCCCGGCACTCAGTGGTGAGAGCGCCACCTAAGCCCTTCCTTCTCGAACGACCGGTCTGCTCTATACGCGTACAGAGCATGACGGGTCGAGTGCTTGGTCGCAGCGGCCACTACCGTGGCTGCTCTGGGGCCGGTATCTCGGCTGGCTACCTCGTCCGTGACTCTGGCTTTGGCTCTGTCTTCGGCTCGGCCGGCCGCACTAACCTGTAGAGATAGGTTTCGATGTCAGAGAGACTGAACGGCCAAAACGAGCGCGACGCTTCCGGGGGAGCGGGCGAGGAGCCATCAGAGTCAACGGTGGTCGGGATCTTTTCCGGCGGCGTTGCCAATCCGGCAGCAGGCGTTTTCTCCAAGGGGATCGCAGGACCAACAGCAGCCGTCGCGCTTTGCTTCGCGGTGTCATTCTCGGCCGGCGTGCCTGCCGGCGGCGGTGGTGTATCCACATTGCCGAGTATGATCGGCAAGCCGTCTTTGCCGCTGCCTATGACGACAACTTTTGAATTCGTCGATTGCGAAAGCTGAAGCGTCGCCTCGATACCGCGCCAACGCAGGTACGACTCCGAGATGCCTTGGCTAACGGTCTGTTGAAAATCGCGTATGCCTTCGGCCTCGATCTTCTTGCGCTCTGACTCCCTCTTTTCGCGCTCGACGCGAAACTTATATTCCTCCGCAATGTAGTATTGCTCTGTTTTGCGATTGATAGCGGCAACGATGGCCGCGGGCAGTTCGATCCCGGCGACGAGTATGTCGTAGAGGATGACGGTGTCCCTCATCGAGACTCGGTATGACTCTTCGCCTTCCCGTTCCATCATCTTTTCGGTTAGGCGATCCTCCACGAGACTGCGGATTTTATCTTGAATTTCCTGCCGTGCCGTCGAATAGACCTGCTCGGCAGTGTATTGAGCAATGACCTCCCGCGTCAGACTGCCGATTCCCGGTTGCACCAGCACTTTTTGGTAATTTGGTCCGATGGCTTGGTGGAGTATGGGCACCGCATCGCGCTGCAGCCGAAACCGGACGTTGACTGATGCAGTCAAACTCACGCCATCGCTTGAGATGGCGTTGTACGATTCCGTAAACGATTGCAGCCGCAAATCGTACAGGAATAGCCGATCCCAAGGCCAGATGAGGTGAAGCCCTTCGTCTCTCAGCCGACGGGGATCAAGCACGGTGCCGCCGGCGAAACGCTTCCACAGCACCCCGACCTGTCCGCTGGGAACAGTCACGACGACGTGCGGATAGAGCACCACCGCCACGAGCGTTGCGACCATCAAATAGATCACCACGCTCGGGAGTTGACGTTCCACGAACCTCCGCCAGCGGGCTAGCCTCGTGGCCGGCGGCGGCGTTGCATCTGACCACAGATAGGCTTTCATCACCTATTCTCCACCGTCTGCTGCGCAACGAAGCGGCCGTCTTCCATGCGCAGTCTGCGAGCGGGCAAATCCATTTCATCGAGATAGCGGTCATCATGCGTTATCGCTACCACCGTCTCACCGGCTCGCTTCAGTTCCGGTAACAATTCGTAATAGAACTTACTTCGAAATTCCGGGTCTTGATCGGCAGCCCATTCGTCGAGCAACAGAATTGGTCGCTTTTCCAGTAAGCTTACAGTGAGCGCCAGACGTTTGCGCTGACCCTGCGACAGATCGAGAGTACTAAACTGCCTGTCGGTCAGGTGCGTCTTGTCCTGCAATCGGAATTCGGTCAGCAGACGATTCACCTCGGCTGGATCTGGGTCGGGTACTCCATAGAGTTTCTCGAAAAGATGATAGTCAGGAAAAATAGCAGCTATCAGCTCGCGATAGGCTTGGCGGGTACTGTCGTTGACGCGCACCCCATCGAAGGTGATTTCGCCCGAATCGGGTTTGTAGAATCCGGCGAGCAACTTCAGGAAAGTCGATTTACCTGATCCGTTGCCGCCGGTAATGAAGACGAGTTCACCAGATTGCAAAGTGAAATCGATTGGGCCGACCTGAAAAACTGCGTCAGACCACTTATCGACGTATCGGAACACGACATTGCGCATTTCGATCTTTTCGAAGCGCTTGGGCGGCTCGATCGCGGCAACTTCGGTTGTGGGAATAGCGGCCAGTAATCTAGCCTCTAACCGCTCGATGTTATCTGCCGCTGTATTTGCGGCGCTTATGATGGGAATCGCTTGAACGAGGCCGAAACAGGTACCGACAATAAACACGAGGGCGGTTATCGTCTTGGTGATGGACTCTTCCCCCATCGCCCCGCTGAACGTCGGGACCGCGAACGCGATAGCGCCGAGCAATGCATACAACGCGCTTTGCAAGAATATCATCCGCTTGAAGGTCTCGCTCTGGGCGCGGATTTTGATGTTGGCTGCGGCTCTCGATACCTCGATGATATGCTGAAATAGTTCCTCGCTGCGCGCGGTGTTGAGCCTCACCTCCTTGAAGCCGTCCAGGATGTCCATCAGGCGATCGAACAGCCGATGTTCTAAATTGGAGGCTTCATGGGACGCCATACGAAGTTGACGACTCCTTGCATGAAACAGAATCGCTGCAATTCCGAGAATTATAACGCTCATTGTAAAAGCCAGCAGCGACAAATACGCCACATACAATGCGACGAAGAAGATGAGAACTGCGCCCTGGGCTGAGAATGCAAGTGTGTTGCTCATTTGTGTGAGCGTTGCGGTCTCCTTGGTGATGGCGCCGACTATTTCTCCACGACCGATCGATTCCAGCGGGAGAAGCTCCGAGTGCCGCACGTGATCCATGAGCCGCAGGCGTAGTTTGTGAATGATCGCCTCGATCTCGGCGGTCGCCGTAATCAAAATGTACTGCTGTGTTTTAATGAAGAGAAATAATGCGACGATGAAAAGCATCGCTGACCAGAGACTGACCTTTCCGGTATCGGCGGCCTGGGCGCCAGAATTGATGGCGGTCAATATCGCGGCAGTACTGATCCCCCCCAGCGCTGATATGACGATCAGCCGGTCCAGCGAGCCGTACATTTCGCGGCGTACGAGACTAAAGAAAGACATCGGTGCGATGTAGTCCGTTTGCACTCGTGGCGCGCCAGTCCCCCACGAGCGCAGGAGAAAATTAAGGCACCAGAACTAGTCGCCTTGGGAGCGACGCCATTCGACGCGTTCTGATGGCGCGGTTAATTTCAGCAGGATTAGCATCACAATGGGAGTGATGAAAAGCGACAATATAAACGTGCCAAAAAAGCCCATGCGACGGTGGCTGCCGCAAAGTCCCGTAAGAATGCAGAATACGATGTAGATTATAACGACGACCGCGACCGTCATTACGCTATGTTCTCTTCTTTGTGCCCCCGCTTGGTCACGCCGTCATGGGAGATCAAGGACCGCTGACCCCTGCGCCCTTGCTCGATCCACCGCGCGTGGCGGAAGCGGGCGAAGGTGGCGGCGTCGCGGAGCGCTTGCTGAAGTTTTCTTTCTGGGCCTTGATGAACTCACGATAATCGGGAGGATTGAAGTCAAGAAGCGTCCCGCCGGAAGCAAAATGCTGGATGAAAACCTTGCCGATCACCCAGGTGGCACCGGCCGAGAATACCGGCATCGTAAGCGCGCCGACCGCCGTTCCGAGTCCCGGGAAACCTTTCACAAGGCTCCCGACACCGACCATGGTGGTCGTCGCGGTACTCGCTGGGATGACCGCCCCTGCTAAGCTAGCTAGGATTGATTTGCCTCGATTTTCAGTAAACGGAACTCCGTATATTTCCGAAAGGCGCCGTAGCATCTGGAGTTGAACTCCACCCACCGCCGCCATGTCGACGAAGGGGATCGGAATCAGTCCGGCAGCTCCCGACCATAGTGAGAAACGATCGACGAGTTTCGAAGCAGCCTCATCACGTTCCGCATCCGTCATCGTGCCGAAATCGGTCGCGTCCGGATCCTTACGCTCGGCCGTATCACCCGCAGTCGTTTCCTGTACCATATTCGGATCCTTTCTCGTCACCTGTACGCGGGGCGGGCGATCACGTTTACTCAGCCAAATCGAGCAATGGGTGACCGCATCCGCACTCCCTTAATACTCTAGCATACGGACCCAACCGGCACTAGGCGTTTGTATTCACTACCCGCCGCGTCCCTGTGCCTACACACATGACAACCCGAATTTCTGCCTGTACAAATTGGCTTCTCCAGAAGCTCGACCGCCCTACGATCGTGATTCAATTGTTCTGAACAGGGTCATTCGATTCGGTGTCGGATCTCACGCGCAGTTTTAATAACAGGCTGCAAATAGACTGGGCGCCCGTTCAGAACAGTAACATGTTCCGGCTGTCAGCTCCCCAGCTTGGGATTTGGTTTGCCCAGCAGATCGACCCATCCTCGGCTGCCTACAATATTGGTGAGTATCTCGAGATTCAGGGATCCATAGATCCCAATTTGTTTGAGCAGGCACTACGGCGAGTTGTAACCGAGACGGAGGCGCTGCGTCTGCAAATCACTGACCATGCGGACGGCCCGCGGCAGATCATCGGCCCTCCGTTCTCATGGTCAATACCGATTATCGATGTCAGTGCCGAGCCTGATCCGCGAGCGGCGGCGGAGTCATGGATGCAGGCTGATCTGTCGCGGCCGGTTGACCCAACTCGCGGACCGCTGTTCGGATACGCCCTATTCAGAATATCGGCGGATCGTTTCTTTTGGTACGCACGCTATCACCACATTGTCATGGACGCGTTTGGCATGTGGCTGATCGCCCGCCGAACAGCGAACGTCTACACACAGCTTGCTATCGGACGGGCCACGCAGGACGGTTCATTTGGCTCTCTTGCTGTTCTGCTGGAAGAGGATGCCGCCTATCGCGCGTCGGACCAATTCGCGTTAGACCGGCAATTCTGGATCGATTATTTGGGCGATCGGCCTGAACCCGTCCGAGTTGATGGCCGTCCAGGCTCGAGCCGATCTCGCCCTTTCCTCCGCAGTACCTCCGAGCTGCCACGTGGGAGTGTGGACGGCCTGCGATCCATCGCAGAGCGGACCGGCGCAAGCCTATCTCAGGTCATAAGTGCAGCGGCGGCGATCTTTCTGCACCGCGTCACTGGCGCAAACGATTTGATTTTCGGCCTGCCCGTCGCGGCGCGCAACAGCGCGTCGCGATTCACTCCTGGAATGGTCTCCAACGTATTGCCCTTACGCGCATCGGTTCGTCCGGACCTGACCGTCTCGGGAGTCCTTGGCCAGATCTCCTGGCAGATGCGTCGAATACTGAGGCACCAACGTTATCAAATTACAGACCTGCTGCGGAATGGCGAGATCGGCAATGGCCAAAGGCTGTTCGGGTTTAACGTCAATATCATGAGGTTTGATTACAGTTTTAGTTTTGCCGGAAATAATGCTGTCGCACATAATCTCTCGCTTGGACCGGTCGAGGACCTATCGATCGCAATTTATGATCGCTCGGAAGGTGCTCAGCTTCGGATCGACTTTGACGCCAATCCGGTACTTTATACCGCGGCGGATCTTGCAGACCACCAGCAACGATTCTTGAACCTTTTGGCTGCAGTTCGCGATCCGGATGTTGCGATTGGTCGGCTTGATCTGTTGTCTGGGCCCGAGCGTCGGCTGCTGCTCGAGGATTGGAACGCGACGGCTCGTGCGGTTGTGCCGGCGACGCTGCCGCAGCTGTTTGCGGCGCAGGCTGCGGCGCGGCCGGATGCGGTTGCGGTTGTATTTGCGCACGAGCG
>Ga0081455_10001189_pt1 | contig 32595 bp, 37 predicted proteins | sample TabmetS3T2R1_FD_70207 | JGI IMG/M metagenome (GOLD analysis project Ga0081455, IMG submission 70207) | Tabebuia heterophylla rhizosphere microbial communities from the University of Puerto Rico - S3T2R1 | ecosystem: Host-associated > Plants > Roots > Rhizosphere ...
TTCCTTGGGCGTGTCGTCGATCCAAGCTGAAGTTCGCGGCCCGAGGATATTGAATTGCATTGATGCTCCCTGCGAGCTTGCTCGTTTTTCTCCCTCCCATGGGTGGATGGTGGACTTGCTGCACCATTCAGCTATAATGCGGCCGTTCGTCGCTACGCACCTCCAACGGGGGAGATGAACATGAGAGATGAGAGGAGTACGTTTATGTCGCGCGTGCGGAAGGTGGCGACCGTCATCGCCGTCGCGCTGCTCATCGCATGGGGAGGAACTAGTGCGATCGCGGCAGACGAGTCGGGAAACAGCGCAAGTGGCGCGGGGTTGCAAGCGGCCAGCTGGCTAGCGACCGTGCCCTATGGGGCGGCGAAGGTCGTATATGCGGTCAGTGGAGGTCTCGTAGGCAGCCTAGCCTGGGTCATGACGGGAGGAAATACGGACATCGCAAAGGCGATCTGGAGTCCGTCCATGACCGGCAACTATATCGTGCAGCCCCAAAACCTGACCGGCGACCGGGCTCTCCACTTTGTCGGGGGAGCAGCCACAGACTGACGGTCGGCCAACGGACCGTTACGAAACAACAGTGGCTTCGACTTTGGTGGGTTCGACGGTCTTCGGTTCCAGGCTCTTTCTTCGATTCTCGGCGATCGTTCGATCGATGATTGCTCCGCAATTGAAGCATTTCCACGCATAGAAGACTAAGAAGAAGTCTGAGAAGCGTTCCAACTCCATAAACCCCTTGCACTTCGGACACTCCATCTTTCCCTCCTAGTTGGCTATGAAAAGCTATGCGTGGGCAGAGCAATTTTCGCTCCTCTGGCTCAATTAAGCTTTTTCAATGAGTTAATGTGGAACGGGGTCAGGTGGGAACTACTTATACGTACAACCTCGTACACTGTTGTACAAGAAAGTGAATGCGATGTGGATGATTGCCTCTTGCTCCGGCGATGGGTGAAACCGCAGGGGCCTCTCGCTGCTTGGCTCCGCAAACTTGCTCCGTCCTGGACTTCGTCAGACGGACCTTCGAACACTGCGTCTCGCCATCGCCGCCTGGGAAAGGGCGCGTTCCGGGTAATCGATTGCGAAGCAATCGGTGGGCTGGGTGGGTGAAATGAATCGCCCCGGGTAGGGCGGGTGAGAATGGCGACCGCAGCGACAGGGCCCTGCACCCATCGCAAGTCGCGTGAGACAACCATCCACCTGCTGGAGAAGGGAAAACAAGCGAGCTTGGAAGGATCATCAATAAGCGGTGCTCCTCTGGGAAACGGCGCGTCTTGGTGCGCTGAGGGTGGGGGTGAGAAAGACCGCACGTTTGGACTGACCCAAGCTGCTCCTAGGGGAAAACGAACAAGCGAGTTTGGAGGGAGCATTACGACCCGTCCTGGGCGCAGCGGAACCCCACCGACGGCCCCCAATAGCTCATGTCATCCCATCCGCGGTAGCTCGCCCGGAGCTCGAGCGGACGGTCGCTCGGCTCACCGCCACGCAGCACCTTGAATGCCCCGCGGGCGGGACCCTGTGGATCCCGGCTCGGCGAAGACCGATAAAAATCCTCTGCATACCAGTCATTGACCCACTCCGAGGCATTCATGACGAGATCGGCGACGCCATAGGGTGAGCGCGCGAACTCGATGCTCCCCACCGGCACTGTTCCATTCTTCGTCGCGCGGGTCTTGACCATCTCGTCGGAATTTCCCCATGGGTAGAGCCGGCCGTCGATCCCGCGAGCCGCCTTTTCCCACTCGGCCTCCGTGGGCAGCCGCTTACCGCGCCAACCACAATAATTGCGGGCTTGTGACCAGGTCACATTGGTGACGGGATGGTCGGCTCGCGCGGCATCATCGTAGGCTGAGTGATCTTTTGGTGGCGCGCATCCACCGCTCTCCATGCATTGCCGGTATTGCCGGTTGGTCACCTCATGCTGGTCGAGCCAATAGGTGCTCACCTGCACGCGATGCATGGGGCGCATGTCTGGCAAGCCGTCTTCCGAACCCATCAAAAATTCACCGGCTGGGATCAGCACCATCCCTTCGGGAACAGGGATGCCCTGTTGGGTCAGGGCTTGCAATTGTTCCTGTTGCGTCTTCCGCAGCTGCTCGTTCACCTGTTGAACGGCAGCTTGGTCCGGCACCCGATAGCTGGGATTGCGGGTTTCGCCCTGAGCGGTGGATGGCGCGGGATCGTGTCGTTTGGTTGTCTCGGCCGGAGCGGGCGTCATCGGCGTAGGCGAGGGGTCCGCGCCCCTGGCAGTCTCAATTCTGACCGTCGTGCGCAGCATGGCCGCGAGACGTTCGTCGTCGGCCGCCTTCCCTTTTTTGGCCTTCTTCACGCTGCGGCTTTTCCCGATCGCGGTGAAGTCGAACCCGTCGATGTTCGCGAGCAGTGGCGTGGCATAACTGAGTGGAACCGCAAAGGCCATTCCCTCCGGAACGATGCCGGATGGATGAGAGAATTTCGTCGTCAGAATCCCGATCACTTCTCCTTCCGCGTTATATAAGGGGCCGCCGCTGTTTCCGGGATTGACCGCCGCATCGACTTGAAACACGCGCTGCACGCCCTTCGTCCGTACGGCGGCGATCCGGCCTCGCGTCACCGACACTTCCCGCAACCCGAACGGAAACCCGACAGCGATCACCTCCTGGTCGAGCCGGACGGCGCCCGCATGCCCAAGCGACGCTTCGGAGAGGCCTACCGTATCGGCTTTGAGCAAGGCCAGATCATGTTCAGGATCGGTGCTGACCACAATGGCCGACGCTCGCACTTCGCCCGGCGTCACAACGATTACCCGACGGGCGTTCGCAATCACATGCTGCGCCGTGAGGATGTAGCCGTCGGAATGAACGATGATGCCGGTCCCTGACGGCCGTTCGGAAGGTGCAGCCGGACGCTCGGTGGCCCAGACCGTGCCCGTCCAGACCGACATGATGGCGATGACAAACCTAATCAGATTCTTCATGGTGCAATATGGATTGCGACACTGATGGCGCCGGCATTCTGTCCGAGGCGCAACCCTTCCCGCGGATAGCCCATCTTGTCCGGTGCGCCTTTCGGTTCACCGTGGCAATCAAGACACTGGCGTGTCACGTACAACGGATACATGAGTCTCACCAGTCCGGTTTTGGCCGTGGCTTCACTGATCGTTTTCTCGCGCGGATAATCAGGCGTCGCGAACATCTCCAGCGCCGATCGTTCGACCGCATCCGGAGCGTTCGCGGGATTTCGGGGAGCCAGGGCCGTTTGCTTCAGCTGGACGCCGGTTCGTTCCGTGAACCGGCCGGCGACGCGCGAGCCAAACACTGCGGGAATGAGCTGTGATTGGCCGGCGGCCTTATTGATGACCGGTTGCGCGTCCTTGACGACTTGCTTGCTCACGGCGAGCAAGTCCTTGAGCCATTTCTTAGCGGAAATGGGAATGCGGGCCGACTCCACATCGGCCAGATCGAGTCCCGAGCGGTCGCGAAACATGCGAGCGAGTTGCCGCTCGAAGACGTCGGGCGTAAAGCCCTTGTCCACCTTGACGGGATCGTCGAAGAGAGGTTGGTTTTCGTTAATGACGGAGCGCCCAGAATCGAGCAGGATGGCAATCAGGCGGGCCGTCTGTTCCAAATCGACGATGGTCTGGAAGGCCATCCCGTCGTCGGGACGATTCCGCTCGGGCGTCGCCGCTTCGCCCTGGATGGCAGCCAGCAATATGGCCCCGGCGACCCAGCGTAGACGGCTCACCATGCGGTCGTCTCCTGTGTGAAGAGACGGGCTTGATGGTGCCCGCCGGCCGTGCGGATGCCGGCGGACACCGAGTCAAGAAATCGTACGGACGCGCTCCACGCAAAGTCAAGCCATGGCCACGTCGTTCGCCACGTTACCGCGACCGGCCCCGTTGAATGTCGATCATCACGTTATCTGCGTCCAGCTCAAGCGTGACCGGAGCGCCGTCAGCGAATCCGGAGAGCTTTGTCCCTGCCAGCGAGTCCACCTCATAGGTGGTCGTGCCTTCCGGAGTGGATATCTGGATTTCGTGCCAGAACGGGTCCGAATAGCGCACCGTGCCGGTGATGAACACGTGAGCGGGATATTCCCGGTCGGTTGCAGAGGCATCGATCAGGACATTGCCTGAATCGACCAGGATGTTGACCGGGTCACCGACCTTCGCATTGTACAAACCCACCCGATCGGCTTTGTTCGGGCTAATCGGCCTGGGTTGCAGACTCGAATCCGTCTTGACGAACAACATGCCGGACTCGATCTTCGTGATCACTCCGCTGAAGCCATAGTGCGAGCCCAGCACGATATCTTCCGATTGTGCCGCGCCCACTGCAGTCAGCAGCAAGAGAACCATGACCGCTAACCCGACCAACGCTTTTCCGCGATATCGTTTCATACGTTCACCTCCTGTTAGGGACATCGTCTCTCTTGGGACGAACGCGTTAATAGGTTTCACCGAGACCGGCCGGACCGCCGGCTGGCACCGAAATGCCATATTCCTGGATCGGGGTCACCATCAGCGAAAAGTTGTACAGCTCGTCGGCAGCGACCTCATTGATGCCGTGGTCGCGTTGGCGAAGCATCTTGAACCACTTTCCCATTTCCTTCTTCACCACCTGATTGTCACCCCGGCCGATGGCGTCATGCACCGTCCGGATTTTCTGCTGATAGGGTTCCCAGTTTGACAGCGGATATTTCGCTGCGGTGAACGCCAGGGAATTGCTGATCTCGTCGACCCAGGTGGTTTGCACGGCCATGCTGACGACGGTCAGACCGCACAGCGTGGCGCCGATGAGGAGTGCACCCATTACGGCTTTCATAAGCCCTCCTTTCTTGTGTTCCTGCTGGGCAGGAAATATTTGAGAAGACCGGGTAGGAGGGAGCGAACACAGCTCGAGCGTGGAGAAACGTTGGCGTGAGGAGGAGACCGCACTTATCATGTTCATCGCGATGGATTGTGACTCCATGGATGAGCATGACCACCACCTCTCGGAACCGGGGCGGCCAGAACGTAGGTCCGCTACGTTTGGCTTCCTCCGATCCGTTGAACGTCAGTATGTCTTCTCCGGCTTTCCTGCCGATTGGCCCCGGCGGTCCGTTACTAGGCGGCTCGCCGGTGAACCAGCGGCTCAGGTTTCGCTCCGATGCCCAGTCGTTTCGGTGTGGACGAAGATCCTCTCGGTCCCGCGTAGAGCGTCAAAATCGAAAACAGCAACACGGCGACCAGCGAGATGATCCCTGCCACGATTCCCCAGTACATCCATGACATAAGGCACGCTCTCGCATGACACGCATGCGAGTCCTTTCTTTCACAAGCGTGTGACCAGGTGCCAAAGCATCTGCTTGCCAGATCGGTCATGCCCGGGCGATCGCTGTACGACGCACGGCCACGCTTGGTTTACGAACATTAAGTGCTTGGTTAGTCTGCGGACAAGCCCTTGGAAGAAGCCGAAATGTGACGTAATGAACGGCGTGAGACAGTGATGAGCAGCAGGAAGGAGAAGGCCACACTTACCATGTCCATCACGATGGATCGGTGTTCCACGGATGATCATGGCCACCACCTCGCAGTTCTGAGGCGGCCCGAATGGTCTCAACTCTACGCTCGACACACATAGGCGTCAAGCCCGACAAACCCCTACATGCTGCAAGATTGGCTAAGCGGGGGCGATTCTGTCGAAGGAGGTGCCGAACCGGCTTAGTTGGAAGGAAGACGGTGGCAGAAGGGCGGCACAATGCCCAGCATTGTGCTCGCCATCCTGTCCATCAAAGAGCGTTCTAACGGCGAATAGAGAAATCTCGGCGGCATGTTTGCTCCGCCAACATTTTCTGGCCCGCCGTTGCATCCTGAGGGATGCGAGCCAGACACGTGTCCAAGGTGTCTTCTTCAACTCCTGCCGCAACTCGACTCTGACTCGAGTTGGGCCGACTCATCGAACTGGGGCTTTGCGACATCGTCGAACTGGATGTGGGGGCTTCGGTGCTGGACATCGTCGGGCTAGAGACGACGGCTCCACCGCCGGATGTCGACGATGTGTCAGCCGACGACTCCATCTTGCCGTCGCTTGCGCAACCACCGACAATGAGTCCGAAGAGAGCAATCCAGATTGCATTCCTCAGCATGGCGATACCTCCTCCAGATGAAAGGCTCTTCCTAATTTACCCAGAACTCAAGAGCATCAGACCTGGTGATTTCCCTTGGTCGCACAGAAACATGATGCGCTTGAGAATAGCGCTCTCGGCCCGACACGTTAAAGCCGGGGCTGAGGGACAACTAGCGCGAGGCGAGGAGAGGCCACCGCTGGAAGGTCTTGACGGTGTTGCTGAACCAAGAACCATCGGCCGGCTCGCACTGTTCGCCATTGGCCACGTATTTGACCGTTGGCGAAAGGTCGTGGGCTCGATGAGCAACATCTTTGTAACGCGGGTTGGTTTTCGCGATGCGACGGTAGAGGGTTGCGGCTTCGGCGATCTGCCCGGCCGTTTCGAGCGTCCGTGCGAGAAAATACTGAACGTCAATCACCTCCGTTCGCGAGGCTGCCGAGTCGTCCAAGGCGGCGCGGAACATCTTGATCGCGGTCCGGTAATCCCCTGCCACTCTGTGGCAAAGTCCAATTTGGACCTGCGCCTTGAGCCGATACGATGGATGCTTGCCCGCCAGTTCGAGCATTTCGATCGCCTCTTTTGCTCGCCCTTCCTTCCGCATCGCCACTCCCTTCGCGTAAAAGAAGGGTTCGCACGCAATCGACGCGGTGGCCGGGCGCTCGGGAAGCGGACGTTCCCGCCACTTTGCGGGGGCGGGTTGCGGGATGGCGGCATCGATTTCACTGGCATCGTCCGGGACGTTGGCCAACACGGTGAGTTCTTCTCTGGACGAGAGCGGGAGAATCTTACCTTTACTTCGCTCAAACGCTGCCTGAGCGACGAGTTTGGATGTAATGACTTGAGCTTGGATGGCGAAACCATGAGTCAGTGCAAGATCACACACTTGGTTGATCAGACGTGGATTGCCTCTGGTGAGCCGATACACCAGTGCACACGCCTTATTCGTGAACAAGGAGGGATGTCCTCCCGCCGCTTGTAATCGGTGATGTATGAAATGCCCTGTCTCCACCTCCGACAGCGGTTCCAGGTGAGAGTCAACAACCACCCGCTGGGCGAACTGGGTCATGTCGATGCGCTGGAGAAGTTTGTGGAGGTCCGGCTGGCCGGAAAGGATGATCTGCAGCTTCAACATTTTCCCGTCGTTCAAGTTGGACAGCAGCCGCAGTTCCTCGAGCAGGTCGGTCCCCAGACTCTGGGCTTCGTCGATAATGAGGATGACCCGCCGGTGCTGTTGGGATTCGTGCGTGAGAAATTCCGAGAAGACGTAATAGGCTTCGACAGGGTCCAGTTGTCGTTTGCTCAACCCGAGAGACAGCAGCACCCAGGGCAAAAGATGTTCAATGTTGTAACGGGCGTTTGTGACAAGACCGATCGATTGCTTCGTCCCGTGTTCGGCAATGAGTTTTCGCAGCAGCGACGTCTTGCCCATGCCCGGTTCGCCGGTGAGCACCATGAACGCCCCCTCGTTGATGAGGCCATATTCCAACGTGCTATAGGCTGCGCGGTGCGTCGATCCGGCATAGAGAAAATCGCTATCGGGGAGGAGTGAAAAGGGCTTGGTGTGAAGGTTGTAATACGACTGGTACATTGAGCGTTGTCTCCCTCAAACCGTCATGTAAGGGCTAGAATATGGGGGAAACGGGTGCTTGGCTATTCCTCAGGAGGAGGGGGAAAGCCCGCTATGGTGGGGCAGTTGAAAAAACGCGCTTTCCGATTTCAAATCTCAGATTTCAAAGGGTTATTATTGTTATGTGAGATCTGAAATTTGAGATCTGAGATGGTGCGTTTCGCGCCTATGGGGCGTTGCCGGGCTTCCACTTGATACTGCAGCCGATGCTGGGTTTCTGATGGGGGTCCACCGACTTCCTGGCGAGGACGGCATCGATGGCCGCTCGGAGATCGCGGCCGGTCACCGGCTTGTTGTTGCCGGGTCGGCTGTCGTCGAGCTGGCCGCGGTAGACCAGCCGCCGCTCACCATCAAATAGATAAAAGTCAGGGGTACAGGCGGCCTTGTACGCCTTGGCAACGTCCTGTGACTCGTCGAAGCAGAAGGGAAAACGAAAATCGAGCCGTTTTGCCATCTCCTTGAGCCGCTCCGGGGTGTCGTCGGGATAGGCCGCCGGATCGTTGCTGCTGATGGCAACGATGCCAAGCTTCTTACCTTGATAGTCCTTTCCGATCTTTGCGATTTCCTGCTCGACATGCACCACATACGGACAGTGGCGGCAGATGAACATCACCAGCAAAGCGTCTTTGCCGTGAAACGAGTCGAGTGAGTAGATCTGGCCATTGACGACATCCGGCAACATAAACGGAAGCGCTGTGGTCCCGAGCTGGAGCATCATCGATTCAACTGCCATAGTTCCCCTCATGTGTTCAGGTAAGTACCCCGATACATTCTACCTGAGTCTTGGCGATGTAGGCGGATGGCGATTGCATCAGCAAAAGAGACATGATATCCGTGTCCGCCACTAAAAAATTAGGGAAAGGACCGTACGTGCCCTATCAGATCGACTTCGACCAGGCCCATCGAATCCTTCGGGCGCGCTTCATCGGCCGCGTGACCGATGAGGACCTCAGGGAAGCCTATCGGTTCGGCCAAGAGAACGTGGCACGGCTCGATCCGATCGCCGGGATCACCGACTTTTCCAATGTGACGGCGGTAGCGTTCTCACCTCAGACGATGCGTGACCTCGCCCGGACCAAGCCCATCATGTCGGATCCGAAGCGGCCGGTGATCTTCATCGCACCCACGCCAGACCTCTTCGGGATGGCACGGATGTTTGAGCTGCAGGGCGCAGAAGCCCGACCGAACCTCCGCGTCGTGCGCACGGCGGAAGAAGCCTACCGGACCTTGGACGTCCAGGATCCACAGTTTTCGCCCTTCTGAGATCTATCATCAGCCGTCTGATCCCCGGAAACCGACTGGTCGCTTTCCCAGTCCCCACCATGCCTCGTATGGTTCAGATTGGTGCTTTACACTGTTTGCGGAGGCATGACGAACATGGCAAGCCAGCAATTCGCAGTCAATCGCGACGAGAACGTGGACACGCGAAGCATCCTATTGTTCTCTCCCGGCCGGTCCTCCGACATTCCCGAATCGGCGGACGCCTACGGATGGCTCGTTGGAAGTTGGGAACTGGATGTCCGTGTGTATTGGGCGACCGATGTGAGTGCGAGAGGTCTCAAAGGAGAGGCCCATTTTGGGTGGGCACTTGAGGGGCGTGCGATCCAGGATATTTGGATCATGCCGCGCTTAGCGGAGCGCACGTCGCATCTGGACAAGGGGATGAATATGTACGGCACGACACTGCGAGTCTGGGATGCCTCGATTCAGGCGTGGCGTATCACCTGGATCAATCCGGCGGGAGACCACAGAGAAGAACAGATCGGCCGGTGGAGCGGAAAGAACGTCGTGCAGGTCGGAGTTCGTCCCGACGGGACACCCACGCGCTGGATGTTTACCGAGATCACATCTGATTCGTTTCACTGGACCGGCGAAGCGCTCAAGCCGGATGGTCACACCTGGACGCTCGAGGGAGATTTCCGAGTGAAGAAAATACAAACCTGATCCGACCGCGGCCGCATAAGATGTTGGTCGATGTTGCGTGCTTCAAAAAAGGAACGCGGCAAACCTCAAAAAGCTAGGGGATGTCCTAGGAGCTGCGTTTAAAGAACTACAGGCCGTGGTCGTGGGCAGACATTATTAGGCGGATCCGTCGCGATGTCACGCCGCCTTGCGGAAGCGATGCGACGGCGTTGGCATGGCTGAAGCCGCCACCACGTCCTCTTCCTCGTCCTTCCGCCAAATCGACATGGCTACTGTCGCTGCGAAGAGGGCAAAGCCAACAATGATACAGCCGATGACCATGAGGATGATGAGGCTGCCGGTCAAGGTTTGGAACATAAGGCACCTCACGTGAAGGTTGTGTGAGTCTCACCTTCAGCCTACACCCAAACCGCTTTTGGTCTTCCTGGAAGGGTCCCTGGTAGTCGGCCTGGCGGTGTGCCTCGCCGTTTGATAGAGCAGCCACCCCACCAGTAAGAGGATGAGCAGGCCGGGCCAGCCGCCGATGGGCGGCGTCTCAACGAGCATGAACGGGTCGGAACTGAGTCCAGGCCAGAACGCGCCGAGTGCGATCGGGATCGCCAACAGAATTCCCGTCAACGCTTCACCGGTGATGAGCCCGGCAGCGAAGAGCAGTCCCCGCCGCGATGGTTGGTCACTGTGTTTGGCTGCTCTGTTGGCCAGCGCTGCGATCAGCCCCCCCAGAACAATGGTGGCTGAAAGTTTGAGCGGCAGATAGATCCCCAGCGCGACGCCGAGAACGGGAAGGCGAAAGTCACTGTCCCGCATTTCGAGGCGCCGATCAGCCAGAATCACGACGATGCCGATCATCATGCCCAAGCCGACGAGCGGCCACGGCAACCCGGCGCCGAATACGCTGCGCGTGAGGCTTGCCATCAACGTCGCTTGCGGTGCGCTAAGCGGATGGGCATGACCGGCTGTCGGTTCACCGATTCCGTACTTGGCCTGAAGCAGCGAAAGAACCGGCACAAGCACGGCCGCACCGGTGAGGACGCCGACGACCTGCATGATTTGCTGCTTCCACGGCGTTGCCCCCACCAAATGACCGGTCTTAAGGTCCTGCAGATTATCGCCGCCCATCGCTGCGGCGCAGCAGACCACTGCCCCGATCACGAGCGTGGCGGCCGGCCCGGCGGGATGCCCGGCGCCCATGAGCAACACGAGCAAGAGCGAAGCGACCATGATGGTCGCTATGGTCACGCCAGAGACCGGATTGCTGGAACTGCCGACGAGTCCGGCCATGTAGGCCGCGACCGAGGAGAACAGAAATGCCGAAAGCGCCATCACGATTGTCATCAGGAAGCCAATCGGGACGCTGCTCACGACTGTCGTATAGATCCAGGCCATCGGGATTAGCGCCAGGACGAAGGGGACGACAATCCAGACCAGCGACGCATCCTGTTCCGTTCTCGGTAAGGCGGACGGCTGCGAAGATCCCGCCGCACGATAACTGTCACGAAGCGTCTCCAGGCTTTTCCAGACCGGCTCGCGTAATTTCGTCAACGTCCACAGGCCGCCCGTCAGCATGGCCCCGATACCGATGTAGCGTATTTGGCCGCTCCAGATCGTCATCGCGGCGGGCAATGCTGTCTTCCCCGCAGGCAGGCCGTACATGAGGCCGTAAGCCGGCATCAGAAGCAACCACCCGATGGCGCCACCTAGAAAGACCACCACCGCGGTGTTCAAGCCAATGATGAATCCTACTGCGAGCAGGGCGGGCGAGAGATTGAGCCCAGAATACAGCACCGTGCGGCCGACATTGGCCGCGCCTTCGAGAGATTCGGTCCACAAGCGCAGTCCGCTCTCACCGAACTTCACAGCGCCGCCTAAGAGAGCGGCCGAGAGCAGCGCCCGGAAATCGTGGGAGGCTTGCCGCGGGCTGGCTTCTCTATGATCCCCGATTTCTGGTCCAGGGGGCGCCGCCACTTTCAAGACTTCTGCGGTGGCCACACCTTCGGGAAACCGCAGGCGCGCCGTCACGATAAGCGCCCGCCGTAACGGGATCGTAAAGAGCACGCCAAGCAGGCCGCCCACCGTGGCAATCGAAGCGGTTTGCCAGTAGTCGAAGTCGGACCAATACCCGACCAGCAGCAGCGCCGGAATCGTAAAGATCACGCCGGCAGCCAGCGCTTCGCCAGAAGAGGCAGCGGTCTGGATGATGTTGTTCTCGAGGATGTTGGACCGTTTGAAGAGACGAAGAATCGCCATCGATGCGACGGCGGCTGGAATTGACGCGGACACCGTCATGCCGGCGAAGAGGCCGAGATAGGCATTGGCGGCGGCGAGGATTGCCGCGAGGATGATCGAGAGGACGACCGCTTTGACGGTGATTTCGGGAAGCGTGAGCGTGGCAGGGACGACGGGTTGGTCGTCGTTCGTCAACATTGAAGTGGGGCATGATAGCGCAAAGCAAGTCTTGGAGGGAACATCTGATGCGAGCAAGCTTGGAGGGAGTATTTGATTCCTGCTATAGGGTGGAGAGGAGGAACGAGGTCCCGCCATGAAGGTTGAAGAACCTGATCCCTTGGGAACGGAGTTTCTGACGGCGATCTACGAAGTGAATGGACCTGAGAAGGAGGCTCGAGCACGGGCTGAGCGCATTTGTCTTGACCAGACGATTGAAGCCGATGCGGATCTGCTTGCTCCTTCGCTTCACGCGACAATCGTTGGTCGTCTCGAACAGGTTCGGCCACTCGATGGAGGACGCTTTGAAGCCACCGTCCGTTACGCAGGCGACCTCGTCGGGAAGGAGTGTGGTGATCTTCTGAATCTGTTGTTCGGAACGAGCAGTTTGCGCTCGGACGTCCGTCTGCTGTCCTTTACGATGACAAAAGGCCTTCTCTCCTCCTGGCAGGGACCTCGGTTCGGGATGAATGGTCTCAGGCAGGCTGTGGGCGTCTCGAATCGACCTCTGGTGTGCGCGGTCTTGAAACCATTGGGCCGTTCGCCCGACGAACTGGCGGCACTCGCGACGCAGTTCGTGCTGGGCGGGGCCGATCTGATCAAGGACGACCAAGGCCTGCTCGATCAATCCTTCTGTCCATTTTCCGAACGGGTGCCTCGCTGTGCCGAAGCCATTGCCAAGGCGAGTGAGCAGAGAGGTCGCCCTTGCCTCTATTTCGCGCATATCAGTGGGGCGTTGGATTCGATGCGGCAGCGCGCTCTGCAAGCCAAGCGTTTCGGAGCGACTGGCCTGTTAGTGGCTCCAGGGTTGACCGGCTTCGATGCATTGCGCGCCCTCGCCCTGGATAAGAGTTTGATCCTTCCAATCGCGAGCCATCCGTCATTCTTGGGGACCTACATCTCAGGAAGAGACGAGGGCGTCGCGCCCACCGTTGCCTATGCATTGTTGCCTCGATTGGCCGGTGCGGATATGACGGTTTATCCCGGCTTCGGTGGTGACTACGTCATGTCGAAGGAAGATTGCGCCTCGGTGGCGGTGCACTGTCGGCAGGCTTGGGGGCCTATTCTACCGGCGATGCCGGCGGTCGGCGGCAGGATCGACGTGCATCGGATTGCGGAGCTGACGACGACATTGAGCCAAGACGCAGTGTTCGTCCTAGGCAGCCGAATTCAACAGGATCAACGGGGAGTCGTCGCAGCCGTTGAGGAATTCCAGTTCGTGGTGGCGCAGTCGTCTAACTCGGTGAAGTAGTGGGGAGGGAGACCGTGGTTGTCCGTTCGGCAGACTGTTGCATGCGAAACGCCGTCAGGCTCCAACAGCCGGCGACAAAGACGAGATGGAACAAGACGTCAGTCCATGGTCCGAACAGATACCCTTCCTTCGCGCCATGGGCATAGGCGATGAAGAGGGTCAGGGCGCCGACCGTGAGCCATCGGGTGCCGGCGAGCACTGTCGAGCGCGCGTGATGCTCGAGGCCTTCTGCTGTCAGCTCACACGGTCGCTTACCGATCCAAAGCCGGCTCAAGTCAACATGGGGCCACTTTCCTTGTCGGAGAAAGAGAAATCCGCCGGCGCAGACTAAAATTCCGAGCAGCGTCAAATCGAATGTGCTCACTATCAGCGTTCTCCGCATCGGATGTTGAAAAGCGCTTCTGGCTGCGTTGGCGATAGAGGAACTGGAGAAATGAACCTATCCGCTCACCGTTGATTGAAGTAAGCGGACCGAGCAAAGTTGGTATGGCGGGCGTAAGGTACAGGAAGAGGTGAGGGGAAACAAGAGTGCAGACGGCGGAATCTGAAGTCTGAGATTGAGATCCCGAAGGGCTTAAGAGAGAGGTGGTTCATGGTCAGCAACATTCCGGGTGATGTAGTTTAACGACAGTACCGGCGGACCCGTGCGACCGCGACAGGACTGCTGTTGTGCATGGCGGCCCTGTTTGTGGCTGCACTGGTATGGGAGCCCAGCTATCCGTCACTGAGTTGGCTCCGCGCCTTTGCAGAGGCGGCCATGGTCGGTGCCCTCGCCGACTGGTATGCCGTCACGGCATTGTTCAGGCAGCCGCTCGGTCTTCCGATCCCTCATACGGAAATCATCCCCCGGAACAAGGACCGTATCGCGTCGAGTATTGGAAGTCTGACCCAGCGTAAGCTGGTCACACCGGAGGCCATCGGCAGGTTGGTGGAGTCGTGGCGCATTCCGGAAGAACTGACGGCGCTGCTCGTCGATCAGCAGCGGAGACGGCTATTGACTCAGGAACTGGCCGGCTTGCTGGCCCGCATGCTCGAGGCTTCCGAGGATGCCGCGGTGCAGCGGTTCATCCGTCACCTTGCGACCAAGTTGCTCGATGCTCTGACGGTTGCGCCGGTGACGCGAGAGCTGGTTTCGAGTGTGCTGCAAAGCCTCCAACGCGATCGGTTAGTCAACGACGCGCTGGGCCTCGCCATCGAATATGTCGATAAGCATCGAGATCCCCTGTCCACCATGATCGCCCAGAAACTGCCCTGGTCCCGCTTGCTCAGCTTCGTCCGTCTCGATAAGCGGGTAGCCAGGCGCATGATTGGCTGGTTTCGCTCCGTGTTACGCGACGTACACGACCATCCCGATGATTCCATGAAACAGACCGCCGAGCAGTGGTTCATATCTTCCGACGGGGCATCGCGGCAGGTCATGGCCATCAAAGAGCTGTTGATGTCCCCGGTCATGCTGCAGATCATTGAAGGTTCCTGGCACACCGTGAAGCAATGGCTCCTGAAGGATTTGAAGCAGGATCATTCAGAGACCCGTGCCTATCTCGATGCGGCATTGGCAGGTCTCGGCGACACACTCAAGCGAGACGAAGACGCGGTGCGAGTATTTCAGGAGGGGCTACAGAACCTGGTGGTCGAACTTGCCACGAGGCACCGAGACAGAATCGGCGAGCTCGTCACCAACACGGTCCGTGATTGGTCTGTTGCACATATGGTGGAGACGATCGAACGAGAGGTCGGGAAAGATTTGCAATTCATTCGCATCAACGGGACGGTCGTCGGAGGGATGATCGGCGTACTGTTGTATGCCGTGGCTGTGCTCGTCGGGAAGATGTAAGTCAGGCAGCATCAGGGCTGCGGATTCGCTGCCTCAAGCGTTCTGGGAAAGCCGAAACAGGCTTCACTGATAATCGTGAAGAGCGCTTTTGACGGTCCGTTGGCGGGGGTGGTCTCATACTGAAGACGACTGAATGAGAGCGTGGTCTCGGACACAATTTTGTCAACGGCTGCCGGATCCGACAGTTGAAGCTGATCCGAAAACCGACTGATCGCGCTGAGACATAGTCGCCTGCTGATCTCGTCACTAAGATCAGCAAGGCCAGCTCGGATGGAGGTTTCGATCTTGTCTTGTGAGACCAACAGCCCGACCAGCCAGGACGGACCGGGCAGCTCCAGGTGAAAATCTTCGACCGAGTGGTACAAGGTTTTGGACAGATTGCCGGATCTGTCAGGTTTGAGCACGAGCCTGGCTGAGGCCTTGGCGCCTTTCCCGCCGCAACTCAGCGTGATGCCGTCAGGGTTGATCCTGCCTTTAATCCATTCAAGATCTGCGACTTCTTTCTTCGATTCGTCCAGAGCGGTGCCTAATTGGGCCTGCGAAAAACCGTCCTCGCCTGGTATGGCAACGCGAGCGATATAGATATCCCGCCATCCTCCGTCAACAGCAGCAGGAACAAACGGGGAAGAGCGATACCAACAGCCGAGATGCTGATCGCGTTCGTCTCTGAGTTCGGAGACGTCATCATGGCTGGATGCAGATAGAAAAACGGAAGCGTCCGATGAAATCGAGACATCCAACTCAAATTTGCCCGTGTCATCCGTGTTTGACTGTGCGAGAGACGGGGAATGGGCTTGATCCCACCGGTGGAGGATGATGCGCGAGTTTGGAACAGGACTGATGCTATCTGCTCTCGGTTGGGATCTGCTCGTGACATAGTGCTGCCCGAACGATGTCACATTCGTGATCTCGTACAGAGTGCCCTGTATTCTCATGCGCACACCTCGATGCTAACGGATCGTGGTGTGCCCACAGCGACGCTGAAGTTCATGTGATGTGCCGTTCACGTCGAAGTGCAGATCGGACGGCCCGTCCTCGATGCTGTTTGTTCTGGATTTGGGCACCCTCATTTCATTGCATGTATCACGGGCTTCATTCGCTCGACAAGATCTCTTCACCGCCTTTTCTGGCTGTGCTATTTTAACCCCCGCTTTCGGTTCATCGTTTGGAATCTCATTGCGTGATTATTTAGTGATCATTGCTGTTGGAATAAAATTGACTGTCGCTGGCTTCTCGATAGTGGGCGATGCGACCGGGCTCTCGACATCGACCGGCCATGAGCTGAGAAGGAGGTAACACATGAAGGTTCAATGCATGCCCGGAGGTGCAAAGATCGGGCGTTTGATCCTCCAGGTGATGGTGGTCTCAGTGTTCCTGATCATCGTCGCGTCGTCGGTCTTGATTGTCGAGAGCCCAGTGCGGGCGTCGAACCTCACGGAGCAGGCGGAAAGCTGGATTGAGCAGATCCTCAAGGGTCTGTTCAAGCCGGACGAGTCTCCGGAAATGCCAACACCGTTTCCTCCCTCAGCGAGGTTCATGCAGCTCTCCCTGAGCGAGGCGATGGAGCTGTTCCTCAAGCAGAATCTTGATCTGATCATTGCTCATTTCGGGATTGATGCCGCGAAAGGTCGACAAATCACTGCGCGACTCTTTCCCAATCCCACTCTCAATGTCAACACCTTGAGTGCATATACTCAGGGGTGTCACATGAGTTCATGTGGCGCCGTCGGGCCGAGTGTAACCCAACTTTTCGAAGTTGCCGGAAAAAGGGGGTTCAGAATACGTGCTGCCGAATTGAGAACACTGTCTATTGAGGCTCAGTTTGAAGACGCCGTTCGGCAATTGAGTTTTACGCTGAAAGATAATTATTTTCGAGTGCAGCGGCAACGAGGACATCTGTCCATCGACCAACGCGCACTAGAGATCCTCGTCAAATTGCTCCGGCCCTCGCCGGATAAGGGAAAGCGATTTGCGTCGGATCTGGAACGCATCAGGCTGGGATTACTGACTGTGAATACTGAGGCCGAGGTGCTGCGCGATATGCAGAACATTGAGGATGCCTCAGGCGACCTACGCGTCATGTTAAGACTGTCACCGGATGTCGATCTCGACTTGGAAACGCCTCTCATCTATCGTTCATTGGATTTGAATCTCGACCAACTGATGGCGTATGCATCCGAAAACCGGCCAGACATCCGGGCTCTACGGCTCGTTCGCGACAGACGAAAAACCGAGTTGCAACTGGCCAGGGTCATCCCCTATCCGAACGTGACGGCACAACTTGGATACGCGGTTCAAGGCCCACACGGTCCGGACAACCAGCAACAATGGGCCTTTGGCCTGAGTGTGCCGCTTCCGGTTTTTGACCGGAACCAAGGCGGAATCGTGGAAGCTGAAGTGGCGGAAAAAGTGGCCCAAACCGAGGTCGAAAAGGCCTTGCTTCAGATCCAAAACGAAGTCAGCGTGGCCTATCGCAAGGTTTTGCACGCAAAAAAACTTGTGGTGGCCACAAATGGAGCCATCGATCGCGCCACAACAGTGTTCCGATCTGCACAGGAAGGCTATGCTAAAAACGAGATCGGCATTCTGGATCTGGAAAATGCCCGCCGGTCCTACGGTGATACAGAGATCAGTCATCTGGATGCGTTGTTTGGTTACTACGAAAATTTGTTGCGTCTCGAACAGTCGACCGGACGCAATCTGATGCTCTGATTCCTGCAGAAAGGGGAAAGCGATGAGTCTAAATTGGCTGCTAGTATTCATCCCGCTCGCGGTGGCGTTGGATTGGTACGGGGCCAGCCCGATCGCCGTCTTTTGTGCCTCCGCACTCGCCATCGTGCCGCTGGCTGGATTGATGGGGGAGGCCACGGAGCAACTTTCCATTTACGTTGGGGCCACGATCGGTGGCTTGATGAGTGCGTCGCTCGGAAACGCCCCTGAACTGATTATCTCCGGTTTCGCGCTGAAGGAGGGGTTGGGTGATGTTGTGAAGGCATCGATCACGGGATCTATTCTCGGAAATCTGTTGTTCTCCCTTGGGCTGTCGATGATCCTCGGAGGGTGGGGGCGTGTCCGTCAAAAGTTCAACAAGACGGTCGCAGGTGTCAATGGAGGACTGCTATTCGTGGCTGCGATTGGCCTGCTCATTCCGGCGATTTTTCATTTTGCCACCGGGAAAGAACGTGAGGTCAGCACGGAGATCGCGGTCGTCCTCTTTGTCGCCTATCTGTTAAGTCTGGTGTTCACGCTTAAAACCCATCGGCAGCTCATCGAAACCGAGCCTGGTCAATTCGGGCCGACCAAAGAGCAAGTCGTAGAAGAGGAAGGTCATTGGGGCAAGGGCAAGGCCATCGCCGTGCTCGCGGGCGTCACCGTGCTGATTGCCGTCATGAGTGAAATGCTCGTCGGAGCGATCGAACCAGCCTCCGCAGCAATTGGGTTAACTCCTATCTTTGCGGGCGTGATTTTCCTGGCGCTGGTCGGCAATGCCTCAGAAGCGATGAATGCTGTGCGATTTGCCAGGAACGATCAGATGGATTTGGCATTCGGCATCGCCGTGGGGGCCAGCACCCAGGTTGCGTTATTTGTCGCGCCGGCACTTGTCTTCCTCGGCTACGTGGTTGGACAACCGATGAACCTCCATTTCACATACTTTGAGATTGCTGCGATCGTGCTCGCGGTCGCTGTCGTGAGTCGCCTCACTTCCGACGGCGAGTGCCATTGGATGGAAGGCGTGATGCTCGTGTCCGTCTACCTGATGTTTGCGATCGGCTTTTTCTTTTTGCCGGTGTGACAGTCGCGTTTTTTGGCTGCTCGTCACGTATGATCGGCTTACAACACGATCGCGAGTCCAATGGCTCCGTAGAGGAGCCATTTCATCAATGAAGCCTGCTGCTCCATGGTCTGCACGCGGTTAAGAAGATCTGCTTGCTCTGAGTGCTGACCTCCGGACGGTGGGGCAGAGAGAGGGTAACGATGCGCTGGATCGGCTGCTGGTGCGTCTAGCGGGTTTTCTCCGATCGTTTTTCGTTTCGCCATTGGGACTCCTGGTCATACGAGATGAACGTAGGTTGAAGCGGGAGCAGTTCCTCATGAAGAGAAAAGACGTTCTTGCAATAGCACTTCGCTGGCCAACATCCGATAATCTGCTGTTCCGGCACAGGACGGATCATACCGATTGATGGCTTGGCTGAATGAGGGACACTCAGCCAGACGAACATTTTCGCGGATCACCGCCTCATACACGAGCGGACCGAAGCGAGTTCGTAATTGCTCGACGACTTCCTGTGCATGGCGCGTACGGGTATCAACTCGACATGCCACGATCCCTGCCAATTGAATATTGGGATTCAACCGTTGCTTGACGATGTCCACTGCCTGGAGCAGCCGTGCAAGCCCGCCGAGACCCATCACATGACACTCCACGGGAACAAGCACTTCCTGCGTCGCCACCAATGCGTTCGTGGCCAGAATGCCCAATGTGGGCGGACAATCGATCAGGATGTATTGCCACGATCCCTCCAACGCCGCAAACGCACGATGAAGCGCGAACTCCGCACCGACTTCGTTGGCCAAAGCCTTTTCTGCCCCGACGAGCCAAGAAGAGGAGGGAATCAGCTCGACACCTTCTTCTTGTGTGGGCTGAACCAGCCCGGATAGAGCCAACCCGTCGGTGAAGACATCGAGCAATCCTCGACCGCCATCCTTTATCCCGAGCCAGCTGGAGGCAGAGGCCTGAGGATCGAGATCGACGACGAGCACTCGCCGATCCTTCTTGCCCAACGATGCGGCCAGATTGACGGCAGTCGTCGTCTTGCCGCTTCCACCCTTTTGATTGATCACGGCAATGATGCGCCGCATGCTCTCTGTCGGCTCCCTAGGCGCGGCATTGTATCCCATCGGAATTGGCGAAGAAACCGAATTATAAAGCCGGATGAGACACCATCGCACCCAGACCTATTTTAGCCATGTTGAATCGGAGGGATGTCCTCAAACACGTGAAGGCAAGAGGTATTCCTACATGAAAACACTTAATCCAACCAGCTGTAACTTTTGACAGTAGCTGCCCTCTCGGAGTTCTTGTAAAGTCCTGCACCGCTCTCGCCGACAAATGCTCTCGTGCATGGACATGACGGTTGCATCTGAAGAGATCACTAGGCTAGGATTTCGCCTCTCATTCGTCAGCAATGATTGAGGTCAATTCAGATATGACTAGAAGGAGGAAACCATGGAAATGATTATCACTGGAGTCGCAGGCGTCGTTGCTGGTGCGGTCATCGCACAGGCGGTTCCGAAAATCGTGGAAGGTCCTGCCTCGCTTTTACGCGGCCTCGCGCGCGAAGTGATTAAGGGCGGGTTGGTTATTCAGGAATCCGCGACATCGTTGTTCTCCGAAAGCGGGAACGTGTTCAGCGATCTCGTCGCAGAAGCCAGATCGGAATTAAAGTCAACCTCGACGGCAGCGCCAGCAAGAATCGGGACCCATAAGTAAATAAGCGAGTAAATAAGCGGCGACAAGCCAGTATTCGGAGCAGCCACACCGGCTAGCTGATGGTGTGTGCGGAGGACTCGGTGCAGGGTCGGCATTGGGATTTCAGGACGAAGAGGAGGAACACCAATGACTGATATTTTTTCAGGGATTGGATCGGCATTGCGTCCCTTGGCCAAGGAACTGATCAAGGTTGGAATGTATGTCTTCGATTCAGCTTCCGACGTGGCCTCTGAGGCAGGGGAGCAGTTTAAAGATCTGGTCGCTGAAGCCAAAGCTGACCTGGCCAAGCGGAACGGTGAGTCCGTCGCAAAGGAGGCGCACGGGGACGACGAATAGGTTGTTCGTTGAATAAGCGCGTGGTCAAGGCCGACGACTCAGAGGCAGACCGTTGAATTAGATCCGAACGCAGTCGGCATGGCCGCTGGAAGAATCTCTTGATTGCTTAGCAGGAATGGTCACTGGCACGGCGTAGAAAGAGGGGAACTGGATTATGGCTGTCGAACAGGTCGAACCGGCGGCAGTGACTGTTATTCATAGGTCACCCGGGCGTGTGCGTCTCCGGGTGGATCAGCTGAGAAGGAGCCGGCGGTACGCCCAAGACATTGAACATGGCCTCAAGGCCATTCCTTCGATCCAAGACGTCGCGCTTACTCCCAGAATAGGCAGTCTCGTCGTTCAGTTTGCTTCGGCAGCCGGCCCATCAGCGACCGTGTGGCGATCATTGGCTTCGGCGCTGGGCGTGGCGCCGCACACGTTCGATGGCGTGACTCTCGACACAGATGCTCCTCGCCCGCCAGTCGACGAGCAGACCTCTCTGTGGGAGTCTCCCACTGAAGTCGGCCTGCCCCTGGATGCGATCGGGACATTGGCCGATACGAGCATCGTGCACAGCCTAGAGGGCCGAGTGCGCTTGCGGATTCCTGCCCTCAAAACTTCTTCCGACCTTCCTCAAGGCATTGAACGGATGCTCCTCGATCAGTCGGGGATCACCGAGGTGAGCGTGAGTACATGGTCCGCGAGTGTCACCATTTCCTACGATCCCTCGCTGTGGACATCCGAACGGCTCTGTGAGTGGATGAAAGGTCTGGGTGTGGAACAGGTCTCCTCGTATCAGCCCACGGGAACGCGAGCGAGTCAGGCGGCGGCTGAAGGGGAAACATCCGGCAATGAACTGTGGTATTCCAGCGCAGGGATCGGCATGGCCCTGTTGCTCGAGCCGCTGGCGGCGCCGTTTTTGCCAGTCTTGCTCCTTGCGAGCGCGTTGCCGATGCTCAAACGGGCTCATCACTCACTGTCGGAAGAAGGCAAACTGAACGTTGACGTGCTCGATGCTTCCGCCACCTCGTTGCTCGTCGTGCAAGCCAACTTCCCGATGGCTCTGTTCATGGTCTGGCTGATCAACGTCGCCGACTGGATACGAGATCTGACGATGATGCGTTCCAAGAAGGCGATCGAAGAGATCCTCGGCTACCAACATATCGAAGCCTGGGTCGTGCGGGACGGACAGAAAATTCGCGTCAACGTGAAAGACGTTCAGATCGGCGAGACCGTGGTTGTCTATCCGGGCGAACGCATCGCCGTGGATGGCGCGGTGGTCAGCGGCCAGGCTTTGGTGGATCAGGCCGCTCTCACCGGCGAGTCGGTCCCGGTTGAGAAGGAAGAGGGCAGCCTCGTGTATGCCGCGACGGTCGTTCGCGAAGGGAAACTCTACATTCGCGCCGAGCGGATTGGAAGCGAAACCGAAGCCGGTCAGATTCTGCGTCTCGTCGACGCCGCGCCGGCGCGGGAAACGAAAATTCAGAATTATGCCGTCAAGTGGGCGAATGATCTCGTGCCGTACAGTTTCTTGGGCGCCGGTTTCGCTGCTGCCATCGGCGGCGGGATCCCCGGTGCGGCTGCAGTGCTGATCATCGACTACGGAACCGGGATTCGGATCGCTGCCCCTACGACCGTGCTGTCCGCCATGACGAAGGCGATCAGGAACGGCATTTTGATCAAGGGCGGGCGGCATCTCGAATCGCTCGCGGAAGTCGATGCGGTCGTTTTCGACAAGACCGGCACGCTCACCACGGGGCATCCGGATGTGGTCGAGGTGGTATCGTTCGAATCCTCGACATCTGACGAGGTGTTGGCATTGGCCGCCTCTGCAGAGATGCGGCTGACACATCCCGTAGCCGATGCCGTCATCAGGGCGGCTGAGGCGAGGCATCTGTCGATTCCCGAGCGGACCGCTTCGGAGTATAGCCTGGGACTCGGTGTCGAGGCGTTGGTGAACGGCGCGGTCATATTCGTCGGTAGTCCGCGGTTCATGACGCAACGCGGAGTGGGCTTCTCAGCGGACGCGGAGGAACGTATCGCGGATCTGCAGCGACGCGCGATCTCGCCGCTCTGTGTGGCGCGAGACGGGTCGATCATCGGACTCCTGGCGATCTCCGATCCGTTGCGACCGGAAGCGCAAGATGTCGTTCAGGCGTTGCGCGCACGGGGCATCAAGCACATCATCATGCTGACGGGTGATCACAAGGATGTTGCACGGCAGGTTGCCGAAGAGATCGGTATCACCGAATATGAGGCGGAAGTATTCCCGGGTGAAAAATCGAAAACGGTCGAGCGTCTTCAGGCTCAGGGCTATAAGGTTGCCGTGGTCGGGGACGGGATCAATGATTCCCCTATGTTGGCTTATGCCGATGTGGGCATTGCGGTCGAAGGGGGAACAGAGGCGGCAAGAGAAACAGCACCTGTGGTACTCCTACATGGTGGGCTCTGGAAGGTTCCGCTCGCGATCGACATCGGCCGGGAAACCGTGTCCTTGATCCAGCAAAACTGGAAAATCATTTCGATTCCCAACACGGTCGCACTTGTTTTAGCTGGTATAGGCCTACTCGGACCCATCGGAGCCACGTTACTCAGCAACGGGTCGGCAATCATCGCGACGATGAACGGCCTCCGTCCGATCATGGAACAGCGGCCCGTCAAGGTGCTTGCTTCAGCGGGGGAAAGCACCAACCTCTTACCTGCTCCGGAGGCGGATAAGGTCATCCACGCAGTGTGAAGCCGTACAAATGGCCATCGATGATAAAAAGCCATCGGATGTGCCGGTTGTGAGAGATAGCAATCGCTCCCTCGAGCCTGCGATTGTCGTCGGTGAAGATCGGAGATTCGACAGACCTTTCGCGTCCGCCAGCGTCATCCATTCCCTCCCAGGCCGTGCCCGGCTGCGTGTCGCGATGCTCCGGGACTATTCACAACTGGGGAAGGGCCTTCAAGCGCTGCTTTCGGCTCAAGCTGGTGTTATTGAGGCAACGGTCAACCCCCGATGCAATAGCGTGACCGTGGTGTACGAACCGACAGTGTGGAACCTGGACTCACTGTGTCGGTGGCTGCAAGATCGCAATTTGGAAGAACTGGAAGAATATGCAAGCGCCGCCCTGGCGGCCGAGGCCACCGGTCCGTCTTCCATTAACTGGTTGCAGCCGTGGCGATTCTTAAACGCAACCGAGCTTCAGACCGGCCAACCGGTTAAGTCCGGCTACTGGACGCTCGGATATTACAGCATGATCGTCGGGGCAATTCTGGTGCCTGTGCCACTGGTCCCAGGCATACCGTTCTTGATCCTCTCAAGTTACTGCTTTGCCAAGGCCACCATCTGGAAGGAAGAAGGGAAGTCTGAAGGCGCAGAGCAGTTTCCCAAAGGGAAAGAATAGACGTTTCTGAGCTTCCCGTGCAGTGCCTTGGGGCATACCGCCTCCAGATAGCTCTGCGAGCTATCCGTGACATGGCCTTATTGACATCGTTTGGCTCAAGTCGAATGGGCCGTCGTCGCTGTGACTGGCATCATTCTTCGACGTTGTTCAGCTGATACCGGCATAGGCGTGCGAAAGACAGCAGACCTCTGCCACTGTCACAAGGAACCTACCCTGTCTGGAGCGGATTGACAGAGGAGGCGTCGAGGTCGTCGCGCCTGAAGACTACCTGTGAAAACCCTGCACTTGTTTCTCAAGAGCTCCCACACACATGAACGGCTCTGTGCCTTTTCGGATGGCGTGTATGCGATCGCCCTTACCTTGCTCGTGCTGGATCTCAAAGTTCCGGAGGCTCCCGGAATCACGGATTCCGAGTTGATGACGGACTTGGTCCAGCAACTCCCCAACTTTGTCGCCTATTTCGTCGGATTTTGTCTGGTCGCCCGCTTTTGGATGAATCACCACCGGATCTTCCAGTCGGCGGTCTTGTGTGACGAGTGGGCTCTGTCATTGAACCTCGCCCATCTGTTCTTCATTTCCCTGGTGCCGTACACGGCCTCCTTGATCGGTCATTATGAGGGAGATCGCATCGCCGCGATTATCTTCTCCTCGAATCTTGGCTTGTCCTCGTTGTCGCTCACCGTGCTCGGGCATTATGTCCTGGAGAACAAGGAATGGAGGAGCAAGGAGCCTGGCGGAACCTGGGTCGTGATCCCTTGGTGGACGGCCTATACGGGCTCTGCCCTTGCCTTCGTCAGTATCATGGTGTCGTTCCTGAGCATTCATGGCGCGCTTCTTCTTTGGCTCCTCGAGCCGGTGAGAGACCTAATTGTTCAGAATCGACTCTCTGCCTCCCATGGTCGCCCCAGTCATGGAGCACTGTAATTTGCCGCTCTCAACTCCAGGCTCCATGGGAAGGGCCGGTGAGTTGAAGAGGTGATAAACGCCCCGCTAAAATCACACGGTTCTCAAGTACTGACAGTGCATCTTCTGAACTTGCATAATGTTTTCTGTTGAATGATGCTTTGGGTGACCGAACGATGTCCTCGTCGCCGCATCATAGCACTCGCTTAAACTTTCCTTCGCTCATCGCCTGCCATGACTGCGATCTCCTCCAACGGCGTGTATTGTTACACGCCGGAGAGGTAGCGCGTTGCCGGCGATGCGGAGCGGCTCTGTATCGGAATTTACCGAATAGCATCGATCGTGCCCTCGCCTACACGCTTGCCGCCCTGGTGCTCATCCTCATCGCCAACGCGTATCCGATCGTAGGCCTCGAAGTCTCAGGCAATCGACAAATGGCCAGTCTCTACGGCACGCTTCATGCGCTCTGGGTCGAGGGTCGGGAGGAAGTGGCGCTTCTTGTCGGAGTTACCACCATGGTGACTCCCATCATTCAGATTGTGCTCATGCTGTATGTGTTGATTCCGCTTCGACTCAACCGCATGGCACAAGGTACCATTCCAGTCCTCAGATTCCTAAGTACTGTCAGTCCGTGGAGCATGATGGAAGTCTTCCTGCTCGGGATTCTCGTGGCGCTCGTGAAGCTTGAACATCTTGCTCATGTAGAAACGGGGACTGCCATGTGGGCTTTCGCTGCGCTGATTCCTGTGCTGATCGCCGCCGGGCGAGTCTTTAACCCGGACGAAATTTGGGAGAAGGTGAGGGCCTTATCATGAGCAGACCAGTGGTCACTGCCGCGCAGCTCGGCCTCTACAGTTGCCATACCTGCAATCTGGTCACCCAAGCAAAACGAGGACATCGCGAAGTCGTATGCCCCCGCTGTGGCCATCACTTGCATATGCGGAAACCCGACAGCATCGCGCGCGCCTGGGCCTTTCTCCTCGCGGGTTACATTCTCTACATTCCTGCCAACGTGATGCCGATCATGCATACGAGTTCGCTCTTCGGGGCGCAGTCAGACACGATCATGAGCGGCGTAATCTATCTCTGGCATTCCGGGTCCTGGCATTTGGCCCTTATTGTATTCATCGCCAGTATTCTCGTGCCTTCCGCCAAGCTGCTTGGGATGACATTCCTCTTGATTTCAGTCCAACGACGGTCGCTCTGGGATCCCCTGCAGCGCACGAGGATGTACCGAATTATCGAACAAGTTGGCCGTTGGTCTATGCTCGATATTTTCGTCGTGGCCATCCTGGTTGCGCTCGTGCAATTACAATCGCTGGCGACAATCAGAGCCGGATTTGGTGCCGTGGCCTTCGGCGCGGTCGTCGTGCTGACCATGTTTGCCGCGATGGAATTTGACCCAAAATTGATCTGGGACCCACAAGGAGGACGTAATGGCTCCTCAATCGTCGGACATTGATATCGACGAGTTACAGGAAGTGCTTCATGAGCGCAAAAAGCGCAAGTCGCTCCCATTTGTCTGGATCGTTCCGCTGGTCGCAGCGATCATCGGTGGCTGGCTCGTGGTCAAGGGCATTCTGGAAAAAGGGCCAACCATCACGATTCGTTTCACATCGGCCGAGGGACTCGAAGCCGGAAAAACCAAAGTGAAATACAAAAATGTGGATGTCGGAGAAGTCAAACACATCTCGGTCACCAAAGACCTGCTCGGCGTCGTGGCGACCGTCGAAATGGTGAAAGCCACAGAGCCGTACTTGCTTGAAGACACCCAGTTCTGGATCGTCCGTCCGCGAATCGCCGGTGGGCAAGTGTCGGGATTGGGAACACTGTTTTCAGGATCCTACATCGGAAGTGATCCCGGAAAATCGACAACGAAACGCCGTGATTTCGTCGGGCTTGAAGTCCCACCCATCATCACTACGGGCATGGCCGGGCATCATTTTGTGCTTCATGCAGAGACACTAGGCTCTTTGGAGGTCGGCTCGCCGGTGTTCTTCCGGCAGGAGGAGGTTGGCAGCATCGTGGCGCACGAAATCAACAAAGACGGCCAAGGCGTCACGTTTCGCATCTTTGTCAACGCGCCGTACGATCAATATGTCAACGCCAACAGCCAGTTCTGGAATGCCAGCGGTATTGATGTGACCATGGACGCAAGCGGTATACGCGTGGATACAGAGTCTCTGGTCTCAATTTTGATCGGCGGAGTGGCGTTTGAGACATTCCCCGGTGTTGGTCCTCGGTCATCCGCGGCAGAAGCCCAGGAATTTACGTTGTTCAAGAACCGCAATGAGGCCATGAAACGGCCGGACCCGGTTTCACTTCCGGCGGTAGTCATCTTCGATCAATCGCTTCGAGGCCTTACCGTAGGTGCGCCGGTCGAGTTTCGGGGCATTGCCATTGGCGAGGTCAAGGCCATCAACATGGAATACGACCTGCCCGAAAACAAGCCCAGCTTTCCTGTCACCATCGCCATTTACCCCTTCCGACTCCAGGCACTCCTGGGCGGCCATGTCGAAGTGGCCAATGACCCGGAGGTTCGTCGGGTCAGATGGGACGGTTTGATCGCGAGAGGCCTTCGCGCCCAATTGAGGACAGGCAGCCTTCTGACAGGACAGATTTTTGTCGCCTTTGACTTCTTCCCGAACGCTCCAGCGGCACAGATCGACTGGACCAGGAATCCTCCTGCACTACCGACCGTTCCAGGCCTGCTGGAGGAGGTTCAACAATCCGTGGTAAACATCGTTCACAAAATTGACAAGATGCCATTGGAAAAAATCGGGATCGACCTGAGGCAATCACTCGAAACGCTGAACCGAACACTCACGAGCACGGACAAGCTGGTGAAAGGATTTGACTCGGAAGTCACACCATCCGTCAAAGCGACGCTAAAGGATGCCCGCAAGACGCTGCAATCAGCGGACCAGGCACTGACGGCCGACTCGCCATTGATGTACGAGACTCGTGATTTGATTCGGGAACTCAACAAGACTGCGCTGTCATTGCGGGAATTGACCGATTACCTCGATCGTCATCCCGAAGCGCTCATTCGCGGGAAGAAGAGAGGCGGTCAGTGACAGCCTCCCCATTACGCGTGGCGGTGGTTGCACTAGGGATCGGTCTATTGTACGCGTGCGCCAGTTCTCCGACGGTGCAGTTCTATATCCTGAGCGCCGAAGCTCAACCAGGCTCAGATCAAATATCCGGAGATACCCATCTCGGGATCGTGATCGGCCCCGTCCTCCTGCCGGATGTCATAGACCGGCCGCAAGTGGTCGTTCGAACCGGAACGAATCAGGTCAGCCTGGCGGAAGAACACCGCTGGGCTGAGTCGCTCAAGACGAGCATTCCCAGAGTGATCGGCGAAAATTTAGGCCGTCTTCTTTCGACCCGAGACGTCTGGGCCTATCCTCAGACCGCAACCGGCGCAGTGGATTACCGAGTGCAGGTAGCGATTCAACGCTTCGAGTCAGTCCCCGGCCAATGGGCAGGCATAGACGCCTTGTGGACTGTTCAGCGGATGTCGAAAGAGCACCAGGAGGTCAAGACTGGCCGCTCGAGTTCACAACAACCGGTGGCGGGACAAGGTTACGATGCGATTGCGGCTGCCCACAGTCGAGCCCTCGCTGCTGTCAGTCGAGACATCGCCGACGCGATGCGCACCCTCGTTTCAGCCGGCCCCTAAGCGAGTCCATCTTCTGAATTGACTGCCAACCCGCCCGTGACATCCCTAGAACAAGACAGAGGACGACATCCTCTTTTGGAATTTAATGGGTTGGTTGGTGACAAAAAAGGCCACTCACGCTCATTGATGAACATGAGTGGCCCTTGTGGAGTTTCATGCCGCCATTGCAGATGCGCGGCCTGGATGGCCGGACTTATAGGAGGCCGACCGTCAGAAGAAATGCAGCGACTTCAAGCCCAAACCCCATGATGGACAGTACAAAAGCTATACTATGCATACTTGCTCCTTCCTCATTGATTTTACGGGACCTTGGCTCGACTTGGTACACATATAGGAGCAAGTTCAGTGCCAAATTATATGTGCTCTGTGATGGCAACTGGTTGGCAGAAATGTCAGGCTTTTTCAGTTTTGCGTGCCCAAACCGATTCCGTGTCTGGTGTCGGGACAAAATGTCCGGGTGTCGAGCCAAGTGGGGATAGGCGAAGCTTGAGCCTCCGCCACGGCAAGGCGAACCCAATTTCCTTCCGGCAGGAGACTCAGCCGTCGATCTGATCAATGGTTAAAAACAGGTTGTTAAGCGTCGCGCACCTACGACAACAAAAGATCAAGTAGAGGGCGACCACGGCGGTGTGCCGGACTTCACCCTTCACGACTGAGAGCGTGCTTATACGTAGTTCAACGGCGTATTCGCGGGTGGACCCGCCTCCAGAGCTGAATCATCGAGACCGTCGAACGCGCACACGCGTCTTACGCCGGGGACGATTGTCATCGTCGTTCTTCTCAACCACTTCTTCAGCACCGTCCCCTTCTGCAGTCGGCGTACCGTTTCGCTGAGCCAGATCAGCTTTGGCTTCGGCGACGATCTCCTTGAACTTCTCACCGGCCCCCAAGGCAGCCTCAGACACTGTATCCCACACCTGAATCCCTCCCTTGATCAATTCCTTGGCCAAGGGACGCAATGTCGATCCTATTCCTGAAAGAATATCTGCCATCAGTGTTTCTCCTTTGGAGACAGGATTCAGCGTCCTGTCCTCAACAGGCCGTCGAACACCATTCACGTGCATCTATATAAACAGATTTATGACGACGCAACAGAAGGAGGAGCCCGAGGACATTGAAGGGTTGCAACAGCAGGGCGCTGTCTATGGCGCCCGAGTGATTCCATAGTCGATGATGGCATGAACGGCCGATCGAGGAGCGAGCCACGAATTCCGAAAATGAGGGGTTTCCCTTTTTCGCGATCTTCCGAACCCTCTGAGAGGACAAAGCCAAGTTCCGGTGAGTTCAATACCCAGTGTGATAGCAGTGGGAACGGATGCTCGGGCTTAGCATTCAAAAAGTTGGAGAACTGATCGCGGAGATCAGAAGAGAAAACCGTATGCACCACACCGACTTGAGCGGCTTGTGTATTGGATATGTCCGGAAGGTGGATATGGAACAGAGGGATTGCCGTCAACCCTATGATCGGCCACACCGAAACCCATACGCGGGATTGGCTGATCATATGACTCCCAGAGAGCATAAACGCCTCTCGAAAATCATGGAGACATTCTGAACCAACGAGCCTTTTACGGTCAATCCCCTCAGTCCATCGAGTATCTCATCAGTGTGGAGCATCCGATCTGTTGCATAACGCACCCCTTAAAGCGAAGGCCAATTTACAACGCCGTCGAATTTCGGTTAGAGTACTTCTCTCTTAATGGTCTTTTGAGGAGGCGGACATGCAGGAAGCAACAGCTGGCACATTTGAAACAGATGAAAAAGAATCAAGCTCATTTACCGAATCTGTTGCCCCCGGTGGCGACAGCATTTTTAGGACGGTCGAGGACGGTTTTAACTCTGCGGGCCACGCAACTTGGGAGGTGTTACACCACCTGCCCGGTCACGGCGCGGTGATTGGTGGAGCAATAGGTCTTGGCGCTGCCATGTTAGTCGGCGTCGCTGAGCTGGCGGCGGCCTGCTTCGCTGGGTATGTGAGCTACCGGATTTTCGGATACGGAGAAGGCCTGTGCGAGGCGATTGAAAACGCCATTAAATTTGAGTCAGGCAAATTTGACAAGGAGGAACTTGATAGGCCACTTCCGGAGTGAGATAGAACGTACCAGCCCCAGCAGAAGCCTCGCCACGAGGCCGTTCATTCGTCTGTCAATTGGCTTTCACTTCGCGCGAACCACAAATCTCTAGTGGTTCGTCTTCGGCAGGTTCAGTTGTTTCCCCTCCAACACCGCATAGGCTGATCCCGGCCATACGAAGTGCCGCCCACCCGGCGTGTGGATTTGTATGCCGGTGAACAGACCATAATCGCTTCGCGTGGGATCGACAGTCAGTCGAATCATCCGCTCGAGTTCTTCAAGGATGACCGCATGAGCAATCCTGGTCAACGACAGCAAATCCGGAACGTCACCGTACCGGAGCTTGCGCAAGAGATGTTGCTTGAGCACGCTTTGTTCCAGGTCATCAGGATCGAGCGCCAATTCGAGGCACCCTGTCGCAAGTTCATGTTGAAACGCCACCAATGCCCCACAGGCATGGGTGGCCTTCTGGCGACCCGGGCGGAAATAGACACCGAATTCACCCTGAGCATCGATCGCGATGTGAGGTAGAGCGTAATAGGCATATCGCTCTCGACCGTGTTCAATCGGAGCATGCTGCTGAGCGGCACGGAATCCAGTCTTTCCCAGAGTGAGCATTCCACCGAGGCTGGAGAACATGAATACTTCTCCCCATGCTCTCTCTATATCCTCCACCAAGGACAAGGTGACCTCGTCGCGGCAGACACTGGCGAATGCGATCGTGTTCTCTGCGCGAAATCCATGTCTATAGAGTTCTTCATACGAGTGGGCGATGAAGCGGTCCTGTGGTACCGCCTCAGGAAACTCACGAGTCATCGGTACTTCCCAACTCATCTTGCGCTCTGAACAGACAGAACCACTTCGCTGCGATCGACGAACTATGCACAGTAGCCTAAATCACAACGATATTCCACATACGACCACAGGAGGCATCGCAGTGTTCGGGCACCGCGCATCATCTTCCCAACCATCCTCTGTCGCTCCCGTTCCATGGCTTGGACATAGTCGAAATGGTTGTCGGTCGTTCCACATGGTGGACACGATCGAACGGGAGGTCGGGACGGATTTGCCATTCATCGGTGGTGGGCGTGTGGGCAGTTCTTTACGGTGCACCTTGTTGATTTCCAGGATATAAATTGCCAGATCATGAATTGGTGCTATATTTTGCGTATGAGGAAGCGTTTCCTATTTCCGATTCCGATCGTCCTGGCTCTCGGCCTTATGGCTCCGATTTTATGGGCGGGGAGCCCCCCGGATGTCGCCTCACTGCTTGAGAAACCCGACGCCTATCAGTCTCAGGTTGTGCGTGTCACGGGCACGGTGACCAACCACAAGATTCGACGCGGGGCGGAGAATAAGTGCTTTCAGTTGTTCACGCTGGAAGATGAATCCGGCTCGATTCGAGCCGTCCATGGAGCAAGCTGCGCCGGGGTAAAGAATGTCCTTCGTGACCGTGATGTCGTCACCGTCGAAGCACGCTTAGAATGGACCTCCGATAAATCAGGTTTCCTCCGGGTGCAAAAGATCCTGGCCAAAGTGGCCCCTTCAGCCGAATAGGCGCGGCTTCCTTCTCTCCCGTCC
>Ga0081455_10001190_pt1 | contig 32588 bp, 31 predicted proteins | sample TabmetS3T2R1_FD_70207 | JGI IMG/M metagenome (GOLD analysis project Ga0081455, IMG submission 70207) | Tabebuia heterophylla rhizosphere microbial communities from the University of Puerto Rico - S3T2R1 | ecosystem: Host-associated > Plants > Roots > Rhizosphere ...
GGCAGCTGGTCCGCCTTCTGCCCGTGCTCCCGTCCACCTTGGCCGTTCCCTTGCCCGGTCAGGCAGCCGTACCCGCTGCCCGGCCGGCCGGGAAGCCCCAACGCGAGGGCCAAGTTGATCAACGCGCCCACGGTGTCGACGCCCTTGCTCTGCTGCTCGGCCCCACGTCCCGAAAGCAGCATCGCCCGGCCACTTCGACCGAGCAGCTCGATCGCCTCCCGTTGCTCGGCAACGGTCACCCCGGTGATCCGCTCCACCCGCTCCGGCCAGTACGCGGCGGCGACCCGCCGGACGTCCTCGAACCCGACCGTCCGCTCGGCGACGTACTGCAGGTCGACCAGTCCGTCGACGACCGCCAGATGCAGCAGGCCGTTCAGCAACGCGAGATCCGTCCCCGGAGTTACCCGCAGATGCACCGTCGCCTGCTTGGCCGTGGGCGTCTCCCGCGGGTCGAGGACGATCAGGGCGCCGCCTCTTTCACGCTGCTCGGAGAACCACCGGCCGACCGGGGGCATCGTCTCGGCGACGTTGCTGCCGGCGAGCAGGATCACGTCCGCTTCCGCCAGGTCGGGAAGCGGGAACGGCAGCCCGCGGTCGATCCCGAACGCCCGAATGCCGGCGGCCGCAGCGGACGACATGCAGAACCGGCCGTTGTAGTCGATGTTCGGCGTGCCCAACGCGACCCGGGCGAACTTGCCGAGCTGGTAGGCCTTTTCGTTCGTCAGACCGCCGCCGCCGAAAACCCCGAGGGAGTCCGCACCGTAGGTCACCCGCGCCGACCGGAGTTCGGCGGCCACCCGATCCAAGGCCACGTCCCAGCTGACCGGGCGCAGTTCGCCGGCCCGGCCGCTGCGCATCAGCGGTTCGGTGAGCCGGACGGCCGGGTCGAGCAGGCTCGCGGCGGACCACCCCTTCTGGCACAGGCCGCCTCGGTTCGTCGGGAAGTCGCGCGCTTCGACGGCGACACGCTCCGGGGACGCGACGAGACCGAGTTGCATGCCGCACTGCAACGAGCAGTAGGGGCAGTGCGTGGCGACCGGCGTCAGGAACACTTCGTAGACGCTGGACCGCCCACATTTCCCGGTCGCGTCACGACGGTTACGCCGGTGAAACCTTGCCCTCTCCTACGCGCCGAACGAATTGTGCGGATCGAAGGGACGCGGATGCCGTACGCTGTCCCTGCCTCCAGCGGGGGAAGCCGGTCGAATGCCGGCGCTGTCCCGCAGCCGTAGGCCCATCAGGACTGGTGGGCGAGCCGGAATGCCCGTCGGCGGCACGCTCTCCTCATTCCCGTCGTGGTCAACGGGCCGGGGCCGCACCCCCTAGGTGGTCCGGAGCCGCCGTGGGCCGAAACGGGTCCTCGGTGAAAGGACCTCTTCGTGGCTCGCAGTTCTCGTTCGCGCACCCGCTTGGCGATCGTCACCGGCGCGTGCGCGCTCTCCGCCGCGCTTCTCCCACTGCTCGAAGCGCCTGCTTCCGCCGCACCGCCGGCCGCGGGCACGGCAGTCGCGCAGCAGGGGGCCGCCTACCTCACCACACTGATCAACAGCTCGGGCTTCGTTCCGGACGCCGGCGGCGCGGCGGACCTGGGCAGCACCGTTCAGGCGATCCTCGCCCTGCACGCCGCCGGCACGGGCAAGTCGGCCGCGCAGGCCGCCGAGGCCTACGTCGACGCCCACGCGGACGCGTATCTCGGCACCGCCGGGCCGACCACCGACGACCCGGGCCGGCTCGCCCGGCTGATCCTGGTTGCGGTCGCGACCGGGGAAGACCCGGCGGCGTACGGCGCGACGTCGATCGACCTGGTCGCCCGCCTCGTCGCCACCCAGCGGACGACCGGTACGGACGCCGGCCTGTTCGGCGCCGGGGACCCGACATTCGACGGGGCGTTCCGGCAGGGGCTCGCGCTCGCGGCGCTCGGCGCGGCCGGCGTGACGAACACCGCCGGCACGGGCTGGCTGGTCGGCCAGCAATGCCCGGACGGCGGCTGGGAGGCGTACCGCAGCGACACGTCGGTGGCCTGCACCCCGCCTGACCCGGTCAACTTCGTCGGAGAGGACACCAACTCCACCGCGCTCGCCGCCGAAGGTCTTGTGGCACAGGGGGTTACCGTGCCCACTTCTCCCGTCGCGTTCTTGCAGGGCCTGCAGGCGACGGACGGCGGATTCGGCTTCGTCGGCGGGGCGTCCGATCCCGACTCGACCGCCGTGGTGATCCAGGCACTGATCGCTCTCGGCCAGGACCCCGCATCCCCCACCTGGACGAAGGGCAGCGCCACCCCGTTCACCGCGCTCGCGAGTTTCCAACTCGGTTGCTCCACCTCGACCCCGGGCGCGTTCTACGCCACGTTCAACCCGGGGGTCGCGAACCTCGTCGCGACGCTGGACGCGGTCCCGGCCGCGGCCGGCGAGCCGTTCCCGTTGGAGGCGTCGACGTTGACCACGGAGGCGGCGAATTCGTGCGCCGTCGCGCCGCCGACGGCGACGCCGACTCCCACGGCGAGCCCCACGGCGAGCGTCGCGCCCACCACCGCTTCCGCGGCACCCACCGCCTCCGTGCAGGGGGACAGCGCAACGCTTCCCGCCACCGGCGGTTCGGACACGGCGCTGCTCCTGGCGTTCGCCGGGCTCTGCCTGGTCTCGGGTGCCACCGCCGTCGGCTTCGCCCGCCGGCGCCACGGGGCGCATCAGCGGTGATTCCGCTGCATCGCGGGTGCCGGCTCCCGCTGGGGCCGGCACTCGCGATGCTTTCGGTCGGGATCGTTGCCTTCGCCCACCCCTTCGGCGGTACCGCCCTGGCGTCGACGGCCAGGTACACCGCCACCTGCACCACCCCGAACATCGCGGTCGTCGTGCAGTTTCCGGACGGCCGCGGCACCAAGGCCGGGTGCGCCTCCAGCGCATCGAATCCGACCGGCTGGGCGGTGCTCGTGAACGGCGGATTCGCCGTCCAAGGGACCATCCAGTTCCCGTCCTCGTTCGTCTGCCGCATCGACGGCTACCCCGACAGCACCTGCGCCAACACTCCGCCGCGCAGCGATTCGTGGGCGTACTGGTATGCGAACCCGGGCGAGCGCGACTGGACCTTCAGCCCGGCCGGCGCAGCGGACCGCACTCCTCGCGCCGGCAGCGTCGACGCGTGGACCTTCGGCGGGGGGCGGCCGTCGATCCCCCCGGCCGCCGTGCTGCCCACCGCGGCGCTCTCCCCGCCGGCCGCGCCGACCCCGACACAGCCCGTGAAAGGCGGCACCCCGGGAATGCCCGCGCCAAGCACGAAGGCCGCCGGACCCGGAACCCTCCCCGACTCGACCGGCCCCGGGTCGACAACCGGGACCGCCGTTCCCCCGGCCGGTACGAACTCGCCGTCGACCAGCGCAACCCTCGACGGGCCGATCACTCCGGCATCCTCGCTGCCCCCCTCGGCCGGCGACGCGCCGTCCACCGCCGACCGGCACGCGAGCAGGCGCAACTCGGCCGTCCCGACGGTCGTCGCCGCGATCCTGCTGGCGATGATCGCGGCCGGCGGGTTCGCGACCCGGTGGTGGCGCCGATCACGAGCCGGCAGGTGAGAATCTCCGGAGTGAGCTTGCATCGGCTGCCCCGCCCACTGCATCCGGGTGCGTGGTGGCTGTGGGCTGCCGGTCTTGCGGTCGCCGCGAGCCGGACCACCAATCCCCTGCTGCTGCTGTTGATCCTCGCAGTCGCGGCTTATGTCGTCACGGCTCGGCGCACCGACGCACCGTGGGCCCGAGCATTCCGCTTCTACCTCACCTTCGGGTTGGTCGTCATCGCGATCCGGGTGATCCTGCGGTGCATCTTCGGCGGGGACGAAAGCCCCACCTCCCACGTCCTGGCCCGACTCCCCGAGGTGCCGCTGCCGGCCTGGGCCGCCGGCGTCCGGATCGGCGGCCGCATCTCGGTGGAGGGGGTCCTCGCGGCGACGTACGACGGCCTCCGGCTCGCAACCCTGCTGTGTTGCGTGGGCGCCGCGAACACCCTGGCGAATCCGAAACGCGCACTGCGGATGTTGCCCGGTGCGCTCTACGAACTGGGGATGGCGGTCGTCGTCGCGGTATCCGCCGCTCCCCAGCTGGTCGAAAGCACCCAACGCGTCGCGCGGGCCGGCCGGTTACGCGGTGGGCTGGGTCGCGGACGCCGGGCGATCCGGACGATCGTCGCACCCGTCGTCCACGATGCCCTCGACCGATCGCTCGCACTCGCCGCGGCGATGGACTCGCGCGGGTACGGCCGGCGGACCGCGGTGTCGCCGACCGCGCGCCGGACGACGGGCGCGTTGCTCGTCGCGGGCCTGATCGGGCTGTGCCTCGGTTCCTACGGGTTGCTCAGCGCGAGCGACGCACCCGGGCTGGCGCTGCCCGGGACAGCCGGGGGCGTCGCGCTGTGCGTGCTGGGCTTGGCTTTGGGCAGCAGACGAGTCGCCCACAGCGAATACCGCCCCGATCCGTGGCTGTGGCCCGAGTGGGCGGTCGTCGGCAGCGGCGTCGCAGCTGGCGCGCTTCTCGTCGTGGCGAGCCACCTGGACCCGGCCGGCGTCGTCCCGCCGGTCAGTCCGTTGCACTGGCCGTCCCTGCCGCTGCTCGCGGTCGTGGGAGTACTGATCGCCGCCGCCCCTGCCGTCGCGGCCCCTCCCCCGTCTTCGACACCGGCGCGACGGACGAAGCCGGAAGCCGGCGCCTCCCGGTCACCGAGAGAAACCGAACTGGCCGCATGATCGATTTCGAGAACGTCTCCGTGCGCTACCCGGACGGCAACGAGCCGGTCCTGCGAGACGTCGATCTCCATGTGCCGGAAGGCGAATTGTGCCTGGTCGTCGGGACGACCGGCGCCGGTAAGTCGACGCTGCTCGGGGCGGTGAACGGCTTGGTCCCGACTTTCACCGGAGGGACGCTCTCGGGCCGGGTTCGAGTCGCCGGGCGTGACACCAGAACCCATCCACCGCGTGATCTCGCCGACGTCGTCGGCGTCGTAGGCCAGGATCCGGCGGCAGGATTCGTCACGGACACGGTGGAAGAGGAACTTGCGTTCGGGATGGAGCAGTTGGCCCTCCCGCCGGCGGCCATGCGCAAGCGGGTCGAGGAGACGCTCGACGTCCTCGGCCTCGGCCCGCTCCGATCCCGGGCCCTTCGCGACCTTTCCGGAGGCCAACAACAACGGGTCGCGATCGGGTCGGTCCTCGTCACGCATCCGCACGTGCTGGTCCTCGACGAGCCGACCTCAGCGCTCGATCCCGTTGCGGCAGAGGATGTCCTGGCGGCGATCACCCGCCTGGTCCACGATCTCGGCTTGACCGTGCTCGTCGCCGAGCATCGCCTCGAACGTGTCGTGCAGTGCGCGGATTCGATCGCTTACCTGCCCGGCGACGGTCGAGTCGAGTACGGCAGCCCGGCCGAGATCCTCGGGACGTCTCGGATCGCGCCTCCGGTCGTCGAACTCGGGCGACTCGCCGGCTGGAGTCCGCTGCCGCTCTCGATCCGCGACGCCCGCAGGCGGGCCCCTGAGCTGCGCGTCCGGCTGGAGAACGAAAGTCCGGCCGCGGCGAGACCCGCGTCGCCGCCGGCGTCGTCACCGCTCCTGCGAGCTCGAGGTGTCATCGTCCGCTACGGGGATCTGGTCGCCGTCGCCGACGCCGACCTCGACATCGGCGCGGGTGAGGTCATCGCGCTGATGGGACGTAACGGCTGCGGGAAATCGTCGCTGCTCTGGGCGTTGCAAGGATCCGGAGCACGGCAGGCCGGAGCCGTCGAGGTAGCCGGCCAAGAACCGAGCCGACTCCCGTCTAAGGCGGCGCGCCGTCTGGTGGGCTTGGTGCCCCAAACCCCGGGTGACCTGCTCTACCTCGACACGGTCGAGGCGGAATGCGCGCAGGCGGACGAAGACTCGGGGGTCGAGCCGGGTGGCACGGCGGCGCTGCTCGCGCGGCTGGCACCGGACATCTCCGCCGATCGGCACCCGCGAGACCTGTCGGAAGGGCAGCGACTCGCCTTGGTGCTCGCGATCCAGCTGGCTGCCGCTCCGGCGGTGCTCCTGCTCGACGAACCGACTCGCGGGCTCGACTACGACGCGAAGGACCGGTTGGCCCGGATCGTCCGGGGTCTGGCGGCGGCCGGGCACGGAATCGCCGTGGCCACCCACGACGTCGAGTTCGCGGCAAGAGCCGTCGACCGGGTGGTCGTCCTCGGTGACGGCGAGGTCGTCGCCGAAGGAACGGCGCGCGACGTACTCGCGGCTTCTCCCGCATTCGCGCCTCAGGTCGCGAAGATCCTTGCGCCGCAGCGTTTCCTGACGGTCGCCGAGGTCGAAGAGGTGCTCGCGGGGGTCAGTCCGTGACCGCCCGAAGGGGGAACGAGAACGCGCCCGCGATCAGGATCGGGCCGCGGACGGCGGCGGTCATCGTCCTGTCCGCGTTGGTCGGGCTGTTCACCTTCTGCTGGCCGTTCGTCCTGCGGCCGGGCAGTGTCCGCAGCAGCGACCTCGCGCCGATGCTGTTCGGCCTTCTCCTGCTCCTGGTGGTCGCAGTACTCGTCGCCGAGATCTCCGAGGGCGGGATCGACTCGAAAGCGCTTGCGATGTTGGGGGTTCTGTCTGCGATAGACGCGGCATTGCGCCCGCTCGGCGCCGGTACGGCCGGTATCGAACCGGTGTTCTTCCTCCTGATCCTGGCCGGCCGGGTCTTCGGTCCGGGGTTCGGATTCACCCTGGGCTGCACGAGTCTGTTCGCGTCCGGATTCATCACCGGCGGCATCGGGCCGTCGTTGCCGTACCAGATGTTCGGGTGCGCGTTCGTCGGCCTGTTCGCCGGGCTGCTGCCCCGCTGCCGGGGGCGCCTGGAGATCCTGCTCCTCGCCGCCTATGGCGCGGTCGCCGGAGTCGGATTCGGCTTCCTGCTGAACCTGTCCTTCTGGCCGTTCTCGGTCGACCGGGGAAGCGGCACCTCGTACCTGCCGGGCGCCTCCACCGCTACGAACATCCAGCGCTATCTCGCGTTCGACGGCGCGACCTCGTTCGGCTGGGACACCGGCCGGGCGCTGACCAACATCATCGCGATCCTGGTGGTCGGGCCGACCGTGCTCGCGGCCCTCCGCCGCGCTGCGCGCAAGGCCGCGTTCGAAGCCCCGGTGACATTCGCGCCCGGTGCGAACACGGTCCCGTCGCGCCGCCGGTGCGATACGCAGGTCAGTTGATGATTTCGCCGCCGGCGCGGACGATCGAGGCCAGTCGCTGTCTCCATGCCCGTAGTGCTTCGGCTGTCAATCGCGTCCAATCAGGGATCTCATCGACGATCCGGAGTGGAGCGCTGCTGCGATACGAACGAGTGGGATTGCCGGGAAACTTCTTGTCGGTCACGTTCGGGTCGTTCTCGAACGTCCCGGTCGGTTCCACGAGGTACACCCGTGGAACCGCCTCGCCCTCGGCGAGTTCCGCCGCGATCTCCGCGGCAAGTCCGGCCCCGTCGACAAAAGCGGTGAAATAGATGTGGTTCATCACTATTTCGGGACGGTAATTCGACCGGCGGCCTGCCGTGAGGAAATCGCCCGCCCGCAGATCCGCGATCGTGCCGTGGAAGAAGGGACCGTCGTCGAGAGGCTGTGACACCGCAACTCCTTGCGTTCGCTGAACGGACGCACGAGTTTGACGCACCACCGGGGCCTTGCCGCAAGCCCCCGCCGCGGCCTTATCCTGAAGGTGCAGGGACGACCCACTCGCCCACCGCGAAAGCATCCGGGGATTGACCGGAACACCATTACCGCTGGACGAAGCGACACCTCGCAGCGAGTCGACGAGATCCTCGCCGAGGGCTTCGGCCGCTAATCCGCAAACCTCCCGCTCGGCACTACCGACGCAACTGTCGTCGCCTTAAGCGAACGGCTCGACCTGCGAGAGGTAGCCACGCTGGAAGAGCGCTGCGGCAGCAGAAGTTGCACAGTCCTAGGCCGTGCCCGGGCATACGGGCAAGGTGGTGGTGGCACCTTCAAATACGCACCACTCGCTCAGGTTCCAAGGGCAGACGATTCAGTTGCCGCGAGGCCGCCGGGTCGCGAACTCCTGCCGAGAGTCGGTGCTCGCAGTCATGAGCACGAACGGCCGGCGCGGGCCATGGACGCCGACGGACATCCATGCCGCCGTCGCCGCTGCGGGCACCACGTGGTCGAGGCAGACGATCTACAAGGCCATGTACCGAATGGCGAAAGACGGCATCCTGACCCGCGAAGGCAACAGATTCGCATTCCGTGCCGGTTCTAAGACGACGTAGTCGCCGCGTTCCCGTCGAGCACCAATCCGCGTGCTCGTCCCCTCCCGGCTGCCACGTGGCCCCATCGGAGCAAACGTCGAACGTTCATCGATAGAGCTAGACGGTCGATCGCGGCGGAATGACGCAGTTGCGGGCGGCGCCCTTCCGCGGATGACATCTCGGGTACTCGTCCTGCGCTACCTCTTACACGCTAGCCACAAGTACGTCTACACATCGGACCAGACGTTCCGCTGGCCCAGCTGCTATGACACTGTGCTGATGCACGGCCTCTGACCACCATCCATCCAGACCGATGCGTCCCGTACCCGAGACAACAGAGGAAGCTACGTGACTACACCCCTTGAAGCTGCGCTGCAAGAACGGGAAGACCTCGACGTGTACGGAAAGGCGAAGCGAACGCTGTTCGCGCTCCAGTTGACTCTGGGCCTAGACGACGTGCACACCGTGGCGACCTCGGTGCTGACCGACGGGCCGGACGACAAGTCATGCGATCTCATTTACGTGGACCGAGATAGCAACACAGTGGTCATCGCGCAGGGCTACGAGGCTGATGCCACTACGACGAAGCAGCAGGCTCCTGGGAACAAGGCCGCCTCCGTACACCAAGCCGTCAACTGGGTTCTAGGTGACCACGCCGAGGATGCTGTCCCTGAGCGCCTGAGGAGCGCCCGCAAGGAGGTGCATGAGGCACTGGGGGATGGTGTTGTGCAGACTCTCGAAATCTGGTTCGTGCACAACCTTCCAGAGTCCGTGCAGAACGCGACCGAACTCAAATCGGCTGCAACCGCGGCGGCGAGCACCATCAAGGGCAGGTACCCGGATGCGGAGGTCGACGTGGTCGCCACTGAGATCGGTCTCGAAACGCTGGGCGACCGTTACGAGGGTTCGCAGACCCCGATCCTCATCACGGAGGAGTTCGACATCCCCGTCTCTGGAGCATTCACTGAGGCTGGTGAGAACTGGACGGCTGTATGCACAAGCCTGGAGGGTGGATGGCTCCGCGACCAGTTCACGAAGCACAAGGAGCGGTTGTTCTCCGCGAACATCCGGGGCTACCTCGGCAGCACACGCTCACAGAACAACATCAACAACGGCATCCAGCAGACCGCGCGCACTGAGCCCAAGCAGTTCTGGGCGTACAACAACGGCATCACCGCCCTCGTGAACGGATTCGATGTTGCAGACGACGGCACACAGGTGACAGTTCGGGGACTGGCCATCGTGAACGGCGCTCAAACAACGGGCTCACTCGGTTCCGTGGCGGACGACTCCGTCAAAGAGGGACGAGTCCTCGCTCGGTTTATCAAGTGCGATGACCCAAGCACCGTGCAGGAAATCATCCGATTCAACAACCGTCAAAACCCCACGCAAGCCGCGGACTTCCGCAGCAACGACAGAGTGCAGAGCAGGCTCGTTCAGGAATTTCATGACCTCGGAGTCGTTGGCTACAACGGCGGCCGGCGTGGAGGCGCTGAGGATGTCATACGTCGGCCGGGTGCCAACCAGATTCTTGCAACTGTTGCAGCACAGGCACTTGCTGCTTACCACGGGGCGCCCGACGTTGCGTATCACCAGAAGGGGCAAATTTGGGAGGCGGACTCGACCTACAGTTCGGTCTTTCCTGAACGCACTACCGCTCGCCACATCATGCTTGCATGCGCCCTGATGCGAGCAGTCGAGGAGCAGAAGACTGCCTTGACATCCAAGGCCACCGACACCCTGAGCAACGACGACAAAGACCTCATGGCGTGGTTCTCGCTGCGCGGTTCCACCTTTTTGGCCGTAACCGCCGTAGGCTCCGTCGCGGAGTCCATCTTGAACAAGACTATCGGCGACCTGTATGACCTCAAGTTCAAGAAGTCAGATATCACCCTCCACGAGGCCGTGGCTGCTTGGCAGCCGACAGTGCAGGCCGCCCTTGCTCTCGCGCCGTCTCAGTTGACGGCGCCCTTGAACGCAACTGGCGCCCTGCGCAACAAGGCAGCGCTCGAAACAGCGATCGCGGGATTTCGAGGCGTCTTCAACGCGACCGCGGCAGTGAACCGGCCCATCTACGAAGCTCTCGCCGGCCAGTTGACTCTCAACTGACCTCGGATTAGGGCCGAAAGCGCGCCAATCTGGGCGAAGTGACGGCACGGGTTCGACAGTTGTTCAGCAAGCGTGATCACGCCGGCCTCCGGAGGGTTCATGCGACCTGAACCGCGTCCTTGAGGTCGGCTGGAACGTCTTCGGGGAACGAGACGACCAGGTGCCGGTCGAGCGCGGTGGCGACGCGGGCAAGGGTGTCGATCCGGTTGCGGGCTCCCCCGCCCTCCTCCAGTCGCGAGATCACCGACTGTGTGGTGCCCATCCGTTCGGCGAGCTGTCGCTGGCTCAGACCCGCCTCGGTGCGCAGGTCGTAGATCAGCTGACCCAAGGCAAGGTCCTGCTCGATCCCGGCGCGCGCCTGCGCCGACGGAGCGGACCTCTTGTCCTTGATCTCGGTCCAGCGCGAGTAGTTAGCCATCGTCTTCTCCTCACCACAGCGTCTAGGGGTAGCGCAGCGCGCATTCGGCCGCGATACGACGTGCGCGGTTGATCTCGTCTCGTTCGTGGTTGCGCTGTTTCCGGAAGGTGGTCAGCAAAACGATTCGGTCGTCCTTGGTGAAGCGATAGGTGATCCTGCGAGCCGTCGGACCCAGAGTGAACCGCAGCTCAAACAGTCCCTCCCCCAGGCTCCGTGACAACGGCATCCGAGCCTGCGCCCCCAGGGCGGCCAGTCGATCGACGATCACCACGACCCGATCCCATTCCTGATCTGTCAGCGAGTCGAGCCATCCGACGACCTCATCGTGAAGCTCAACTTCCACCCCAAGATGATCGCATTTACGCGATCATCTTGCAAGAGCGATCATCGCGCGGGTAGCGACGCCTGAACGCAGTATGAGGAGGCCATTGCCCCACAACGAGAGGACACCAAGATGGACAATTCACCCCAACCGGCCCGGCGCCGCCAGCCAAGCACCAGATCCAAGTGCAGCCACCGACGCTGATCCCATGACTGCCGAACAACGCGAGCGGGCGGTCCGCGCAGTCGCGGCGTTGCTCCTGCCTCAGATCCGAGCGGAGCGGCAGGCTGCTCAACAGTGAGCCGGAGGCTATGCAAGAGCCTGAAGGCTAGTTCGCCGAAAACACGGAGGTGGCAGTGCGGGTGGTTCGTAACCGAGCGTGCGGCAAGGTGATGCACCGAAATACGAACGCCGACCGACCGGAGCGATAGCCATGGAGTTCCCGTAATCCTGACCTTCCGGGACTGCCCTCGACAGACGATCGGCAAGGTGGTTCGTATTTGGAGTTGTGTGGAGGTGGCGGGAATCGAACCCGCGTCCTTCGGCACCGAACCAGGGCTTCTCCGGGCGCAGACCGTGTCCGAGTTCTCGCCCCGCCGGTCGCCACGGCACGCCGGCGACGGGTCAAGTCACTGTGCGATGTCCGCTACGACCCCGTGACCGAGCCGCACCGTGAGCCTCCTGGCGACGCCAGCATCCCGGCCGGAGGCACTCCGGGGCTGACGGCTACCGACCTAGGTCAGGCAGCGAGCGCGTAATTATCGGCGCTTATCTTTTTTCCAAGGGATGGTTTACGAGCTCGCCCTTGGTCTCCTCGGCCCGCTTCCCCTGCTCCGACATCCGAAGTCGAAACCGTTCACCCCCTGGTCAGACGGACTCGAGCTCCGTCCGGGGTGGGATGCGTACCTTTCGGTGATCCCTGTTCAGTTGTCCGCCCAGTTTCGCACGCCGGTCAAGTCGCTTGCCGGCCGGAACTCTCCGCGTGTAGCACCGCGGCTCCGCTGATCCGGCCACGGGCCAGGTCCGACAATGCGATCGGAGCCTCGCTCATCGGATACCCGACGGTCGTCGCCCTGACCTTGAAGCGCTCGGCCAACTCCAGGAATTCCATCCCGTCCTGCCGGGTGTTGGCGCTCACGCTCCGCAACCGCCGCTCGGAGAACAGGTGCCGGGCGTAGTCGAGGCTCGGGATCGAGGACAGCCAGATGCCGGCGACCGCGAGCGTGCCGCCTGGGGCCAGTGCTTCCAGCGCGACCGGCACGAGATCACCGGCCGGCGCGAACAACACCGCGCCGTCGAGCTTCTCCGGCGGCGCGTCCCGCGATTCCCCCACCGAGTCGACGCCGAGAGAAGCTGCGAGACGGCGGTTTCCGGCACCGCGGGTCATGACGTGGACCCGCATACCCTGATGCAACGCGATCTGCGCCGCAAGGTGGGCGCTCCCCCCGAAGCCGTAGATGCCGAGCCGGCCGCCAGGGGGCACCGACGCGAGCCGCAGCGCGCGATAACCGATGATCCCGGCGCACAGCAACGGAGCCGCCTGTTCGTCGTCGATCGAATCCGGCAACGCATAGACGTAGCCTTCGTCGGCGACACAGAAGTCGGCATATCCGCCGTCGACATCCCACCCGGTGAAAGTCGGTGTCTCGCAGAGGTTCTCGTCACCGCGACGGCAAAAGCGGCAGGAACCGTCGGTACGCGCCAGCCACGGCACCCCGACCCGGTCCCCCACCGCGAATCTGCTGACGCCACCCCCCAGTGCGTCGACCTCGCCGACCACCTCGTGCCCCGGCGTCACCTGCGATCGGCGCGGCGCGAGGTCACCCTCGGCCAGGTGCAGGTCGGTCCGGCAAACGCCGCAACACGCCACCCGAACGCGTACCTGTCCCGGCCCGGGCACCGGGACCGGGCGGTCGATCCGGCGAAGCGGTCCGTCGTCGATCGGGGACGGATGCTCCACGACCCAACTACGCAAAACGGCTCCCTTCTCCTCGACTCGCGGATCGATTCTCCCCACCTCGCGATGACGACGCCGGGACCAGCGTCATGTCTCCACACCGCGTCGAGGGACACGACGCGTTCGGGAGGCACGGCCCAGCCACCTCAGTTAGCGTTCCCGACATGCCTCACATCCTGGTCACCGGCGGAGCCGGTTACATCGGTTCGCACACGGTCCGCGCGTTGCTCGCCGCCGGGCACCGGGTAAGCGTCCTCGACGACCTGTCCGCCGGGCACCGCGAGACGGTCACCGACGACGTCGGTTTCCACCAGGTCGACCTGGCGGAGGAGGGTCCCACTCGAGACGCAATCGACGACTCGAGGCCGGACGCGGTCATCCACTTCGCCGGCGCGATCGAGGCCGGCATGTCGATGACCGACCCGGCCCGGTTCTACCGGGTCAACGTCCTGGGGACGTTCCACCTACTGGAAGCGCTGCGGCTGGGCGGGAATCCCCCCGTCGTGTACTCCTCCAGCGCGGCGGTCTACGGCGATCCCGAGAGCACCCCGATCCGGGAGGACGCGCCGAAGCAACCGACCAACGTCTACGGACGGACGAAGCTCGACACCGAAGGCATGTTCGCCTCGTACGCGGGGGCGTACGGCCTCCGCTCCACCGCCCTGCGCTACTTCAACGCCGCGGGCGCCAGCTCCGACGCGAAGCTCGGCGAGGCACACAAGCACGAGACGCATCTCATCCCGCTGGCGATCGCGGCGGCGACCAGCGGCACACCGATGACGTTGTTCGGCACCGACTACGACACCCCCGACGGAACCTGCATCCGCGACTACGTCCACGTCGAGGACCTGGCGGACGCACACATCCGGGCCGTCGACGCACTGCTGAACGGGGCGCCGGGCGACGTCTACAACGTGGGTGTGGGCAGCGGATTCTCCAACCGGGACGTGCTCGCCGCGGTGGAGCGGGTCGTCGGAAAACCCTTGGAGATCAAGGAAGAAGCCCGCCGCGCCGGCGATCCGGCCGAGCTCGTCGCCGACTCCCGCCGGATCGCGGCAGCGCTGGGTTGGTCACCTCGTTACACCGACCTCGGCGAGATCGTCGGCACCGCGGCCGCCTGGCATGCCCGGCGGCGCTGACGTCAGTCCCGACTTCAGCATCATTCGCACCCGCCGGTAGCCGAGCACGACGGCCGGTCCCAAGGCCAGCGCCGCGGCGTCGAAGAACCCGTAACCGCCCGCCGCGTCGGCCGGTGGGTTGCCCATCGGAATGGTCCCGGTCGGGCCGCGGTGCGCCCACGCCCAAGTGCCGAGCCCGGTTCCGAGCAGCTCCAGCCAGGTGACGATCACGAACGCACCGACGTAGACCAGCGGCTGCCGTCCCCGCAGCAGGAACCAGGCGAGGCAGCCGAACCAGAGTGCGCCCAGGACGTCGAGGCGGTGAGCCAACGTCAAGCCCCACAGCGCGTAACCCGCGCCGGCGACGATCGTCAGGCGGATCGACGCAGCGGCATGCCGGCGGATCCACGGGTCCCGGCCGACCGCGAGCGCGGCGAGATACACCAGGCCGTGCCCGGGTGGGACGAACTGCGGCACCCGGGCGAGGAACGTCAGCTCGTGCAGGCGGTAGGAGTAGACCTGCAGCAGGCCGGAGAAGGTGAATTCGATCAGCGTCGCGTAGCCGACCACCACTGCGACCTGCGCCCGTGTCAGGGCGGTCTCCCGGCGCAGCAACACCAAGAGCAGTGCCCAGGTCAAAGCGCCCAGACCGCACTGTTCGAGATACGTCGCGTGCCGGTCGGCGATCAACACCAGGGGCACCCACGCGACGACGATCCCCGCCGTGCGCACCCTCAGTCCCGACCGCGCCGGGAGGACCCGGCGTCCATCCCCTTCGACCGCCGCCCGGCCGACGTCGCTATCTCTCGCGCGGCATCCCGCGAGGCCAACGCCTGGCGCTTGTCGTAGTTCTTCTTGCCTCGGGCGAGGGCGATCTCCACCTTCGCCTTGCCGTCTTTGAAATACAGCGACAGCGGCACGATCGTGTTGCCCGATTCCCGGGTCTTGCCGATCAGCTTCGCGATCTCGTCACGATGCAACAGAAGCTTGCGCTCCCGGCGCGGCTCGTGGTTCGTCCAGGTTCCTTCGGTGTACTCGGGGATGTGGACGCCGGCGAGCCACACCTCGCCGCCGCGCAGGAACGCGTAACCGTCGACCAGCGATGCCCGGCCGGCGCGCAACGACTTCACCTCGGTGCCCTGCAGCACCATCCCGGCTTCGAAAGTGTCCTCGATGAAGTAGTCGAAGCGGGCCTTCTTGTTGTTGGCGATCATCTTTTGACCGCTTTCACGAGGCACGTCAGGTCCCGGTGATCGCGTCGAGCAACGCGACCGCCCGGTCCTGCGCGGCGCCGGGTGGGGCGTCCGCGTCGATGGGAACGTCCGGATCGATCCCGACCCGATCCACCGCGTGTCCGTTCGGGGTCAGGTACGTCGCCACCGTGAGCTCGAGGACCGAACCGTCGCTGAGCGTCGTGGTCTGCTGCACGCTGCCCTTGCCGAACGTCTTCGAACCCACCAGAACGCCCCGGTTACGGTCCGCCAGCGCACCAGCGACGACCTCGGCCGCCGACGCCGTCCCCCCGTCGACGAGCACCGCGAGCGGCGTACGTGTGTCGCCGCCGACCGACGCGTCCAGGACCGCGCGCGGCACCGAACGCCCCTCCAACGAGACGACCGGTCCGCCGTCGAGGAAGACCGACGCCACCTGCACGGCTTCGTCGAGCAGACCGCCGGGGTTACCCCGCAGGTCCAGCACGATCGCACGCGCCCCGGAGGCGAGCGCGGCCTTCTGAGCCGCCTCGACCTGGGCACCGACACCCGTGCTGAACGTGGCGATCCGGATCCGCACGATCCCCGGCGCGATGGTGTCCGTCACGACCGGACTCGCCGGCAGATCGACCCGAACCAGGCGGACCTCGCGGGTCGCCCCCGTCGCGTCGGCGACCTCCAGATCCACCGAAGTGCCGGCCTGCCCGCGCAACGTGGTCGCGACGGCATCCATGTCGGCGCTGCGCATGTCGTGCCCGTCGACCTCGACGATCCGATCGCCCACCTGCAGGCCGGCCGACGCCGCCGGGCTACCGGCGGTCACGCTGGCGACGAGGATCTGGCGGGCGCCTCCGTCCTGCTTCCGCAGCCACACCCCCAGCCCGCTGTACTGGCCGGTGAGCAACGCCTGCAGGGAGTTCGCCGAGGTCGTGCCCTGGCCCACCCCGTAGTACGCGGCCCACTTGTCGTCCAGCCCCGAGAGCATGCCGCGGATCGCGGCAGCGTCCAACACCGAGGCGGAAGCCGGGTTCTGCGCCCGGGACTTGATCAGCGCCGCAGCCTCGTCGACGACGGAGGAGTGGGACGACCGACCCTCCCGCCCCAGCAGCAGCCCGGCGCAGAATGCTCCCGCCAACGCTCCGGCCGCGGCGGCGGCGAGCGCGGAGTACGTGGCCAGCCGGCGCACGCGCGGGATTCGGAACATCACGTCATCGTAGGCGGCGGACCAGTGCCCCCGCTCACACTCGGACGTAGACCAACGAGGTGATGTACGAGGCGGCCGCGGCCACCAGGATCCCCAGGCCGGCGAGCCACGGCGCGACCGACCAGACCTCGCTCCACTGGGCGTTGGGAACCACGCCGGTGTTGAAGAAGGTCTTGAGCGTGTTGTCGAGGATCCAGCTCTTGAACAGTGCCAGTAATCCCACCGCGGACGCCGCCCCCAGCAGGCCGGCGATCACCCCTTCCAGCACGAAAGGGAGTTGGATGGTGAAGTTGCCGGCGCCCACCAGGCGCATGATCCCGATCTCCCGACGCCGCGAGAACGCGGCGAGACGGATCGTGTTGAACGTGGTCAGCAGAGCGGCCGCACCGGCGACCAACGCGACGATCCGGGCGACGGTCTTCACCCCGTCCAGCAGGTCGAAAAGCGGCTGCAACGCGCGCTGCGGGTCGTAGACCTGGTCCACCCCCGGCGCCTGGCCGTACTTGCTCGCCACATCCTCGTACTGCTTCGGATCCCTGAGCTTGACCTGGAACGACTCGGGCAGCACGTTCGGCCCGCTGATCGATTGGATGAGGTCCGGGGAGTCGATGAACTCCTCCTTGAACTTCTCGTACGCCTCTTCCTTCGAGACGTACGCCACCTGCTCCACCCGGGGATCGTCGCTGAGCTGCTGGTTGAGCGTTTCCCGCTGAGCCTGCGTGACGTCGTTACGCAGGTAGACCGCGACCTCGAGCTGGTTGAAGTACTTCTGGTGCATCCGGTTCGCGATACGTGTGGTCAGCATCGAAGCGCCGAGCAGGGTCAGCGAGATCATCACCGTCACGACGACGGCGACGGTCATCGTCACGTTTCGGCGGAGGCCGGTGAGGATTTCCTGCAGGACGAAGCGCGGGTGCATGTCTTCCTTGGGTTAGTCAGCCGGGTTAGTCAGCCGTCGAAGTCTGTGGTTCGAATCGCTGTGGTTCGCATCGCTTCAGTTCGCATAGCCGTAGACACCGCGGGCCTGGTCGCGGACGAGCCGGCCGCGATCCAGTTCGACCACTCGGCGCCGCATGGTGTCGACGATCGCGGCGTCGTGCGTCGCCATCACGACAGTCGTGCCGGTGCGGTTGATCCGGTCGAGCAGCTTCATGATGCCGATCGAGGTCTGCGGGTCGAGGTTCCCGGTCGGTTCGTCCGCGATCAGCAGGATCGGCTTGTTGGCGAACGCCCGGGCGATCGCGACACGCTGCTGCTCTCCGCCGGAGAGTTCATCCGGAAGCCGGTTCTCCTTGCCCTTGAGGCCGACCAACTGGCACACCTCGGGGACGACCGCAGCGATCTTGTGCCGGCTGGTTCCGGTCACCTCGAGTGCGAAGGCGATGTTCTCCGCAACCGTCTTGTTGGCCAGCAACCGGAAGTCTTGGAAGACGCACCCGATCTGACGGCGGAACGCGGGCACCTTCCACTGCGGCAACCGGCTGAGGTCCTTGCCGGCGACGTGCACGGTGCCGGTGGTCGGTCGCTCGGCTCGCAGCAACAGGCGCAGGAACGTCGACTTCCCCGACCCCGAGGAGCCGATGAGGAAGACGAACTCACCCGCCTCGAGATTCACCGATACGTCGTTGAGCGCCGGCCTCGCCTGCGACTTGTACGTCTTGCTGACGTGGTCCAGTTTGATCATGAAGGGATGTGAGCGATTCGGCCGGGCGACCAAGCAGCGATCCGCTCAGCACCCGGGCAGGCAGCCGGGGAACGGATGGAGGTCAGGACAGTCATGGGCACCGATGCTACCCGGCGAACCTTTGTCTGGCGCCGGATCGACGTCGGGCGACGCTTGGCCGGACCGATCGGTCCCGGCCAGCGGGGCAGATCAGCGGTGAGCGCCACCCGAGCGACGGCGGACGTAGAGCACCGCGAGGATGCCGGCGCCCAGCAGCTCGAGACCGACGAGGACGACGGCCGCGACAGGCATGCCGGTGAAAGGCAGCACGCTGGCGCCGGGTCCCTGGGTGAACTCTTCCCCGAGGACCGACGTCGCCGGCGTCGGCGATCCACCCTGGGTGAACTCCTCGCCGCCCACCGAGGCCGAGCCCGTCGGCGAACCGGTCGCCGTCGACGTGGTGGTCGAGGTCGAGGTGGTGGTCGCGGAGGTCGTGATCGTCACGGTCGGTAGGACGGAACCGCCCGGGGTCGTGGTCGCCTCGGTTGGCCCGACGGACGTACCTGGCGAGGTCGAACCCGCGCTCGGCTGAACGGAACCTGGCGTGGACGAGCCGGGCGTACCGGGTGAGGTGCTGCAGCCCGACCCACCGTTGTCACCGGCGCCGACGCTCGGCGTACCGGAGCTCGAGCCGGCGGATCCGGACGAAGCGCAGACGGTCGGGGTGCCGGTGCTGCCACCCGACGGACCGACGCTCGGGGAGCCGGAGCTCGACGGCGTTCCATTGCAGTTCGGGTTCGCCGCGTTGTACGAAGCGATGAGCGTGCCGTGGTGGGTGAAGTACAGCTCCTGGTCGGCCAGCGTGGCGGGGGTGTCGTCGCCGTAGATCAGGTCGATCTGGTAGAAGCAGTTGGGCACCTTGACCGAGAACGTCACCGGGTCGCCCTGGACGAACTCGGTGTCCTTGTCGAAGAGGGTCTGTGTGCCGGCGCTGTTGTAATCCGGGCCCTGCGTCGAGTAGGCGACCAGCGTCACGGTCTGGTAGTCGCAATCGGTGGACGCCAGCGAGACGCTCACCGTCGCGTCGATTCCCACGGCGAAGCTGTCGACGTCGAGCTGCCCGTTCACGCACGCGACGCCGCTCGGCGTCGAGCCGGTGCGCGGCTGGTTGGTCGCGGACGCACCCCCCTGGAGCAGCAGCGGGACGGTCACGATCGGCGCCGTAACGATGATCGCGGTGGCGACGTTGCGAGCGAAACCACGACGGGACCGCGGCGTCCTCGACAGGATCCTCACCTGCACCCCAAACGGCTAGAAGCTGTGAATGGGGGCGGGCTCACCACTTACTCCCCGCGCCGCCTGGTGACCGAAGGACGGCTGGCGCGGATCGACGTATCCCCCCGGCAAATGCCGGTTCGGCGCAGAACTTAGCCATCGCTGAACCCCTTGTCAGCCGACTCTCCACACGTTCGGAGTGTCGTTTTTGTGACGAAGACGCCATTCATGACGCCCCATATCCGGACGACTACGAAGAGTAGTCAGTTTGTTACTCCAGTCGAGTGAAGTGACGAAAGTGGCACGCGGGAGTTAGGTCCCGTCAACCGCCGTTTGGGTTCGTCTCCACCGGATTTCGCTCGACAGCAGCTCGTCGATCTCGCCGTCCAGGACGGCCTCGACGTTGCCGGTCTCGGTACCGGTTCGCAGGTCCTTCACCATCTGATACGGGTGCAGCACGTAGTTGCGGATCTGGCTGCCGAAGTTGATGTCCGCCCGCCCACCGCGCAGCGCGTCCATCTCGGCTGCCTCCTCGGCCCGGCGCCGTTCGAGCAGCTTCGCTTGCAGGACGAGCATCGCGCTGGCCCGGTTCTGGATCTGGGACCGTTCGTTCTGGCAGGTCACCACGATGTTGGTCGGGAGGTGCGTGATGCGGACCGCCGAGTCGGTGGTGTTGACGCCCTGGCCGCCCGGGCCGCTGGAGCGGAAGACGTCGACCCGGATGTCCTTCTCGTCGATCTCGACGTGATCGCTGGCCTCGACGACCGGGGTGACGTCGACCGCGGCGAAGGAGGTCTGCCGGCGGGACTGGTTGTCGAACGGGCTGATCCGGACGAGGCGGTGCACGCCGTGTTCGCCGAGGAGGGTGCCGTAGGCGTACGGCGCCTTGACGGTGAAGGTCGCCGACTTGATGCCGGCCTCCTCGGCGTACTGGCTGTCGAGGACGTCGAGCGGGTAGCCGGCGCGCTCCGCCCACCGGACGTACATGCGCAGCAGCATCTCGGCCCAGTCCTGCGAGTCGACCCCGCCGGCACCGGGGTTGATCGTGATCACCGCGTGCCGCTCGTCGTACTCCCCCGAAAGGAGGGTACGGACCTCGAGATCGTCGATGGCGCGAGCGAGGGCGGGCAGTCCGACGGCGACTTCCTCGAGCAGATCGGCGTCCTCGAGCTCGATCGCGGTCGCCGCGTCGCCGACCCGGCCACGAAGATCGGAGAGCTTGTCGATGATCGAGCGGATCTGGCTCATCTCGCTGGTGACCTTCGCGGCCCGCTCCTGGTCGTCCCACAGATCGGGCGCTGCCGCCTGCTCCTCGAGTTCGACGAGCCGGGAGGCCAACTTCGAAGGATCCAGCACCGCTTCGACGCCCCGCAACGTCGCGTCGAGCGCCTTGATCCGCTCGGGAAGTTCCTCGGCCACGTCAGGCAGCGTAACGGCGCCGAGCTCCGGCACCGATTCGGGCCGCTCGACGTCGGGCGGCGACGACGACGTCACTCCGCGCCGGACTGCCGGTGGTTCGTAGCGGTAGCCCGTGCGGTGACGGTGACAGTGCCGAAGACGGGCAGCCGGACCTCGCGTTCGCCACGGACGACAACCGCCCGACCGCCGTCGTCGACCACCCCGACGACCCGCTGATCGGCCGGACTTCCGCCTGGTCCCGCGACGTACCGGGCGACCGCGGCAATCACCGCATCCCGGTCGAGCGGAAGATCCGCCGCGCCGTCGCCGGTATAGACCGCGGCGGCGTCGACTTCCTGGACCGCGGCGAGCGCCGCGCCGTCCACGGTCGCGGCGAGGTCGCGACGGGCGAGGAAGACGACGCTCACGTCGATCACCGCCCAGACGAGCAACATGGCGATCGCGCAGAAGCCGATCGCCAATAGCAGGATCGACCCGTCGTCACCTCGCGGCACCGTCCGATCGCGCCGAGCGGTCATCCCGTCTCCCGGAAACGGTCGACGGACAGCGCGTACCGCCCTACGACGGTGACGCGAGCGGGAACGGCCTGTTTCAAAAAGCCCTTGTCCGCGTACGGAAGCCTGACCTGCCGAGTGACGCACACCGTGTAGCGGGCGCCGGCCACCAGCCGCGGTTCGATCGACGGGCCCGCGCAACCCGTACCTGCCGTGGTGAAGCGGACGTCAGGAGGATCGGTGATCCCCTGGTCGCCGAACGCGAGACGGGCGGCGGTCCGGGCTCGCGCGACGCCCAGCTCGGATGTCGGCGCGGTAGCGAATGCCCGTCCCGCCTCGCGCGCGGCCTGACTCGCCGCGAACGAGCTGCGCTGGACGTCGAACACGCAAAGCAGCAGGTAGAGCAGCGGAATCAGCAGCAGCGCCGCCGCGCCGACGAACTCCACCGTGCCGCTACCCGCGTCGTCGCGGTGCAGGTGTGGGGACGGGTCACCCTTCGAGCGCATGCGGGGGGCGTCAGCCGGGCTGCGAACCGCAGCCCGGCTCACCGCGGTTCCCGAACGGCTCGTCCCACCGCGTGCAGACGGATTCGACCGCCGGGGACGAATGTCAGCGACAACGTCACCCTCGCGTCCATCCGGACGAGATCCGGATCCGAGACGGAACCGTCGAGAGTGCTCCCGTGACAGACCTCGTCGGCAAGGGCACTTGATCCGGGGAGCGAGTGCCGGACCAGATCGGCACACGTTCGCTCGCCGTCCGCGATGTCGCCGCCGCGCACCGCAGCGGCGCGCGCCCCTTCCGCGGCATCGGCGACCAGGACGTTCCGGGCGTGGAGGACCAACGCCGCCTGCACGATCGCGATGAACAGCAGGACCAGCAGCGTGGAGATGAGGACGAACTCGACGATCGCCGATCCTCGGTCAGTGGTCCGTTCCTCGGCATGGACACCTCCGGGCAGCGCCCGGAATCGCGTCATTGGCCGCCGCTACCGGAATTGGTGTTCGTCACGCTGTCGACGGCGTCGCTGAACGCCCGGGCGATGACCGGGCCGACGAACGGAATCAACACGACGACGATCGCCGCGCTCATGATCGCGATCATCACCCAGCCGGGAATGTCGCCACGCTCGCTCGTGCTCCGAGCCCGGGAAGCGGCACGGTCAAGACGTCCCGTAAGCGCTTGGGTTCCGGTCAACACCTTGCAGCACAACAGGTTCAGGCTATTCAAGACAGACCCCGATCTCGTTTCGAATTCAGCGTGACATCGTGGTGAGGGTCACGACTCCAGGGAACAACGCGAAGAGGATCGTCACCGGGAGAACCAGGAAGACGACCGGAACCATCATGGCGATCTCCTTCTTTCCCCCTGTTTCCAACAACTTTCGACGTGCTTCCTCCCTGACGTCGAGCGCCTGGGCTCGTAGGACGTCAGCCAGCGGTGTCCCGCGCTGCAGGGCGATCGCTATGCCGTCGACGAACCGCCCAAGGGCGGGAAGGGACGTCCTCGTAGCGACCGCGCCGAGCGCTTGGACGAATGTGGCGCCGGCACGGGCGTCCGCCACCGCACGCGCGAGCTCCGTGGACAACGCCCCACGAGCGCCGCGGGTCACCCGTTCCAGCGCGGCGACCGGGCTTTCTCCCGAGCCCACCGCGAGGGCCAGAAGTTCGGCCACCGCAGGCAGTTCCAGCGCCATGCGCATCTCTCGCTGGCGAACCGCCCGGGACAACAGGGCATCCCGCCCGAGGAACGCCGCAATCGTCCCCACCACGACCAAGCCGGCGAGCGAAATCGGCGGAGGGCCGATCCCCGATCCGAGCCGGATGCTGAGCAACGCGAGTCCCGAACCCCCGCCGATGAGTGCCGACAAGACCTGCTGCTGCCGGAATTCCTCGACACTCGTGCTCACGCCCAGCGCGTCGAGTCGCTGCTGCACCAACGACCTTCGCCCGACGACGCGATCGGCACGGCGAGCGACATCCTCGAACGTGTGACGAACGAGGCGCAGGCCCGCCCCCGGCCGCACGCGTGCCTGCTGCCATGGCGACAGATGCTCACCCAAGGTCAGCTCGGGCAGGTAGGGAACCACCCGATCCGCGAGCGACGGGCGTCGCCGGATCGGCAGGCCGCGGACGAAGAGGCCGATCCCCGCGGCGGCCAGCAGGCCGAACAACGCTCCGGTCGCGCTCATCCGAGCACCCGTTGTTCCTGCGGAAGCCGGCCCACGCGACGCATCACCCGATACGCGACGTACGACATCGCACCGCCCACGACCAGCACGGCCGCCCCGGTCGGGCTGTTGTACGCGGAGATGGTCGACGACTGACTCGCCAGAAGGAGTAGGACGAGCCACGGCGCGGCGAGCGCGACCCGCGCCGCGTTGACGGTCCAGGACTGGCGCGCTTCGATCTCGCCCCGGGTGCGCGCGTCTTCCCGCAGAAATCGGGCCAGCGTCCGCAACAACGTTCCCAAATCCGTCCCACCCACCTCACGCGCGATCCGCAACGCGTCGATCACCCGGTCCCCGATCGGATCGGCGAGGTCGTCGGCAAGCCTGTCGAGACAACGGCCGAAAGAGCCTGTCGCCCGGTACGTCTCGGCGAACCGGGCGAACGGGGGCCGCAGATCGAGCGGACCCGTCTCGGCCAGCGACGACAACGCCTCCGGCAACGAGAGCCCGGCCCGAACGCCCGACACCAGGTTGTCGACGGCGTCCGGCCATGCGTCCCGGCGAGCTGCGGCCAACGTGGCCGCTCGGCGAGCAAGCAGCGACCGAGGCGCCTGCGCACCGAAGAGCCCGAACGCGACAGCGAGCGGTAGTGCGGACGAGAACGCCTCGACCACAAGGAAAGCCAGCCCACCCGTCGCGACGCGGAATGCGACGAACCGCCCGGGAGTCACCGAGCCCATCCCCGCCTCGGCCAGCTTCTGTGTGGTAGACCGTCGCCGAGGACGTAGTAGCGCCAGCCGTTCCCGGGGCGCGTCTGGGATGGCGACGACCAGGAACAGCCCGGTGCCGAGCGTCAGCCCGATCAGAAGCCCCATCTCAGCTCGCCTCGAGCGGGATGGGACGAAGCAGTTCGACGATGTCGACGCCGCACGCCTCGTACCGACCGAGGTGCGGCGGGAAACCGCTCGCGCGCGAAAGCTGTCCGGCGACGGTCTCGAAGATCTGCGCCACCTCGACGACATCGCCCTCCGAACGGCCTGGCAGCGCGACGATCTCGGTGATCCGGCGCCGGCCGGACGCGTCCTTGCTGAGATGAACGACGAGGTCGACGCAGGTGGCCACGGTCGGGACGACGAAGCCGTGTGCGACGTTCTCGCCCGCCAACAGCGGAAGGGTGCACAGTTTCGCGACCGCCTCCCGGGCGGAGTTCGCGTGCAGCGTGCACATCCCGGGCAGGCCCGAATTGAGCGCTATCAACAGGTCGAGCGCTTCTTCCTGCCGTACCTCACCGACCAGAAGACGGTCGGGACGCATGCGAAGCGCTTCTTTCACCAACCGCCGCAGCCGGATCTCACCGGAACCCTCGAGGTTCGGCTGGCGGGTCTGCATCGCGACCCAGTCCGGTTGCGAGGGCGCGAGCTCGAACACCTCTTCGCACGAGACGATGCGTTCCCGACCCGGGATCGCGGCCGCCAACGCGTTCAGCAACGTCGTCTTGCCTGCCTGAGTCGCACCGGCGACGACGATGTTCAGCCCGGCGACCACACTCGCCTCCAGGAATTCGGCCGCCTGCGGGCTGAGTGTTCCGCGGTCCACGAGATCGACGAGTCTGGTCGCCGACAAGACGAACTTGCGGATGTTGACCGCCCAGTGCTGCCGGGTGATCTCCGGGATCACGCAATGCAGGCGGCTCCCGTCCGGCAACGTCGCGTCGACGAACGGGCTGCTGAGGTCCAGCCGTCGCCCTGAGTGTTGCAGCATCCGCTCTACGAGTTCGGAGACCTGCGGCCCGTCGAGGATCGTGGTGGTCAGCTCGCTCCGGCCCTGCCTCGCGACGAAGACCCGGCCCGGCTCGTTGATCCAGATCTCTTCGACTTCGGGGTCGTCCAAGTACCGCTGCAACGGCCCGAAGCCCGCGACCGCGTCATAGACGATTCTGGCTACGTTCCCCGGATCGGGAAGTGCAGGGAGAGCGCCGGTGAGAGAACGACTCTCGTACGCCTCGAGCACCTCGTCGACGAACCCTCGGACGAGCTCCGGTTGTGTGACCGGGTCAACGCTTCGACGACGGACGAGGTCACGGACCTCGTCCTCGACGACTCCGGTTCCCGCATCACGCGACCACGCCACGCCCCCCATAGCTGCCCCCACGCATCCGGCGATGAACTCCGTCCGGCCCACCATAGGACCGGCCACGGCCGCCGAGAACCCTTGATCACCAGGCTGTGGACAACCCGCGAACTCTCCGTAGTCGCCGTGGACCTACAGCGCTCGGGGCCGATGAGCGGCAATCTGTCCGCTGAAACAGCCTGGGAACAGAGGATGAATCCTTTTGTCCGAGCTGGACACGCACCTTGCGTCCCCGAGAGGCTCAACGCTCGGTGGGATTCGCGGTCCTCGATTCGAGCACGGAGAAACGGAAGAGATGAAGGCTCGTCTAGGTGGCGGCGCCGCCCTGCTGGCTGTGCTCCTCACCGGATGCGGAGGCAGCTCCGACCAATGGAGCAAGTCCGAGAAGATCTATCGAGAGGCCGTCGGCAAACTCAACAAGGCGCACGACGCGTTCAATGCCCAACTCGACAAGTTCGACGAGAAAGTGACGTATCCGCAGTACGTCCAACCGATCAACGGATTCGTCACAGCGATTCATGCGTTCGACGACACGATGAGTGCAACTCAGTGGCCAAAAAGCGCCGAGCCGGATGCGCAAGCGCTCACTACAGCGGACACGAAGTTGATCCAGGCGCTCGATGCCTTCGCGAACGAACTCCAGCACAACCCCGCGCCTGACCTTGACAGTCTCGGCTCCGCCCTGGGCGACGCAACGGACAACGCCGCCGACGCCGCCGACACGTTCGAGGACATATTGTCACGGAAAGGAGCTCCGGCCCCTTCCACAAGTGCTCCGACACCAGACCCCTCGACGTTGCTGGCACCTGACTAAGGCAGACGGGCCCCGCCCTGGACCCAGCGGACCAAGCAATACCCCTACGCAATACCCCTACGCCGAGTGCGCGTCAGGAGAAGGTTGTCCGCGACGCGCCACCGGGCCTACGGCGCCGGAGGTGCGTAAAGGAGCCATCCCGATGGCGATGGCGTCGGGGTGGGGGCCGCCGGAACGCCGCCGACCGGCGGCGCGTAGAGAACCCAACCGGGAGTCGTGCCCGTCGGCTTCGGAACCGGGGAAGTCACGGGAGTGGGGGTCGGTGTCGAAGTCGTCCCGCCGCCCAAGCCTGCCGGCGGGGCGTAGACCACCCAACCCGGAGGGGTGTTCGTCGGCACCGGGATGGGTGGCGCCGACGGCGCCAACGTTGCCGGTGGGTTCACGGAACCAGCCGTCCCTGGCGAGTACGACCAGACGCTGACCCAGTCGATCTGCACGTTCCCCGAGGCAGTGTCCGAAGGCTGGCAGCCGCCGATGCACGTCTCGGTCTGCAGGACCCAGTGCATCGGCTGGGACGGAACGTCCCGCGTGCTGACGCCGAACACCTGACCGTCGAGGTAGAAGGTCACCTTACCCGGGATCCACTCGATCGTGGCGGTGTGCCAGTCGGTGAGACGGGCGGTACCCGGTTCGAAGACGTCCTGTCCCCCAGCGGGATTCGCATAGTGCGCGTAGGCCGCGATCGTGCCGTTCAGGTCCCCCTCCGGGAAGTCGATCTCGCCCCCTGTCGGCCATTGCTCCGAATCGGGCCACAGTAACCAGGCCACCTTGTAACCCGCGACCGCATCCGCCCGGAAGCGCACCGAGTATCGGCCGTACGTCTGGCCCTTCCCGCCGGGGAGCGTTGGCGTCGGGGCGCTGACCATGTGCACGCCGTTCTCAGTGTGCACGTTGACGTTCAACAGGCCATTCGACACGCTCAGCGTCTTCGACGGCATGTAGGTGCCGCCGCCTTCTCCCTGCTGCTTGGCGGTGTCCGGCCAGCCGTCCGGATAGGCGCCGAACGTCGATCCGTAAACCGAACCCGGGAAGGAACCGAGCGGAACGTCGGTCCCGAAGTCCTGCGAATAGATCTGTTTCCAACCCGGCAGGTCACCCCGCGGCATCGCCTGTCCGGACGGCGCCAGAAGCGCCGCGGAGACGAGCGACGGCCCGCTGTCCGCCGATGCGATCCCGGCTGTGGTGGCAACCACACCGAGTACGCCTGCCAGCGCGAGCAGGGTACGGAACCGCACGCGGAAGACTCGAGACCGAGACATGATTTTCTTTCCCGTAGGCAACGGAAATCGATTCCGCATCGGCACAGGCGGCGCTGCGTGGCCGTCGCGGTAGACGATCGATTGGGTCGAATTCATCCCACTTGGCACAAGTGATCGGGACAGGCACGAAAGGTTGCCGAAAGCCGAACGAGCGACGAACCGAGGGCAGAGCGCGTAAACGAGTCGTTACGCAGAAGAGCGGTGCCTGCTCCTCGAAGCAGGCACCGCTCTTTGCTACCGCGTCTTCTCCAACACCCCCGGTGTTTTCAGGGGCTTCGAGTTACGCGATCAGGACTGCACGGCCTTCCGCCGACCGGCACCCCGACCCACACCGACCGCAGACCCGCCGATGAGGACCAGGACAATGCCCAGGGCCACCAGCGGCACGGTGGACGAACCGGTGTTCGGGAGAGTGCCTCCGGTGGCGCCGGTCGCCCCGGTCCCACCAGTGGTGTCCGTCGTGCCGGTCGGAGCGGCCGTCGCGGTGAAGCTCAGGACCGTCGTCGTGGACGCCGCGGCGAACCCGGTCGAACCCGAGTACTGGGCCGAGAACGAATGGGCGCCAGCGGTGATCGCCGGAATCGTGAAGGTCGCAACCCCGCTGCTGTCCACGCTCGCCGTTCCCAGCGTCGTGGTGCCGTCGAGGAAGGTGACGGTCCCCCCGATGATCGGTGCCGCGTGGGTCGTGAACCCGTCCGTCGACGGCTGCTGCGTCGGGGCTTCGATCCGTGCCGTCAAGGTCACCGGGTCACCGGCAGCGGCCGAATCCGGGTCGACGGTCAGCGTGAGCGTCGTGTCGACCGTCTCCGGCGTCGTGGTAAACGTGGCGGCAGTGGACGACGACCCGGCGAAGAGAACCGGGTCGGTCGGGGTGAAGACCGCGACGATCGAGTGAGCCCCCGCACCGATGCCGGCGGGAAGATCGAACGTGGCGTTACCGGTCGAGTCGACCGCGACCGGGCTGGAGTTCAGCGGGGTCGAGGAGGCGTTGTCGAACCAGGAGACCGAACCGACCGGGATCGTGCCCGGGCTGGCGCTGCTTTGCACGGTGGTGTTGAGGCTAACGTCGTGACCCTCCAGACCATCCTGGCTCACCGCCAGGGTCGTCATCGTGACAGCGGCTGCCGGGTTCTTGACGACGTAGGACAGCGTCCCGGACGACTCCGAGTGCGTCGTAAGGTCGGTCGGGGTGAACGTCGCTCCGTAGGCGGTCGTCTTGGAGACCTCGCTGCTGGAGGGAACATCCGGCGTGTCGGTCATGGTCGCGGTGTTCGTCGCGCCACCGGACGTAGCGACCGGGTCACCCAACGGGTCGTCGTTCTTGGTGAACTGAACCGTCCCGGCAACGTTCGCGGTGACCGTGGCCGTCAGGGTCACCTGCGATGCCGGGTCACCGATGTTCGCAAGGGTCTGCGGGCTGGCGAGATCCGCCGTCAACGCAGTCGTGGTTGCGCCCACGGCGGGGTTCTGAACCACGTGGCCCACCGGGGTTGCGGTCGAACCGTCGTGCGTGGTCGCGTCCGTGGGAGTGAAGGTCGCACCGTACGTCGTGGTCTTCGGACCGGCGCCGACAGCGGGGCTGTCCGGGATGTCCGTCATGGTGGCAGTGTTCGTCGCGCCACCGGACGTAGCGACCGGGTCACCCAACGGGTCGCCGTTCTTGGTGAACTGCACCGTTCCCGCCACGTTCGCGGTGACCGTGGCGGTCAACGTCACCGGGGACGCCGTGCCACCCGCGGTGGCCAGCGTCTCCGGATCGCCCGGCGTGACGGCGAGCGACGTCGTCGTCGGGGCCGTCGTCGGAGCGGTGACCTCCGGGTAGACGAGGGTCCAAGTGGTGCCTGTGATTTGAATGTCGGCGGCCCACCACTTGGTCTCGCCAGCGAGGGCGATCCGTAGCTGGTAAAGACCGAAATACGGGTCACCGGACGGCGCGGTGTTCGGGTAATCGTTGATCAGATCCGCCAACTTGAGATCGTTCGCGCCGATCGTGACGACCGGACGGTCGTTGCCCAGGTTGGCGATCGCAGCCGGAGCACCGGAGACCGGGAAGTCGGTCGAGTTGGACAGCTGCTCACCGGACCAGTTTCCAGGGGCAACTCCGCTGACCGGCTTGTAGCCGTAGAGCGCGGCTATCTGGAAATGACCAACGGTCGGGTCATCCGACGAGGCCACGGCGTAAAGCGCGAACGGACTGTCTGTCACGCTACCGCCGGTCACCTGGTGACCAGCGGCGTCGTAGAAGTTGATCTGACCGTACTCATTGGTCGAGTCCGGCTCGAACGGCGGGGTCGCCGCCGACGCCTTTCCGACGAACACCAACGACATCGCTACCAGCAACGTCGCTAGAAGGGCAATCCCGGTTCGCAACCTGGACAGACTGCTCACAACTCTCCCTCACGTGGTAGCTCGCTGACACCCGATGAAGCCAGCTCTTCCAACGCGATCAGTCGGCCAGGACCACGGCCCGCGCGTCGAACCGACCTTTTCCAAGCAAGACGTCGAGAGAATTGATCGGAGATGACCGAGAGATTAATTATCTCTTCGTAGCCAGCCGATCCCTCAAGATCAGCAACAGAGGGATCGACTCCGGGCCGCTGGATTGTGACGCAACCGACGTCGTGGTGACCGCTTGACGTCGAGGAACAGCAGGAGACTCCTGGTACTCAAGGGGTTACGAGTCAGTTCTCCGGACTCAGGCTCCGCCGGAAGATGCGCCGATATCCGAACAACCCGCCACCGACTACGGCAGCCGCCCCGACCACGAACAGCGGCAACAGCCACGAGTTGCCACTCTTCGAGCTGGTCTTCGCACTCGAGTGGGTGCCGGAATTGCCGCCGTTCGCGCCGGCCGAACCGTTCACCCCATCCGAACCATTGCCACCCGCAGCGATCGAGGACTTCGATCCGGCGTCCCCTGTACTCGGAGAGCTGGTCAGTTCCTGCGGAATGAGCGTATGAGCGATCGACCGAGCGGTACCTGTGGTCGTGCAGGAGACCCCACCCCCGCGCACGAGCTTCCACGTGTCACCCGCAACCTTGATGTCGGCCGCTGGATAACGCTGTGAGTAGACGGGTTCGTTATCGACTTTCACGTACATCCGTAGCTGAACGAAGCCGTCCCACTGCGGAGGGAAATCGCCGACGATCTGCCGCAACGAAATGTCCTGCGGAAGAACCTCGGCCTTCGGAAAGCGCGGATCGGAGTAGAAGGACGAGGCGGTCATCTGTTCACCGCTCCAGTCCCCGGGGGCGACACCCTCCCGCGGCTGGTAAGCAGTCAGCCACGTCCCGACGGCGTTGGCCTTGTTGTACGGCGCCGGAGGCGCGAAGTTGCTGACCACGAAAGCGGCAAACGGCAGGTCGTCGAGACGACCACCGGTCACCTGATGCCCTTGGGCGTCACAAAACGCAATGGAACCAGCCACGTCGTTGTCCGTGTACGGGACTCCCTCAGCCGCGCTCGCAGCCGTCCCTGACACCATGACGCCCGCAGCCAGCAAGAGACCAGTGGTCACCAGCCCGAAACGGGAGAGCGCGCTCACGACACCTTCTCCGGCTCAGCCACCGATGCGCCCGGCTCGGGCGGCGAGTCCGCAGCAGCAGCCTCGGCCCTACGCGACCGGCGCCAGCGCCAGTAGCCGACCCCGGCGAGCAGCACGAGCACGATGATGATCAGTAGGAGCCACGGAATCGCCCAAAAGTGTGTCGAAGCCGAATAGTCGTGCAGGCCCGCATCACTGTCGCCACGGACGATCAGCGGCGTGACCGTGACCTTCGCATTCTCGTAGATCTCGGGTACGACGTCCTTGACCGTGACGCTGACGTCGATGCTACTTCCGGGCAGGAGGAGGGGTATATCAGGCGGATTCGCGACCGACTTGGTGCCGAACAGACCGCTGACCACGACCTTGGTCTTCCCGCCGAGCTTGACGTTGCCGACGTTGTGCACCCGATAGGTGACCTTCGCCTTGCCACCCAGGATCGAGGTGGCGTTGAAGCCTGCCTTCAGCTTCTCGATCTTGAGTTCGGGATGGATCGCGCCAGAGACCCGGATGTAGACGCGAGAGGCGACCCGCTGGTCGAGCCGGACATTCGGATCGCCCTGATTGGCGGACGTTGTCGAGAGCGACGCGAGAACGCCGCCGACGTGGTCACCCGGTGAAGCGTTCTCCGGGATCTCGATATGGACCGGCAGGATCACCGTCCCGGGCGCACCAGCAGCCGAACGCGGCGGCACTTGGACCTTCGTCCCCCCACCCGGGATCACGACGTGTACCCAGGCGCCCGCATCGACCGGCTTGCTCGCGGCTGGGAGTAGACCAAAACCACCGTCGGGGTTGTTCAGCGCGTCCGTCGCGTAGACGTCGAGATCGAGCGGCTGCAGCGAATAGTTGACGATCGCAACGTGGTCGTCCGCGGTTGCGCCCTTGGTCACGACATAGGAAAGGAAAGGACGCGCGTCCAAGCCCTTCGCGGTAGCCGGCTGCACGCCGAAGGTCGCCCGGTTCGGATCCGGCGACGGTGTCGACGAAGGGTTGGCCGGCGCGTTGGACGAGCTCGGGGTGGGGCTGTCCGCGGCCTGCGCGGCCACCAACCCCGAGGCCCAGGCGAACGTCACCAAAAGGGCGAGAAGCGCTCGGCGACTGGAGGTTCGACCTAGTCGCCACCGGCGCTGGGGCGCCTTGAAACCGGAGTCCGCTGGAAACACGAGCGGACGCTCTCATAACCGAATGGACGAAAAGTTACTAGAACGAGAACAGGCGGGGCGGGCA